>Ga0163144_10008121_pt1 | contig 22773 bp, 21 predicted proteins | sample OliLak19BULKMAT1_FD_123175 | JGI IMG/M metagenome (GOLD analysis project Ga0163144, IMG submission 123175) | Freshwater microbial mat bacterial communities from Lake Vanda, McMurdo Dry Valleys, Antarctica - Oligotrophic Lake LV.19.BULKMAT1 | ecosystem: Environmental > Aquatic > Freshwater >...
CCCCCCCCTCCTGAAAACTTGATCCAAGATTTGTGAGAGAATCCGCCCGGCCTTGGGCCGGAAAGGATTCCCAATGAAGACTCGCCACAGTCCCGAACAGATCGTCTTGAAGCTCCTCTATGCAGACTTTGAACTGGACAAAGAGATGAAGGTGCCCGAGGTGTGCAAGCACCTTGATGAATAGGTGTCGGAACCTCGAACGTGTCAAGCTTTGAATCAGCCGCATGGGACACAGCGGTATCCATCCAAGCGACCGGCGTTGGACAAAGCATTGATCGCGGCGATGCGTCAGTTGGGGCAGGGGCTAATACTTGTTAAGTCGTTCGCCGTTGGAGCGCTCCGTGGCTTTGGTATGGGCCGTCGACTCGATCGTTCTTGCGTGTGCCAGAAAATGCATAGGGAAGGTCAAGCCAATAGTGCCAATTCCTTGTTGGTCAGCGTCCCTTTCCATTCTGATAGGTTCGTAAATTGGCACCGGGTTGATCTTGACCAGATTTTTAAGTTATCGCTCGTGCTCCCCTTTACCTGTGAAAAAGGCTCGTTGGTCATTTCGATCACTACAAGTTTTGGACTGGATGCGCCCTGAGCAACATCAATGCGAAGGGCGCGCTCAAGGGATCCGAGAAGTCCCGCCAGCAGCGGCTCCATTTGGCGCAGTGACGTCACATCCCCATAAACCACAAGCTTGTCGAGATATCGCAAGTAGACATGCGACGAGGCGGATTGCCAATGTGTGAGCGCCTCAACTTGGCATTCATGCAGATACAGCAATCGGCCTGATACAACGTGAAGTGAGGTTTGAGAGGCTCTCTTGCTGCCAGCGTATGCTAAAACAACGTGGACGACCGCCAGTCGCCCCATGAGTGGATTATCGAGTGTCGTGTTGCAGGAAGCGCATGACCGTGAGAGTCTGTGTCGGCCAAGGCCATCTATCGTTGGGAATCCGGAGCCACACTCAGTACAACGAGCCGCCAGCAACCCGTGGACTGAAGGTCGCAGGTCAGCCTCCACAGCCCCGCACTTCGAACAAGTGTACTTGGGGCGTCCTCGATGATGGCAGGTAGGACAATCGACATGATGCCCGCGCCACTTGTCCAGCAACTCCGGAATGTAGCGGAAGCCCAAAACCAGGCCGAAGGTAATAGTTGCCAAGAGCAACGCCAACGCGCACGGAATCCATGACCATAAGTGAACTCTATGCTCCCAGTACCAATTGATAACGATTGGGGCTTGTGCCGCAATCGATCTGTAAACCGTAGATCCGAGGTTGAGTTCGGGCGCCAGACAAGTCAGCACCTTCCCAAGGACGGCCAGAACAATGCCGCCACAAAACGGGCCGCCGTCCTCACCCAAAAAGCCAATGACCGCCATTACAATCCCAACGATGAAGGCGAGACCGCCCAGAACTGCAAATACGAAGTAGATAAAAGAGATGGCCACTCCTGATATCGCTGCCACCAGCACGATCAATGCCGCAATGAGTGGAAGCATTGAAAATGCTACCACCGACACGCACGTGGCCGTGACCAGCGTGCGACGCCGCAAAGGCAACAGTAATTTGCTCCGGTCAATCATTACTCATCGCTCCGAGACGACCGCCCGACGCCTGGCGAAGAAAGCCATCACACGTCCATTGACGCGCTGGCGTTGAGCCGCCAATCGAAAGAAACTCCGCGACGGCTCAGGCCATCGGTCGGCCTGCTCGCCCAAGTGGCGAATCAGTACGGGACCGCCCGCACGTAAGTACAGCGCCAGCAGTTCAACGCCCAGAGCTAGCAATTGATCGCGGGAGACATCATCCTTGGGCCACGTCCCTGCCGCTCCGAACGCGTGTGCGAGCGTGATCAAGGCCAGTTTTGGATCGCGCAGCAGCCGGCCTGATTTACAGGCTCGTGCGGCGAACCCGCGAAGTACGGGTGCAGGCGGATGGGCAGCATGGGTCACCGCCAAGTTCAGGAGCACGTCCAGTTGCCGGGCAACATCCGGTGCCGGCGAAGCAATAGCCCGAGCAACCAATCGAGGTAAAACCTGCATCGCGGCACGACGCCGATCTGAGCCTTGTAAGTCTGCGATCGCAGCGGCCATCGTTTCAATGTGAGGGATAGGGGTATCCTTGTTCGCAAGTGCATCATTGAGACTGATTCGTCGTTCGACGCGTGCTACAGATTCTTGACTAAGACGCAGGGACTTGATGGCGGTTCGCAGAAGTTGGTTGATGTCGCCAGGAAGTTTGTCAAGTGAGAGATTCATCACCGCATCGACGATCTGAATCGCGCTGCGGCTTTTGAGTACAACAGGCCAGTAGCGCAGAACGGCAGGGGTTAACAGACTCTCAAACAACACCGATCGCTTGGTTGACAGATGGTCCAGTACCGCATTCAGATCGACCTTTCCCCGAAGCGACTCGTCAGTGCAAAGTAGTTCGATGACGGCCGATGGGTTACTCGCCGCGATCTGGCTGGCGATGGCCACCGGATCTGAAGCGATGCCGAGCAATCGTGACATGACTTGGGGCTGGCGCGACAGCAATTCAACAACGAATGACGGCAAGCACTCTTGCCGCGATATCGCTAGTTGACAGGCTTGGGCCTTCATCTCACCGTTAATCGGTGTTCGTAAAAGCTCGGCCAATTCATCCCCGGAGAACGTTAACAACTGGTCAACCAAACCTCCCGAGTCTTGCGTGCAGGCACCGGCCTGAAGCTTGGCGGCGATCCGTGCTCGTGTGGCCACAGGCATAATCGCGCAATTCGATCTCTCGACAACTGTCCTCCAAAGCGTGCTTGCCTCGCACCGTCTATCGTTACTCACACAGAGATCGATCCAGTGTGTTGCGGCATCGACATTGCCCGTACGAATTTCCTCCGCTGCCCGTTTGAGAAAGGAGGCGAACAACATATCGATCCGTGCCGGGTTCTCACGGAGAGCAGCCGTAATGTCGGCCCCCACCTTGGGATCGGTGGTTGCAAGCCCGACCAGGGAAGCAGCAACGCGTGCGTGCCGATCGTCTTGCAACAGCCATCGCAGCAACTTAGAACGACTCTGAACTTGGGTCAGTTCGGTCTCGGTGCAGACATGTGACTCGTGGCTGACCCGGTGCAGCAGGTCAAGATCTCGCGCGTCCGAAACGTCAAGCTGTTCACAGTGGTCCAAGAAAGCTTGGATGGATTTCCAATTCCCCGCAGCAGTTTGACTCACCACAAATCCGGCATACGAGCCACTCGCTACCTCGCGGCACTCACCTGTTCTCGCATTGAGCCAAGATCGTTTGCCAAGAGTAGACTTCGTATTGGCGTTGGGTGCCGCGCAACTACCGGCCAATGCGACGCCTGCTTTGGCGGGGTCGTGATCTAAGGTTGCAAATGAGAAATCTGCGAGCATGGTAGGCGGAACCGAATAGGTTAGCAGCCAGATGGCCGCTGCCATCGCCTCCGCATCCGTAGAGAATACGACCACTCCGGCCGGGTTTGAAAACCAAGCGGACATGACGAATCTTGCGAGCAGCTGAAAGTCGGGACGCTCGAGTCGTTGCTGTAACGATGTCCAGTTCAACGTCTCGCCAGCTATTAACGAGTCGACGCCCGGCAACACCACACTCTGGTCGTCGTTGTTTCGTTTCCAGAACTGGCTTTCCCATGCTGAGATTGCTTCGCGAGGGCCCAGACGTCCTGCAGGATCGATCACCGCGTGCGTAAACGAAGCCACTCTTGAATCGTGATCCAGTGTTCTCTGGGTACGAACTGCGATTGAGACGCCATCCTTGCGATGAAACATCATCCGCACGGATTCCGAAGTCCGCGACAATACAGACGTGTCGAAACGGGCCAGTTGTGGAGCCACCCGCAGCCAGACCGGCTCGATCCCGGCAGAAGCGGCACGAACCGTGTAGCCGGTGGAACCATCCAGGCTCATACCGGGTTTGCAACTGGTGTAGGTCAGCTGAAACATGAGTTGGCCTCCTTGTTCCTGGACGCTCCGACGTAACCGTAGTGATGGAAAAGCCAGACGAGGGGATCAAGCACACGCCAAGGCTGGATGCGTCCGATACGTTGCACGGCGGTGTTGGCCGCGCCTCCCGACTCAACGATGGGTTCGTGGCCCAGAGCCGATACCGCAAAGAGCCCAACGGTCTTGAACGTAGCCTCGACAGAGGAAAGCAGAGACTTTTGACCACACTCGATCAAGAGATTACGGATCAACTCCTGTTGCTTGTGGAATGCACTGTGATTGAAGCCGCCCATGTGAAGGGATTCGTGTTCCCGGAAGTTTTCGCCAGCGTCTCCTTCAAGGTCACGGAGCAGATCAGCCTTAGTCAATACCACCGCCAGAGGTGTCGTGATCCGTACACCGGCCCGCTGATTGTTCACCCGGTCAAACAACCCCAAGAGCCTTGAGACAATCTGGTCAACCTCAAACGGCCGCGATTCGCTGTGGCGCCGTTTAATGTCGTGTGGCAGAAGGTCGCGCAGTCCAGGAATGGTGGTGGGGTCGATTAGGAGCAGAATGCCTGCAGCATGAGTGATATAACGATGATAATCATTGAGTGCGCCAGGCTCCGTGAACTCCTCACCGGCACAGTCACGGAACGCAAATTCGACACACTTTCTCCGGCCGGTGAGCAACTCCCAAGACGTGGGAAAGGTGAACCGGTAGACCATCGGCGTCCGTGTGCTTCTCTCCGCAATACTATCTGTATCGCTTCGCTCCGTCTTGAGGATGGTGGTGCCAAGCCGGTCATCCCGAAAGAGATTCCCATAGCGCTTCGAAAGCACATGATCCGAGCAAACTGAAACGGCGTCACCGGGCTTCCGCGTCTCCTGGGCGCGAATATCGAAGCCGCGAAGGGTATCGCGGAGTCGGCGTTTTGCTTGATCGATAAGAATGGGAATGAAGTGGCTCTTGGACACACCCGGTCCGCCGGCAATCGCGATCGGCAATAAGGAAAGTTGTCCCGTCGCCTGAGCATAGGTCAACGGCCAGTGACAGCTAGGGCACACCCGATTGTGATCGAAGGGCATCTCATCAAGGCGTGCCTGGGGTGCCGACTCGGGCACGGGTGCGTCCGAAGATGCCAGTGTGTTGATTGGTACAAGTGGTGCCTCGGAAAGCCTGAACTGCTTTGAACAGATCAAACATCGAATCAGCTTGTTTCTTGAGATTAGCATGGTGGTCCTCTTCCCCTTTTACGCGTGCCTCCGCCTGCTTCGGACAGACCGCACATCGAACATGAAGCAGATTCGAGGTCGTTATGGATTGAAACCCACAAGCATTGAGCAGCTTCTTCGCCTGTCTGCGGTTCATCTTCGGTGGCGACACGATGGCCACTGCGTCATGCCTCGTCTGTGAACTTTCAGGAACTGCTCGTACTGTGTAACGCGTTTGACTCGTCGGTCGTTGGAGTGTTGCCGGTTCGGCAACAGTGTGGGGGCGGGGCGGTGACGACGAATGTGTCGCTGGCACAACAGTTGTCCGAGCGACACATTCGTCGTCACCGCTCAGATCGCTTGATGCGTTCATCGTTTTCCGCTTGGCGGCGCAGCCGGGCGTTGTCTTCGTCGATCGACTTCTGATACATCGCATCGATTTGCGCCTTCAAATAAAACCTTACATGGCTGTCGGTGGAAGCCGGGAACATTGGCGCGTCCAGCGATTTGTACGGGGCAGGGTTCGGGGACTTGAGCGGCGTGATGGAGGGGCCCAACGCGCCAATAGATGGAGCGATAATCATTCCAGACTGGAAGGTATGTCTAGAGGTTGGTCTACCACTGCTCGGGATTGTCGTGGGCCCGGAACTTCGAGCATCCGGAGACTGGTTTGTGGTCATCACGCGATCGTTTCGCGATAGGACATCGGTGGGAGCCGGAACGCTGCTCGGTTGGGTCTGTTCCAATGCGTCCTGACGCGCCTTCACAAGGTCCGTATCGGTCTGCTCAATATTCGTCGCATCGGCCTGAGCTTGGGCGTGCATTTCGGCCTCTGTCCTCGCTCGTTCTTTATTAGCGCTTTGAGCATCATCACTGGCCTGCTGTGACTCCATTCGCAACTGCGAAGCCAGCTTTGTCGCGTGCAGAACTCCGGCGTCGGACGCATCCACGCGTTCCGGGGCTTGCTGTCGCTCTTGCTCTTGCTCGACGCGCTGAACTTGGGCAATGGCATCCGCTTCAAGAGTCATTTCGCCCTCTCGGCCTATATGCCTTGTCACAGCCTCGGCACGGGCTTGCTCCAACACAGTTGCGAGATTTCCCTGCGGTTCGTTGTCCTGTAGTTGCGGATTGCCCCGCGCGATTGCGCCATCAGCGGGAGGCATGGGCATGCCTTGGATTGTCCGGCGCTCCTTCCACTCCTGCACGCGCTGGTCAAGGTGTGCAAGGCTGTCATCGCCGTGATCCAGAACATCCTGCGCCTCAACTGCCTTCGCGTGCATCGCTTGCTCGGCGCTCACCTGCGTTCGCACCTGGGACAAGACATCGGTCTGGGGTAGAAGTGTGTGCAGTTCCCCCACAGGGGATTTGGTGAATCCCAGCGTTAACATAGAAACGACGATCACGCCAAGAATGGCGAATAGCACGATCCGCAATATTCTGCCCGATGTGGTCCTAATTCGTGGTGCCGAGGGAGTTGATTGGGCATTGCCATAGATCGCGCCGCTGTCATTCGTATGGGGTTGGTCCATCCGGCTGACGCGCACAAACACGCGATCCCACCTTGTGGGAACGGGCACGATGCATTGGCCTCTGGTGTCATAGGCCGTTCGGTGGCAGGTCAGTTCCATCGCATCAGCATCCTCCTGCGCCTGGGGATAGCGATCAGGGCGAATCTGGACGCGCATCGCTCGACAGGTCACTTCCTTGGGCCAGAACCACTGTAGTGATAGACCTTGCGGGTGAATCATGGCTCGAAGATGGCCCCATCCAGTGTGAGGGTGAATGAGAACGTGCCGTCCAATGGTGGCAATCCCATCGGTGACAACGGCTGAAATCACACACACCGTGGAGAATGGGCTCGTCAACTCGACTTGGTTTGCCCCGGACCGGGGCAGGATGGTTCCGAATTGATCCAGATCACCTTCTACGACGAGCGAACCTTCCTTGGGCAATCGAGTTGGTGGACTGCTCACGAATGCGGCGTTGCCTGCCGAGGCGAACGATACGAGGATACTTGACGGCGTGCGATCAACTCGCAAAGTCTCCGGGGTTGTAGGGGCAGTCCGTTTTCTGTTGGAATCGATCTGCCCATGGCGGCACCCCACGGCAATATGGGCAGCCTCGACACCCTTGGCCAAACATGAATCGGCCAGGCTTTCGAGCAGAGTGTGCTGGCTCTCGTCCATGACAAATGGCTTGAGTTCAACGCGAATCAACTCCTCCAGGGCCCGCATGTCGCATTTGGATTGAGGTTCAGTGCTGCAACGAGTGGGACCCAACCGCCAAGTCGAACCAGAACGAAAGACATTGTCAAGCTGCACGGCACCGTGGGAAATCTCCAGCGCGTGAAGATGAGCCAGAGCCGAGGCCACGGCGGCTACCAGTTGTCGCCATTGTTCGGCCACTAGCAATGGCAGAGACGAAGCGGCCACCCGCAGGTCCGAAGCGGCCACTTGAACCAACATCGGGAGCCCGTCGTCACCGATCATCATCTGAGCCTTGGAAACGTCGACCAAGTGTCGATGTAATACCCCCACCGCGTCCGCACGCACCCTTTCGTTGCGGAAGGGCTGCCGAACGACGAGGGTCAGCCGCTGGGTAGAGCGACCGTTGGGCGACGTAAACTCCGTTGGCAACGCCACCTCGCGGGAGGAATCGACAGCCGTCCCCTCATACCAGTCTCCGCATACACCGCGATGAAGCAGCCTGCCGACGGCATATTGCCCCCCGAGAGTGTGGCCGGGTGTGATGAGAGTCGCTTGCATGGGTGGACGTTCCGATGAAGGGCGGCTAGGGTCGCTTGTCAATCGATATACGTCCTCCATTCGCCGGCACGGACAAGAACAACGTGCTTTCGGCAGCGGGCTTAGTCGTAAAGACAAAGGCGTTCAACGGTTTCACGACCTCAGTGATGATGAGTTCGCGAACGCATCGCCCGCCAAGTTCCAAATTGTCAGGCTTCCGCATTAAGCGCGAGATGTGGTCCGTGACCGACCGATCGAACTCAATATGAAGCCCGCATTGGCGATGGGAATCCTCGCGCAAACCGTGCAGGAACTTGCCACAGATCTGCTGAACGAGTTCAGGTCTGGCCATGTCAAAAACGATAATGTTGTCGCCATACCGGCCCCGTAACTCAGGACGACCCAGTGTGACGTCAAAATACTTTTTGACTTCGTTTAGGTAAATCTCGCGCAGCTCCTCATAACTGGGAAACTCGCCATTGCTGTTCTCAATTCTGTGCCTCAGCTGTTTCGATCCGAGATTGGAAGTGAACACCAGCATGCTCTGATCGAAGTAGGCGGTCATGCCGCGGCCGTCGGTCAATCGCCCCTCCTCCAAGATGCCGAGGAACTTGTCGTTGACACTTTTGTGAGCCTTTTCAATTTCGTCAAAGAGGATTACGCTGAAAGGTTCGGAAAGGACATGATTGGTGAGCTGGCCGCCGCGCTCAAAGCCGAGATATCCGGGCGGGGCGCCCACGAGACGTTCGCTGGCCTGCTCCTGTCTGTATTCCGACATATCGAATACTTTCATACGATCGTCGTCACCAAAGACAAACGCAGCCAATGCCTTGGCGAGTTCAGTCTTTCCAACGCCCGTCGGTCCGACAAAGAAGAACACACCCTTGGGGGGGCCGCCATGAGCACGATTGGAACCCAAGCCGATTCCCACGTGGGCTTGACGCAGCGTCGAGACAACATGAGAGATCGCGGCCTCTTGACCTTTCACGCGAGCTCGAAGGACCTGATCGACCGACGCCAGTCTAGCCGGGTCCAACCCACGCCACGGATCCTCTTTCTTACCGAATCGAGCGGCACGCACCAGTTCTTGAGGGGAAGTCGGGTCAATCTTTTCCGTGTGCGACACTCGGGGAAGCAACGAGATGTCAAATAACGACATGCCCTCGGTACGATCTGCAAGCTCTCGGACCAGCTCATCCTGAAGGCCATCCGCCAACTGCGACACCCCGTGAAAATCCTGGAACCTGATGCCGATCCAATGCCGCCTCTCGCGGGCGTTGGGGCGGCCGACGGGTACCAGCGCGATTCGGGGGTTGTCCACAAACAGCCAGGCGGGCACGGCCGTCAACTGGCTTGCGACGCCGATGAAGCTGTTGCGCAACGCATTCTGGCCCGACGCAAATCCGGCATCCTGCACGGCCTGCTTGAGGCCGATGAGTAGCTGTCGATCATCCTGCTGATGCTGATGAGGATCGCCAACAAGCTGGTCCACAAAGTGTGCGACCACGGCGCAAGACACCTGATTCTGCCGCAGGACCTGACGAATCGTTTCGACCGCGCCTCCTACGTCGTTAGCGATGCCAAGCCGATTGTCGACTCGCTCGACTTCGGCGCCAAGAGAGCCGGCTCGACAGGCCCGATCGAAGTCTGGCGACATCGAGAGGTCCACCAAACTCAGACCATCTGCAGCGTTGAAATGCAGCACAAGGGAGAACCCGCTGTCAACGAGGTAACGGTGCAGAGCCTTATCAAAGGTCATGCAGCAGGATGCGGTCTCGCTGCTCGCCGTCGTCCCGGCATAGAGGACAAGGTCGGACGTATTGCCGTGGAGCAACACATGCTTGGAGCGGACTAACTCGCGATCGACTGCCTCGATCCACGCTGAGATAGGTTGAAGAAAGGAGGTCATCAGTGTGTTCTCCGTGACTGTGTTTGGGGCTTGACGTGTTCGCGTGTTGTCCGGCGTCCGGCCGCCTGCGACCGTTCGGGGGTCGGGCTGCCATCCCACCGCAAGTCGAACTCACCACGATAGGACGCTGCCTGCTGAAACCTCTCAAACCACTCGACAAACTCATCGCAGGATTTCTCGACAGTGTCGTCTGGCCCCAAGCGTTGCAGGTGTTTGAAACCTTCAGGGCGAATTTTGATCGGACCATCAATTCCGATCTCCATGTGTATCGCTCGCCGCCCGTCAATACGGAACATGATGACACGGGTACCTGTTTCGCTCTGTTGTTGAGACCCGGTCAGGATAGTCCCACGCATCGAGGCCACCGTTTCCATCACCAGTGTGATGATCGCCTTCTGCTTCTCAATCTGTTCAATCCGTTGACATGCCTTATCCGCAAGCCTGTCCATCGCTGCGCTCAGTCGAGCTACCTGTAGTTGCACGTTGTCGAACTGTTCACCAGCGAGAAGTTTGGGCAGAATGTCCAACTCGCGTTGCAGCCCGTTTAGATCGTTTCGGAGGTGTGCGGTGAGTGCCACATCGGAGCACAGCGCGCCGTGCCGGTCGGTCACCCCCGCAATCGCTTCTTGCGACTGGCGGTGCCGCTGCTCCAAAACGTCGCGACTAGACTGGACGCGTTGAACGTGGACATCCAGTTGGTGTGCAAGGTCGGTGACCGCGGCTTGCCCACCAGCCAGGTTCCGGGCAGCCAGACGATGGTCGATGGCTGACAGCAACTCCGTAATCGTCTTAAAGGCGCCTGGATCGAACCGCTCACTGTCACGACGATCCAGTTGTTTTGCCTTGGCTTTAAGCACCGCGAACCGCTGAGCCACTCCGTCCAGTGCTCGGCTCAACCGGACCGCCTCAAGCTGACGGCGAAGCGAGGTCAGATCGCGGTCGATTTCACGCATTTCCCGTAGCAGCGAGCCCGATGCGGACAGGTCGAGCGCCTGATCTGCGGCGCAGCCATCCAGTCTCTGCCGGACCCCGGCAATTGCGGGGCCAAGTGTTCGCGCCTCGTCCGCTGCTTCGATCAGGCGAAGGGCCTCAGTGAGCCCCTGACAACCCGCAGCAACCTCAGCTTGCTCACCACGCAGGCGTTCAGCGCGGCGATTCTCTCGCCAGACTTCCCATAGATCAGCCGCTTGTTTGCAGGCGCCGGTGACGGCATTCGAGAGCGCCGAGGCGGCATCGCCAACCAGATTTACATTGGAATATTTGGGAGAAGAACTCATTTCAAACCTCCTGTGGTGGAATGCGAAACACCTCGGTCAGCCATGCCTCGCTCAAACGCCTGACGGAATCCACGAGGCGGAATGCCCGCCCAGCCAAAGCTCCCATCCTCATCAATCGTGACATCGAGTGAAACGGTGATCTGCCCAATTGAGTTACTCAGGTGCACGTGCCGATCTGACAAGAAATGAACATTTTGGTTGCGGCTGCCTCGCCACAACAGCGTGACGTGCTGATTCGCCCGATAGCGCCCATCCACGAGCAGATCGAGGCGCTCCAGCAGTTTGAGTTGATCGGGCTCGGCCGCCGCCCGAATCTCGGCGAGGGTAAATCCGCTATAGCTCATGATCGATAGGTCTCGTCGAGACTGGACTCGATCGATCAGCGCCACGAGCGCCGTCGCCTGCATGAAGGGCTCGCCGCCGGAGAACGTCAATCCCTCGATGTCGTCGAGAGCGATCAACTCGTCGGCCAAGGCTTCGACCGACACGGAACTACCGCCACGGAACGGCAGCATCTCGGTCGCCACACAACCGGGACAGCGAAAGCAGCAGCCCTGTAGCCAGAGGACTGCTCGTACACCCGGTCCCAGGGAGGAGCAATGATCCTCTCGCCGGGCCAACAGCATCGTCGTACCGCTTTCCGGCCAGCGGTCTGTAGTGTTGGGATGGATCGTCTTTGGCATCATCTCTTCCTACGGCGACCGTCGTTGCGACTGGACAGAATTAAGACCCAAGTACTCCGCCAACTTAATGGCATGCGGCCTCAGCGCCAGATAGACCGCTACGACCACCAGAAGAACCACGAGGCCCCGCAACACGACCGTCAATAGGGGTGCGACGGCGTTGCCGATCCCGCGAATGAGCCGGCCGGCCCCCGCCAAGCCTCCGAACATGACGGTGAATCCCAACACGATGATTGCCAGATGGAGGAACATCTGGAGGAGGGAGCTGACTGGTTCTGGCGCCGAAGAAGGCATCATAAAAGGTACGTAGTCGACCCTTGCTTGCGGACAATCAGCGAATGAGATTGTCGAAATGAACGACGACTAGCGATTAACCTCCCCTCAAATGGATGGACCACCTGCGATGATCGCATGGAAACCGGTCACTCCTGTTCGGTCAGTTCGGTAATTTGCCGTTGAAGTCGTTCCAGCCCGTCTGGTCCTAACCGTTCGTCGAGTCGGCGACGAAGTTCCGTCGAATCCCCGAGGAAATATGCCTGCTCCACGGCGTCGCTTCCCGCTAGGTCACGCATCTCACGAGCAATCGCACGTTCCACCGGGTAGCAGCGGTTCGCGGTGATGGGCGACTCGGCGCCGATCGCAACGATGGCAAGGTCTTCAGTGACTCCCTCATAGAGCGACTGGCCCAGTTCCTTCAGCGATCGAGGATCGGACAACTGGTGCAGCCGTTCGTGGGCGATGGTCTTGGGGATCTCCAGATGATCGACCGCCACGTGCGCCGGCTCGGTGTCAAACCGGGAATAGCCCAGTACACGTTCTCCTTCTTTCGGCTCGCCGCCGGCCGGGGTCAAGGCCTGATCAAACCGCTCTCGGTCCTCGAATTCCGTTGGCAGCGATAGCATCATCTCGATGCGCGATGAGGGCACGACGAGTTGGTATTTCTCCGCCAGGGCATTGGCGAGTGACTGATCTGTTTCCGCCAGATACTTGCCCAGATGTACATCCCGCCCCTCGTCGACCAAACGGTCGAGGTCGGCTTGTGATAGTTCACGAGGATGGTCGGTCGTATTGCTCATGATCGGTATTGCACCTTCGACCAACACTTTTGGACATTTGATGGACGATTGTCAACGTCCGTTGAGTTGCGAATCGTCGAGCGGTTTCTCACTACGTCCGACCTCGTAGCCTAGCTGTGCGTCGCACAAATTACCTCGGGTGCAAATCATTGAAGAGTTGAAGCAGTCTAGTGACTGTTTCGTGGTCATCCGGATCACTCTGAGCAAGCAACTCCCCATCTGTAATCGCGCCATGCAAGTAGGCCGTGAGGGTCTTTCTGGTTCTCGGCATCAGGCATAGATGGGCGTAGAAATTTCGCAAGGCTACCCGGGAGGGGAAATCCGGCATTCCGACTGGGTCATCGAACTGACCCCACAGATCCAGACCGAGCTTTCCAAGAGCCTTGCGAATACTTTTGACGTCATTGAGGTCGCCAATCCCCTCGAGCCTTCTGATCTCACTCACTTTTTTGGCGCAAAGTTCCTCAACGCTTTTGATGCCGGAATCCTTCAGTAGTTGAATCAATGAAACGGGAATATCAATTTCGTCGAGTGGGGTCATGGGCGCGCTCCTAGTGTTATTACGATGTCGGTCGCACGTTTCATGGAACGATATGACGGAAAAATTCTGATCGCCAATTCAAACGCCCGGCCAGAGGATCCCGGCAAACCCGGATGCCGCGATCGTGGTGACCGGCACGGAGCCGGGTTGGGGCTGTGCCGTCGGATCGCCGCGGCGGACGAACTTCATCTGCCCGGTCGCGGGGTCGTGAAACACCTCCCAGTCCGAGCCCTGCTCGCCGTTTTCGGCGATGCCGGACAGAGCGTCTGCCGCTTCCTCGGTCTTCTGCTGCTTGTTCGTGTTCTGGATCATAAGTACCTCCGTGACTAATACGCAAGCGCCGGTCCATTTAGGACAACTTGTCCGTGATCCACACACAAACGATGCCATATCGCTTCCGTCAATGGGGGCATGTTGCGCCAGGCTTCGCCTTCACGTCGCGTCAGGAGGTTTTGGCGACCAGTGACGCCGTGGAACAACATGGGCGTTTTCTGCGAGATCGGCCTCGCCTCGCTGCGGTCCCTTGGCCCTGAGTTTGCGGGTGGTCGGCAAGACAGATCCATTCATTGTCCGTTGCACAGCCGACGACACAGCTCTGTAAGCCTCTGTTCAGATACCCCAACCAACTTGGCCACTTGCAGAATCACGCACGTCGCCGCCTCTGGCGAGGGCACCCATCCCATGTCACCAACCACCCTGGCACCCAGGGTACGCAGGGCACCAAGCCCTTGAGAAAACGCGCCAGCAAGCTGTTCCGATTCATCGTGCGTCAACAGATGTTGTCGTACTGCCCGACCCGTTTCACAATCGTCCGACAAGGGACATTGGGAGCAGATAGATACACAATGTGATTGCTTTGGCAGTACAAGCAATGGCTTCATCTTGGCTGCGATGCACGCATCGTCCGACAATGAATGGCTTGCCAATCCCGACCGCCGCAGCGGGTCAGGGACCATGATCTTGCAAGGTTCATTCGATCGCGCCGAGAACGCAACAGCCTCGCCGACCCCGAGGCTGGCTAACGCACGTCGCTGCCCATCGTCCATTCCCATCGACGCCGTTACCGCCGACTGATCGTCAGCCGACGTCAGTCGATGCACGATTTTCAGTTGGGTATTCCTAATCGCATCCGGGATCAGCCGCGTGGGGGATTGGTCCACGATCATCAACGCCTGACCGAAGGCTCGGACTTCGGCCAGAAGATGAGCGAAAGCCTCGGCAGCGTGTTCTCCGACATCAGCGACCTCGCCGCGCGGAGACTGCCGTCGAAGCAGGCGGTGAGCCTCCTCAACCACAGCCAAGTGTCGCAGTACGGGCGAAAGCCCCTGTGACTGGCGCTCCTGCACCAATCGCAGGAGCAGCGCGCCCATCATCAGCGCTCTGGTCGCGTCATCACCAAGGGAAGCCAACTCGATAACAGTGGGCTGCGTGATCCAATCTTCAATTGGAGTCGATGTTCTCACATTGAACGTCTGACCGATGACGCCGCTGCTCATGGTCTGCAATCGCAGGTCCAAGGCGGCACGTAGGTTGGCCCCAATCTCACCTTGGTAGCCGAGGGATGTTATGGTGTCACGTACCACCTTCTGCAGGTCCGGCAGCATGGGCCGCTCCACCGCCTCGTACAGACGCTGCAAGGCCAGCCGCAAGATGAAGGGCATTGGCGTAACAAGTCCAAAGGCCGCCGAGAACAGGCCTACGAGCGAGTCGATGTGCGTCTCCAAGCCGACATGTTCGGGCCGATCCAGCGGGTTGAGGTGCAGGGGCGCAACATGGGCCTTGCCGGGGGTGTAGACACGCAGGTCCGGACCGCACGCGCTTGACAACAGCATGCGGTACTCCGACTTCATCGCCGGCTCGATAACCAGCCACGGCACATGATGCTCCGACCACAGCTGCAACAGCATCGATTGAACTGTTCGCGTCTTACCCGATCCGGTGGCACCGCAGACCAGAGTATGTCGCGGCAGGTCGTCCCGATCGACCTCAAACCAATTGGGTGTGCGCCGCCGCTGGTCCATAATGACTCCGCAAGCGACGCGGTGCTCGCTGTGGGTCGGGGGAGGATTCACGGAGAACCGCACTGGCTCAATGGACCGCAGTCCGCCAAGCTCTATTCCTGGCAATGCCGCGTAGACGACGGCTTCCTTGGAGTTCAACAGCGTCAGCGCGCACGGGGATGAGGACGCGATACGCCGGCAACGTATGGGCTGCGGGCCGGACTCGCCGCGTGCCAAAACGCCGAATACCGCTTGACTTGCGGCAGCGAGGTCATCGTCATCCGCAGCGAGGATGCTGGCCGCCAGCTTCCACATGCCGATCTGTGCCCCCAACTCATGTTGCTGTTGGACGAGTGTCAAGAGCCCAATCAAGTGCTCAGCTGCAGGATGGTTCCCCTCTTCAGCCGATCCCCGTCGCTGGAAATTGGAGGCGACCTCTTTCCGCTCGGAATGGACAGCACGCAGCGACTGGTGAATGGACGCCTGAGCAACCGGACGAGCCAACACCACATAAGCCCAGGGTTTGTTGGGAAGTGCTCGGGCCAACTGTTCCACGGCCCCCGGCCCTGGCCCCGCCACTGGAGTTGTCGACCCGTCTTCCGAGGTCAGGCACGGGTTGCCGGTGATGGTTCCTACGGACCGCAAGGCTGAAAGCTCGCCGGAGATCTCATGCGCATCCGCTACAGGAACGACTTCGCCACCCGACAGCGTGGATTCCAGGACGGAGGGCCAGTCGGTGCCGGATGCGAACGACCCCACGTAAAGGCGAACCTCGCCCGGCCGGCCGATCGCCAGCATTGCCCACGGTGCTTGCAGCGACCAGAGCCCGCGCACGAACGGAAGCAGGGATGCCTGCGGCGTGCTTGTCCTTGGCAACGAGGCGATGCGCACCAGCCGAATGGCCGGGTTGGCAAGATCCGCCAGGCTCATGGGTGGCTCAAAGTCTTCGCGACTCCCATCAAGTTCGGAGATGCGATGACCAAGACTGATTACCGATGGTAGACGGCTCATCTTGCACCTCCCATGTGTTGAAACCCATGCGCCACGGTAACGAAAGCGACGACCAAAAAGGCATACACGACCAACGTGACGGCCAACAAAAGCAGTGATCTGGTTCCTCGAATCCGGATTCGTGATCCGGTTCGCAGATTCCGGCCCTGCGTTGCATACAACACGCCGTGACGCTGCCAGCCCTGAAACTCGACGAGGTCATCCGCCAGAACATTCGCGGCGGAGAGGTGCCCAACGAGGCGCACGACGGATTCACTGTCATCCTCGATATCCCGGACGCGTAGGTAGCGTACCGGCATGGTGTCACCGCCTTGGCGACCCCATTGCCCCATTCGGAATACCCCGGCGAGGGATTGAAGTAGATGGCTTGGAGATATCAGCCCCAAGAGCCATGCGATGGCCAGCAACAACAGGAGACTGGGCGCGACGATCAGTGATGACACGACCGCAAAGAGCATCATCAAAGGCAGAATGAGTAATAGGCCAAGCCATAAAAGTTGACACAGCAGCAATGTCGCATCAAACGCTGCAGGCTCAGTCACCGGCCCTTCCATCAGAATCACACGCCCTCGAACTTGCGCGGATGATCGAGTAGGCATAACCGGCACCGCGCGCATCTCGCGAGGCCGGGGCGCCTGTCGCAAAGCCGCATTTATATGACCTGCGGCGGGAAGGTGAACATTTGTAACGGCAGGTGCCAAAGTCCGCCACTCAGTGGGCAACATTGGCGGTGGCGGTTCTCCCAGGGACACACTAAAGCGCAAAGGATCGCCGCAGGCGACACATTGTGCCGCACCCACTGCCGCCAGCCTTCCGCAACTTTGGCATCGCATCGGTGATTCCTCAGGTACTGATGTAGATACACCCGACGCCGCGTCTCTCGGACGAACCGGCGCCGTGATTCTGCAAACTGAGATGTCCGAGTCGGCCCACATCCACAGTAGTTGAAGCGGAGGTTCACGATGCAACTCATCCGCCCGACAAGCCAACCAGCCTGCACCACCCCGGTGCTCATCTTCCAATCCGAGTTGGCTGCCATCGAGGCCGAGACTCTCAAGTGGCCAGATCGGGAGACCGGAGGCGAGCTGTTCGGGTATTTCACGCATGCCGGTTGGCCCGTCGTGCATCGAGTCGTCAATGCTAACGCCACCGCCCGTCGCGGATCGGTCACCTTCCATCCCAACGTCGATCAAATCAATCAGGAGGGCCGCAACCTCATCGACCGCTATGGCATGCAGCACCTTGGCCAGTGGCATTCCCATCACCACATGTCTCTAACGCACCCTAGTGGCACAGACCGGACAACGGTCGCCGAGGCCATCCGCACGTATGGCCTTGGCTCGTTCGTGCAGGTGATCGCCAACATCCGCGAGCGGCAGGGTTCCAATGGTGCCTTGGCCCATGCTTACTTCTACCGCGACCGGCAGCCAGACCAATATGAGTCGATGTCGTGGCTGGTCCTTCCAGGGGCCAGTCCGCTGGGCCTGGTTCCAGATCAACGCCAGCTATCCCCCACCATCAAGCTTGAACCCCGCGTCGTCACATGGGAGGAGCTGCGCGGTCAGGCATCGCAGCCCGTCCTTGAGGGAGCCGACGTGCCCATCACAAATCAAGACTTCCTGAAACGGCTCGGCGAAGAGTTTCAGCTACTCAGCGCCGCCGGAGTTGTCGCTCGTGGACGGCCTGCGGGACGCCATCTCCGCATCGATGCGACTCACGAAGGCCGCCGCTTCGTCGTCCTGTTGGCCCCGGACTTCCCGCATTCGCCGCCCGCACTTCGCCGGCTGTTCGATGATGCTCCCGAGTGTAAATTAGAGCTTCTCTGGACCCCCGATCGCCGAATCGTCGAGATGGTGGTGCCAACTGCCACCTCGATACAGGAAAAACGCGCGCGCCGGAAACGGCATCTCGTCGCCCGTGCTCTGGTCGTGATCCGCAGAAAACACAGACAACTGGCCGCGCTCGTGTCCGCACGTGCTGCCGGGCACCGTAAGGGAGGTTGACATGCTCAAACGAATCTTCAATTGGATTGTCGGGACTCCAACCTACCGGACACCGTCGAGGTTGCGCAGCTCCGCGGTGCGCCCAGACCAGATGGTCCACGCTTTCGAGGAACCACAGTCACCCCCGACGGCAATCGCAACCGAGGTGCCCCCGACCATCGGCAGCCTGCCCCGGGCCCAGCGCCTCTGCATGGAACAACAGATCATCGCCAAGCAGTTCTCCGCCTTCTTATGGCAACGCCAGGGCGAAGGCGCCCGCATTGAAGGCGCCATCCTCACATCGGCCGGCCAGTCGTACGAAGTGCGTGTGTTGGTGCCGGCTGCATTTCCGTACACCCATCCGCAAGTGTTCGTAGTAAGCCCGATCCAAGGCCGGGGCGCTTCGCTCACCGGAGTCAGCCACGCCATGCACACGCTGACTCCGGACTTGGAAAACCATCCGCAAATCTGCCTCTACAACGACCGGAACTGGAACCCGGCACTCACCCTGCACCACGTTCTGATCAAGGCAGCAGTGTGGCTCGAAGCGTTCGAGCAGCATCGGCGGACGGGTCGGCCGATCAATGATTTTCTGGCGGATGTCCGATAGGCCACGCCGTCGTCGTATAGACCATAGAAGCCATGATCACAAGCATTCCCAACTCGCATCACCACCCTGATCTGGAAAGGAGGAGTCAAATGGGCGACGACTGACCATCCCCGGAGCCGGGCGTCCTCAGGACGCTCGGCTTCTTTTACTTGGTGTCAATCGCGGTGGGGGAGGAGGGAGTAGCCGATGGTGCAGCCATTGCATCGTATTCAGTCACAGTCAACGGGCGATCGCCCTTCTCCATGCGATGGATGTGGAGGATGCCGTTGGTGTGGTCGATCTCGTGCAGTACGAGACGTGCGACTTTGCCTTCGAATCGCTCTTCGTGCCAAACCAACTGCTCGTCTTGATAGCGAACGGCGGTCCAACTGGGTCGAGGCACCCGAACGCGCCAGTCCGCAAAGCTTAAGCAGTTCTCGTACAAGTAGAGGATTTCCTTGCACTGCTCCACGGTTTCGGGATTGAGCAATGACCGAAAACCTGAGTCGGGGAACCACAAGAGAATGACACGTTTCATGTTGCCAAGCTGGACGGCACTAATCCCGCTTGGGTCCAACGGAGATTGTGAGCCAAGACTTCCCCCAAAGAATCCCGCAGGTCACCAATCCAGTGACCAAGCAACGCCAAATCCTCGGGGTCAACACGAGTAGAAACCTGGACAAGTCTCTCATCGCCGAATTTCAATATAGGCCGAATCATTCAAGCCTTTCCTTGATCCGCTCAGACGCGCTGCTGCTAGCTTTGATCGCGCCGAATGGAGGCTGGCAGCAACTACGCGATCCCACTCCTGCCTATGGTCGCATCGCGAGGGGGAAATCGCAATGGTCCGAAGGCGAATTGGACGGAAAGCGAAGTTGGTCTGCCGCAGGTCAAAGCAAAATCCACTTTCGGATGTCCGAATCCATACAACAACAACGTCCTTTATATGGAGGCAATCAACCATGAACACCAACACGAACAAACCGCAGAAGACCGAGGAAGTGGCAGATGCTTTGTCCGGCATCGCCGAGAACGGCGAGCAGGGCTCGGACTGGGAGGTGTTTCACGATCCCGCGACCGGACAGATGAAGTTCGTCCGCCGCGGCGATCCGACGGCACAGCCCCAGCCCGGTTCCGTGCCGGTCACCACGATCGCGGCGTCCGGGTTTGCTGCGATCGCCTGATCCAACTCCGACTCATACAGGAAGATTCCCATGCCCATCTACATCCGCCGACAACAAGTGCTGGACGCCCTGGCTGACCTGGCGCGCAGCCGCCAACACACGGCCAAGCAACTTCTACAGGTGCGCTGGCACGACGGCGATGTCGCGCACGCCCAGATCATGGCGCCCATCAGCGCCAGCCCATCCCCCGAGCAGGATCTCCTGGTGGTCAGCGCGACGGAGCTGGACCTTGATTCTCTCGACCCTGTTTCGGCGGGTCAGTCCCCGCTACGGCTGGTCTGCTGGCGAGATGCCCAAGGCGATGCTGTGGTTCGGGTTGTCCAGACGCCGGCGACCGACGCCGGCTCGCATGACGTGCTCTTCATCCCAGGCCACGATGAGATTTTCTCCCGGCATCGCGGGCTGATTGAGACGGATCGTCTGCTCGCCAAGCGGGTCGCCATCTTCGGTGTGGGGAGCGTCGGGTCCACCTGCGCGGTAGAACTTGCCAAGTCGGGTGTCGGACGATTCGATCTGATCGACCATGACCGACTGGAACTGCACAACGTCGCTCGCCACGCCTGCGGCGTTTCGGCCTTGGGACGCCGTAAGGTGTATGCCGTCCGTGACCTGCTGCTCGACAAGAATCCCGCTTGCCAGGTGGAAACGTTCGATCTGGACGTGCTAGAGCGCCCGAGCGTGGTCGAGGACATTGTCCGGGGGGCCGACGTGATCTTGGTTGCCACGAACAACAACGCGTCGCGGTTGCTGATCAACTCGCTGTGCCTTCAAGAGAGAAAGCCCGCAATCTATGGCCGAGCTATGACCCGAGCCTGCGGCTTGGACGTAATCCGCGTGCGCCCCCATGAGGGACCGTGCTACCAGTGTCTCCTCAACACGGTGCTCAACGGTCGGACCGAGGAGGTTTCCGGTCCCCGCCAGGCCGAAATGCTGGCCTACGCCGATCGTCCAGTACTGGCAGAGCCCGGCTTGTCCAACGACCTGATGCCGCTGGCGCACCTGATGGTCAAGCTCGCCATCCAGCATCTGTTGCAGGGAACAACCAGCGAGCTGTGCAGCCTCGACGAGGACCTGACCGCCGACCACTACTTCTGGGCGAATCGCCGCACGGACCAGCACATGGGCATGGTGCCCATGGGATCGCAGGCATCGCGACCGACAGTGCTGCGATGGTACGGCGTGGACCTGCTGGCGGTGCGGCGGTGTCAGATGTGTGCCACCAGTACAACGACGATGGTCGCGGTTTGAAAACGGTGGCTTTCCCACCCACGTGTGGTACGGACTTGAGAAAGGTCCAACCGACGAGGTAACCCCGTCGGTCACTCGGCTACTTTCAAATTGGGTCACCGACCTTGAACTACATAGCGCCGGCAAGATGACCATCACCTGCGATTCCCCTCTGTGCAAGGAGCTTGACATGACCCGATTCAACCATTGTCCGAATTGTCGAAAACGTCCCAGCCGTGGTTTCTTGGGCGGCACCTCCACTGATATCCACGAATGCAAGAAATGCGAAGCCGTATTCTGTTACTGTTATTGTGGGAATCGCTGTCCCAACTGCGGTTCGGCTGAAAAGCGCAAGATCGGCTACTGCCCCTCAAAGTAAATCGGGATTGAACTATCGCGGAAGTTGGTTCTGGAAAGCCTCTATGGTCGCACTTGCACAAGCATTACGGACGCACTTGGCTTCCATTCGGATTCTCCCGCGCCAGTTCCTATTGCGCGTACCCGCAGCAATCCGCATTGACGCTTCTCTACTGCGTGGTATATGGGGTGCCGCACTGCGCGAACTGGATCCGCTTGTCTATAAGCAGGTATTCAAGCCAGATCGTCTATCGGGCCGCAATGTGCCGTCCTCCTATGTCATACGGCTGATCCGTTCCGGCGATCAGCTCGTCGTTCAGTGGATTCTGATCGGGGATGCCATTGCTCACGACACGAGCCTTCGACGGGCTTGGGATTTCGCCGCAGGGGCGGGCTTTGGGCCACAGCGCCACCGGTTTCCGATTCAAGAAATGAAGTGTCTCGATCCGCAGGGACACGCCGTCAGCGAAGCCGAGCCGTGGTCGCTGGACCATTGTGAATGGCCGGCATCTGTTCCCATCGAGGGCCCCTGCCAGCTGGCTTTTCCGGGGCCATTACGGATTCTTCGCAAGCCGCCCGGTATTCCCGGCGCGGGCAGCGCGTTGGTACTCCAACCAACGTTGACAGACATCGTTGTCAGCGCCCGACGTCGCATCGGGGCTTTTCTGGCCAAGCCGGACCAGAGCGAATGGCGAAAGCTGGCTCACGATGCTGAAGAGCTTTCTCGCCAGATACAGTTTGTCGCTAATTGGCAGCCTTGCGGTCACTATCGGCCGAAAGCTGAGGACGTTCGAATCGGGGTCCGAGGTACGTTGGCTCTGCCTGAAGGCCTTGATGAACTGTGGCCGTTACTAACCGCAGCGCAGTGGATCCACATCGGCAAGAGCACGATCGAAGGGTTGGGCCAGGTTGTGATCAAGCATCTTTCAGTTGACGAGAATCCTGCCTGAGCCGCATGCTCATTTCAGTCCGATTCGTGCGGACGGCTACGCATGGATTTCCGTGCGATATATGATTGCATATGACATTGCGAACTTGACACACTAAGA
>Ga0163144_10008122_pt1 | contig 22772 bp, 14 predicted proteins | sample OliLak19BULKMAT1_FD_123175 | JGI IMG/M metagenome (GOLD analysis project Ga0163144, IMG submission 123175) | Freshwater microbial mat bacterial communities from Lake Vanda, McMurdo Dry Valleys, Antarctica - Oligotrophic Lake LV.19.BULKMAT1 | ecosystem: Environmental > Aquatic > Freshwater >...
ACGGCTTAACTGAGTACGAATATTTTCTTCGTGTTCAACATAGCTTTTGTAAATATCAAAGGTGTCGCTGTCTAAATAGACGCGGCAGTATCCCAGATATTCCGCTTTGTACCCAAACCATCGGGCACGTTGCTGAAGTGTATCTGCGTTCCCAACACCCTTCCCTCTCGGCATATAGGTGACGGTCAATCCCTGAATGGTATAGCCACGATTGAGAACTTCTCCACCAACCACGATATGGGAGTAATCCTGCTTCCAATTAGGTTGGGGTGTTTTTCCACCTTTTGCATTGGCTTCTGTAACTTGAGTTTCTTTGATTGCTTGGCGAAGCGTGGGGCTAATCCCCGAAAAAGGAGGAATGTCATCTACGGTTTGCTGTAGTTCCTGATATGCAAGCAAGAAATCTTCAAGAAGGTCTTGTTTATCCCGATCATGATTTGGTGCGTTGAGAAGTTGTTCCCAATGCTGTTTGATCTGACGAACCCACTGGACATAGTTGCCATGTTCATCGGTATTTTTTGATGGATGAACCATCATAGAACGATTGCTATCTCGTTCATGCGACCCACCCAAATAACCAACTGCTGCGCCAATAAAATAGATACGTAAGGCCTCAAGAAGACTATCGGGCGGCGTAAGTAGTGGGTTCTGCTTGGTGGGCATATCTCGGAGAGGAATAGTTTTGACTAACCGGAAATCTTTTTCAAAAAACGTTTTACCACCTGTATACGAAATGCCAGGACTGAGAAGTTCTGCGAAGTTTGGTGACAACACATCAATAAGACTAATGAGCAGTGATGCTTGTGGGGTAGCGGTGTACTGCAAAAACGAGTGATGGGGAAGCGCGTCTCGCAGGGCAAGAATTCGAGCGTAGATGGAACTTTTGCTTCCACTTCGAACAAGATTGTTCAAACTTGCTTGATCCGCCTCGTCATCAATAATGAGGGAAGGGACAGTACGGAGATCAACCCGGTGGCTCAGGTTTTGGAGTATTTGCAAAAGTGATTCAAGATGTCGTGCATTTTTCATCACGGTGATAAGGACGGTTTTGTGCGAATTGATGGGCAGTGTCATATCCCAATCAACCGCCGTTGCGATACCTTCAAATTCTTCATTGCGAGGACGCGGGTTTTGGTAAAACCTCCACCGCCGATTCACTGTTCCTTGCGTTACATCACGCTCTAAACGATCTTTTGACTGGTCAAAGAGATTTGTTGTGACCCCGGTGATAACAATAATCAGGCGGTAGCCATTGTCTTTTGCAAGTGTGGCAACCGTCGTAAACGACATGGTTTTCCCACTTTGCACGTACCCGATTACAAGTCCCGTTTCGGGATTTGGTGGGTTCTTAGGAGGCAAGCATTTTGAAAGAACAGCAACTGATTCTGCTTGAAGACGCTCTTTTTCTTCTGGCTTGAGTTTGAGATAGGCAAGTAGTTCAAGTGTCTCGTTTCCAACCACAGGCTGCCAGAGTCCATTGAATGTGCCGTTAGGAGAGAGGAACTCAATATACTCTGTGTCATGCATTGGCTGATCTGTCATCGGTTTGTCTACCCTATTCGTCAGTAAATCCGTCGCGGAGCAACTGGTTCATAAATTTGCGGACGCTACCAGCTTGTCTCACACCTGTGTTGCGTGCCGCAATTTCGGCAACTGAAAAACTTGCAGCAAGCCGGATTAATGGTTCAATCACTGGTTCTGTATTGGGACAATAGGTCGCAATGAATGGATGGTTGAGCGCAACGCGAATATCAATTTCGCGCTCTTCATCATTGAGTGCGTTAAACGTGAGCCAGTCTCCAACGCCAGGATCGTCAGTCAATTCCACTCTGATCGTCCACATTTCATCCCCTAAAGCGAGTTTGAGTACCCGTTTTTGGGCTTTGCTTTGCACAGGAGGTGTAGGAGGAAGTCCGAATGTTGTACCAGATACAGGAGCAGATGTAGGCGAATGCGTTTGACCGCCATTCACACCAGAATTTGCTGGTGGAGAGCCAAAAGATGTTGGTGAAAACATTGGACGGGGAGACGGTTGTGGTGGTTGGGTAACTGGATGAGGTAGAGTTGTCCCACTTGTAGGCTTTCCACCGCCGTTCCCATTACCACGAACACGGTATCCGCGTGCTTGGTCAAGCAGCGGCATTGGGTGTTCATTCAGCACCTTTCTTAAGGCTCTGAGAACAGTGTCTTCATGATGATTCCATTGAATACCATCTTTTGTATGACTTACCTCAAATCCTTCTAGGTGAAGTTCTCCAAAAAGGCGCTGAAAAATGTAATCGTTGGAGTGTCCAAAAATTTCAACAGGGCGATAGCCTTCATCATCGCTCCCGACAATAACCCTATGTCGCCGCAGAAGTGCAAAGCCAGCAGTGGTTGTACTACCCCGTTCAAGAAGCGCTGCAAAACCCGAAATTCTCATTCCCGGCGCAATCTCTATCTCAATCGGTTTATGCCATTCAATCGCTTCTGCATCAGGTGTTTTGTAATATGACGCGGCAAGAACCGTAGGATCAGAAAACGTAATGGCTTCGCCATTGTAGAAAAGTTCAAGAAACCCATCTCTTAAGAACACACGATACATGCTTGCCAGATGATTCTTGATTTTTGCAACAGTTTTCTTTTGGGGGAACTGATTGAGATTTGTGAGTGTGAGTTCTGTATAGTGCGTGTCGGCTGCTACAGGACGTTCTTGAATAGGAATGTTTTCAATCTGTTGCCCGACAATGCCTTCAACATCAAATGTGACAGTTCGCTCAACAACCTCTCCAAGTGCAGATGTTCGCACTGTCCAATAATCAGCAAACCAACATGCCGCGCTTTTCATGCCCATACCAAACTCTGAAAGTCCAGAGCGATCAACAGGCAGCGAAGCTGGACGAAATGCACGGGGAAACTCACCTGCTCCAATTCCACCTGCATTGTCTCGAATAGTGATTTTTTCATGCCCTTCGGCACTATCTATCTCTATTTCAACGCGCAAGCGGTATTCATCGCCTTCTACACGCGCAATATCTCCATAAGAATGCAACGCACTCTGGATAGCATTATCAACAAACTCAGCAATCGCATACCACGATTTGTAGTTTACGCTCTTGAGAATAGAGAGGATGCTGACTTCTGGTCGGATATTAACTGACTGGATATGCGTTGTCGTAACCATGTAACACTCGTGAATTCATGAATACCTGAACGGACAGTTGTCAAAACTGGGCTAATCGGCGGAAAGTGAAACCTCATACATCGGTTGAGAGATGTCGTATCGTGGTTCAGCCGTAAAAAGATTGTGTGCAATCTGGCGAACAATCTTTACATTTACAGCGTTCCCAAGCGCACGAATCGCAGGTGTAACCATTTCGGGAAGTTGAATATCAACCATACCATGAAGTCGCGCACACTCGCGCATGGTCATGTAGCGTCTTTCCCAAGCAATGATTGGAATCTGAGTATCAATAGTATTGAGCGATGGCGCGGTGTTTGGAAGTTTTGCTCGAACACCTGACGCTCGAAACCGAACGATTTTTGTCCAGATGTTTGGCTCTGCGCCCTTACAATTCCATTCTAGTTTTTGTAGGCTGTGTGGGAATGTTTTTATACGTGGTATCCACGCATTCATCCATTCAGAATGTCTTGCATACAAGTCTCTGTTCTTTTTAATGAAGTTCACTTTCCAACTTGGAAAATGCTCTTGCGGGGTAAGCGCATGATGAGGGAGAAAGTCTCTGATTTGCTCTCTGGGAACTTCATTTAATGGGATACCAAATATGCCTTTGTACTGTGAAAGTTGCTCGTCACTAAGCATATGAGGGGTGGTTTCTCCATATGGGTAGGTTGCCCCAAACTCCATCGCCCAGATTGGGTGACTAGGAAACTCTTCGTTACGAGGGAAGAAATCAAGGAATTCTTGCCATACTTCTAAGCACTCAATGAAGTGCTTAGGAAGTGTTTTTGCGTATGATAGATCGGTCTCTAACACGGAATGTATCGAGGTCTCTGTATTGAGTTTCTGGGGGAAAACAAACGTACCAAGTGAGTTGCGACGTGCGACAATAAACATACGCTTGCGGACTTGTGGGATGCCAAACTCATGTGGAGAAAGATGAGTAAATGTGACTTCATATCCTTCGGCTACAAGCGCGGCGTGCATCTCTTTCCACGTTTGCTCATGATTATGTTTTTCAAGGTTTGAGACGTTTTCAAGCATGATAAATTCCGGTTTGTGATAGTTCACAATCCGAATAATTTCCCAGAAAAGATCACCCCACTTCATGCACTCTAGCCCTTGCTGCTCTCCTGCTTTTGAGAATGGTTGGCAAGGAAACCCGGCACATAAAATGTCGTGGGCTGGTATATCTTTTTCATCAATCTTACGAATATCCCCGTGTGGTGGCATACCATGATTGATCTCGTAAAGACCAACGAGTTCTTTATCTATTTCGGACGCAAACACGCACTCGTGACCAAGTTCACAAAGTGCGAGATGAAAACCACCTAAACCTGCAAAGAGGTCAATGAATCGCATTGCGGCTACCTATCAGTCGCACAGTAAAAGGAATAGGAAAAAGAAAAAAGTGCTACTGGCACACACCGTACACTCTCTTAAAGTTACCACACTATGAGATTTTTTACCCGTGAGGAAGTTGGAAAGAATAATGAATTATACGAAAAATTACGTTGCTAAAAACCAATACTTCCTCTCACAAAATAAAAATGGCTGGTTTAACGTCCCAGCCAAGACGGTTGTAATCAGGCATATGCTGCTGACAGCATCCGCGCTGCACGCTTCATGTACTTAGGAAACGTGTTCGGATTGCGTCCGATGTCCAGTGCTGCCTGGCGGTAGGTCTTGCCGTCAATCTGCGCCCGGATCGCTCCAGCGATGCAAAAGGTATGTTGGTATTGATCCAGTAGTGCCTCGGCTGGCTCGGTATACCCCTGCTGATACTGCTCACGCCAGTCCCGGTAAGGTGAGGTGAACTGCCCGTTGTTCCGGTTCTCGGCTGACTGTCTCTCAGGCAGCGTATAGCTATGGCGTTCCAGAAACACCTGTGCGAACTCATGGCGCACCTCTTGAAGCATTGGTTCTACATACGTCTTGTGCCAATTCCAGGGTGTTACACCTGCCAGCGCTGCCGCGTCCTTGCGCGTCACCTGTGTCGTCACCGCATACAGCGCGACCAGGTGCTTGAACGAGTCAGCGTACTTCTGTGCCAGCTTCCGCATGATTTGCTCAACGTCGATGCGGAGGTCGATGTCGGTTGCCCACGTCGCCCACTGCTCAACTGAGTTCCACCAGCCGCTCGGCGCTGAAAACCCGGTGATGGTGTGTTCATCCCACCTGCTGCGCCAGTCGTAGTTCATCAACGCTTCAAGACTGTCGAACTTGTCATCATAGTAGCGCAGCGTGGAGATTTTGCACCGCGCCAAAATGAAAAACACCGCCTGTTGGCGGGTTTTCTGTGCGAGAAAGTCTTTGTTTGCTGAGAGTTCAAGCCACAGCGCCATGAACCCATGCTGGATACAGTCGGGCAGGTAGTTGGTGCGGTGGATGCCCTTGCCTTTCATGACGTTGGTGACGTAATGCGCCAGGTCGTCGTAAATCTGCTGGAAGGTCAGCGAACCTGCCCACGAAGTCGGATAGGTTGTAATGCGCGGAAACGGGTGAATCTGATGTTTAATGCTTTTGCGAATAGTCGAATCGGGCATGAGGTTACTCCTTCTGTTACCACTGGATACGCCAGCCCGCTGAGCACAACGCTCAATCACGCGGGACGATGCAGAAGGGGGAACCGTCAAGCAATCCGCCTGCGGATAGGCGGGTGGTTCGGTGGTACTGCCTGCAAGGTAGTGCCAGCGTACCTGCCCGACGGTGCTTGAGGGTGGGTTCCCTCGCATCGTACAATCGTCGCGGCGGCGTTGTGTGAGAGGGAAAATGATTCGATTTGTGATAGTAAGATTTTTAATCGGGTAGCTTGGTAGGCTGGGGATGGTGTATAAACACGAAAAAAGCGGCTTATCAAAGATAAGCCGCTTCTGGTGATGGTATTCCACCAGCATTATGCATGACTTTCATCAAGGTCATGGAATGCAGAACAACATGCTGAGTTTCACCTAATCCCAGAACGCGATTAGTTCATACGTTATGCTAATGGGGTTAGGGGATTAATTATTTTCTTAATCAGTTATAGGGATCGTGGCGTTCCTATTTCCTCTTAGCTCTACATATTCCGAATCCGAGCGGATCCACGCGCTGCGGCCATTGATATTCACTTGATACCACATTCCATCTGTACTTTGTCCAACAATATCGACTGTATCACCTTCTTCCAAGATGTCAGGATTGTCAAGTTGGCGACAATCCTCCCCTGGACAGCCACGTAATCGGAGTACTGTCAGAGCACGGGCGCGTGCACCGGTTTCCTGTCCAGCAGGACCCCATGCACCAATCTCCTGGTAGGTGACGGGAAGTGATAACACATTTCCACTAATTTGCAACAGTGAGACATTTGCCCATCGTGCGTCACTGGTGTTGATCTGTGCCCAAGTACCATCTGAGTTGCGGCCAACCAAAGAGAGCCTATCCCCGCGCGATACAGTGATTACAACTTCATATTCTGGTCCTGGTCCGTGTCGAATATTGAGACGATCCGTGTTAACAGTGGCATTAATTGTCGTCTGTGCTATTGGACGTGGTGTGCGAGTGTTCGTTGGAATCGGTGTGTTCGTTGGAATCAGCGTGTTTGTTGGAATCAGCGTGTTCGTTGCCGACGATAACGCGCTAACTGTTGATTGAGGGGTTTGATTTTCTGAGGGGGATGAGGTAACTACTGATATAGCTAAATTGGTATCTGTAGGAAGAGACCCGAATATTTCAAACGTTGACGAACTCAATATAGGGATAGTCGAGAATGCGCTCGCAGTAGATATTGCGCTAATGCTCATTGTAGGATAATTATTTGTTGTCACGATAAAAATAGTGGCAACTACCAGAAAACCGATGACAGCTAGTAGAATTCGAATATAAGGGGGTACTTTAACTTGGCGTTGAACATTTTCACTTCTAACGTCAATTGGATCCCGAACTGGTAAATCAAGCGGTGGAATCAAACCAGTAACAATAACATTTTGAAATTCCGTATTCGTACAGATGTCACACATTGGGCGATTAATATAACAGGATTGATGAAAAATATGACCACAATGGATACATCTGACAAATGTTCTAAGGTCTGGATCGGGATCGTTTGGGTCAAGTGTTTTGAAACAGTAGTTACAGGGAAAGCGCTTTGTTAACTCAATCACTTCTTGTTGCATAAACAAAGCTCCAAAACTTTCGTCAAATGTTGACGCAATTAAGCATATGCCCGGTGAGTGGGCCAAAATACTAGAGCAAAAGCTGCCCCGAAGATTGCTGCTTCTATCAGTAAATCCGAATTGACTCTACTATATATGAAACCAGCCAACACTAAACACCCAAAACATCCCAATATTCGTAGCATGAGATTTACAGGATTTGTAGGCGGAATTGCCAAACGATAGTGCGGAATATGATATAATAATAACCCAACTGCAACAGCACAAAGGGTTAAAATGGCAATGCGTGCTTCCGAGTCTGTTGGGGCGCCCAATTTCCGGGGCAGAAGAGATGCCACAAAACTAAATTCACTTCCTAATTGAATGGCACCAATACTGACAATAAGGCGAATAATGGCATAAAATACCAAAATATACCGAAAAAGTCCTATCAATATCCTTATTATATTGAGCGGAAGTGGGTAAGAAGGTGGAATCGGAGAATTAATGATTAGATAAGGAATTGCAAAAATCATTGTCGCGCCGATTGCACCTATTTCCGCCAATATGATTTCACGGCTATCGGTCCTGTTGCTCAATAGAGAGGCTAGCCTTGAATTAAGCTCTTGATAATCAACTATATCTATATTGAAAAGAATGATGTTTATACCTAGTATAAAAATCGCGCCACCTGCCACTCGCGACACCCATCGCATTACATCACGATTGCCCTGTTTGTTTCTCAATGTAGATGGGAAAAGCGCATACGCTGTCACTACAGCCGTAATAATTGAGAGTTGGAATATGATTTGCCGGGGAGGTTCTTCACGCAACACTCTATTAAGCAGTTGTTCAGGCAAGCTACTTGACTGAGGTGATTGTTGATACACATCCACCCATCGGCTCGTATAAGCTCCGATTCCTCCTGCAATGGCAATGAAAACTAACGCCAATAGTCCCAATACCGTAAGCCGAATTCCATGTCGGGCAACTGCCCAATATGCGACAAGATTGAATGAATCAGAATTAATTTGTCCATCAACCATCCTGATGGGCGTCAACTCAATGGGTCGGCGCGTTCTACCGTCTTTGAGAGATGGTGGGCTAATTACTTTGGCAGGTAGAATTTTATTGCTGCCGCATTTGGGGCAGTGGTTTTGAACATGTTCAGCATGAAAGTTGCCACCACATAAACCACAATGTACGAACGCACTATTCAAAGAATCTCCCGCGTTTGGGTCAAGTGTTTTGAAGCACTGATCGCATGACACTCGCTCATATGAGGATCCTACGTTATGGTGCAATATAGAGTTCGGGCTGGATTGTGTCACTGTTCTGCTCCTCCCGGCGAACGTTGTGATGCACTTGCAGCACGATACGCCGACTGACCTAATCTAAACAGGGATTGTGTGAAGGTCACTAGGTTGAAACCATACCCTTTACCGAATCGGTAGAGCAAAAACAGAATCAGCCCTAACTCGGCTAAGAAAAACAAGTCGCTCAGTGAACCAACAAAAATTGCGGTCAACAGCAATAAGGACAACCAGAGTGTTAATGCAGCCAACGCACTAACCCCTACAAGAACAAGGCTGAGTGGTGTTGTCCATCGCTTCATGACGCTTCTTATAGAACCGTACTGAAATTGATTGAGGATGGAGATTTTTAACCGATTTAAGATAGGAGAGAACAAACTTCCAGCAGGGGATTGTTCAAACCACATGGCGATACTATAAATTTGCCATAATGTCACAGCTGGGGAAAGTAGCGCCAATACTCCGAACAAAACAATAAGAATTAAAAGAGGTACGAGCAGGAATTGAAATGATATCAGTGCATAGCTATCCCAATAGTATAACCAATAACGCATATTTAATAAAGCAAAAATATGGACTAGATACAGCCCATATATCCCAACCAACACCGACACTGGAATAATGCCTACACTCTGACTTTCGATATGCATCCCCTGTCTATCGTTAAAGGCAAGGTAATAGGTTTCTAGATCTGGACGGACCAAATGAGGATAGATATTTACTTGCAGGCTTTCTCCTGGCATCAAGAGCTTACGTTCATTAGTTGTACCGAAAATTCCATAATCGATAAGCGCCCACAAAGGCATGTTGAGTCGATCAATTATTAAAGGTGCTTCGCTATTGTTTCGCAGGGTCATATTAAAGGGATCAGTTGAATTTAGTACAATAACACTCTCTGAAATTCCTAAAGGGATATCGTCGAGTGAATTCAAGGTTCCAGTATAAAGTGGAGCACCCACTAATGTGGGCACTTTGAGCGGCGGCGGAACAGGTGGTGTGAATAGTTCGACAGATTGCTCATGACTTGGGGAAGATACCCAACATTTTTGATGGTAATGTTTTCGATCAAATCGTACAGCAGGACGCAACGCATCATCTACATCTTCAGGATTTAGTGTACGGAAGCAGTATGCACAGCCGAGCCGTACTTCTTCACCAATTACAAGGGAAGCAATAGGTTTGACAATCAAGCCTGTTTCTGATTTGGGCATGGGATCAGAGATTTCTTCAAACTCGGCTTCCACTATATCTTCATCATTGGCATGTGCGGGTATGTTGTCGACAACGGCATCCTGTATATATATCGCGTCTTCAAATCGGTAGTGCAGTTCGATATCGCCGATTGTAATCTTATCTCCTGTGTGCAAAGTCGCTGTTCCCGAAACAATACGCCCGTTAACTGATACCAGCGCACCGGAGGATGGTTTTAGGGTATGCGTATCCCTATCTTTACGTTGAAGTTTGGCATGAATAGCCATGATATTTTCACTATTCAAGACGAGGTTACATGATAAATCGCTTCCAATATTGAATTGGACTCCATCAATAAGATGGTGTCTTTGGTCAGGGGTTATAAGGACTGCCGTTGCCATTACCGCTCCCGACTTTGAAATTCCAGCGCCCAAAAGAAGGGATCAAGAACACGACGTGGAGCAAGGCGAACCGTGCCAGCCTCACCGCTCAAATCTTGTCCAGTAGAAGACATCAAGACAAAGCGGGCATCAATGTTTCTTCTCTCTAACATCAAAAGCCCAGCACGTCCACCCTCTACTTTTTTGTCAATCCAGTCCTTCAATTCATTACTCACACGGCCCATACGTTCAAGGTACTCAGCTAAAGCTAGACCTTCAAGTGAGAAACGTGCGCCATCAGGTGGTAAGATTGTTCCCAGATCGTCACTCTGAAAATACTCATTTAAGTTAGCAGGTACATTGGGAATTAAATCTCCTTTTGCAAGTACGATGATTAGTCGACGACGTTCTTTGTTGAAATTCACGCCGTAGTTTTCTAAGGCTCGAATGTAAACTGTAATTGGGTCGATGAATGTACGCCCTTTTCCCGCCATATCGGGCAGACTAATGAGCATAATCGCAGTAGGTGTACCGGTTAGAAATGGGATTTCTTCAACTGGAATGGTAAAATTTTCAAATAACTCTCCAGCGTGATCCATTACAACTAGAAACCGACTACCCCATCTTTCTAAGTCGTTAAGCTTCATGATATAAACTTCGGTCTGATCTCGAGTTTTCTTGACTGTTGCCCCTGGTGGTCTTCCTTCACTGCGCTCCGTCAACAGCGTTTTCCTGTGTTCAAAGTCAATTTCAGCAATTGGTTCTGCAAAACTTCGCCGCCAAACGTTTTCAATACTATATAAGTGCAAGCGAAGCACATCTAAAAACGTTGATTTGCCCGTTTGCGACCACCCAAACATCTGTATATAGACTGGAAGTGTTTTGGCATAATCACGGACATAGACAAGTGGAATGACATACTTACAAACATCGCATACTGTCTGCTTGGGTTTGTTGACATCCACCTTGACTTCATGTAAGCAACGTGGACAGATGATTCGATCCTTTTTCCCAAATAGCCTCATCATGAACTATCATCTCCTGTATTTGAGTGTTGTAAAACGCCTCAACGAGTTACGAAATTTCTTGGATAGCACGAACAAAATCGCTTTCTAAATTTTCTGCTTTCTTTATGAGTTTGGTAAGTTCTTTTATATGTTGCTTGTTGCTTAGCCGACGTACACGTGCACTATATCGTTTGTCGAGTATTGACCCGTCTTTTCTGATGAGTGCTGCAGTCAATCTAACAAAACTGTCGTCATCTAGTGTTTCTGGATCAATTTCAGCAGCAATAATAGGTGCAGTGGTGACTGTCAACAGATCCTCTACCTCCAAGATGGATTGGAGATTGTCCAACCAGCGTGTTAGCTCTCCCTTCCGTGCAAGTTGATCCAGTGCTTCGGCGCTAGCTCTGGCACCTTTGTTTCCACTAAGGAGACCAGAAGGGGCTTTTGCTCCTGCTAAAACAATCAGTGGTTCATATTCGACCGATTGTGCGAATTTAAGTAAATCGTTCCATGCCTTAATATTTGTATGATGCTCAACTACCCATTTGTAAACCATTGGAGCAATTGCCCTAGGATCAATTATTTCTTGTGCTCCCGCATCAATTAAGGTGCGAATTCCCGCCAATTTGATCAAAGATGGAGCAATTTGTTCGCTAAACGATTTACCTAATACTGCAATGAGTGCTTTCATCAACCCGGATTGGTAGCGTTCTTGATTGACCTCTCGGAAGGTCGTCAACGCCGTTTCCAGTAGCGACTCTTCTGGAAGCGCGCGCTTCGTCGCCAAACACTCGGCGGCGATTTGTGCAACATAGATTTCAGGCATCCCCACCGAGAACCCGACGTAGCTCATTGATTTTTGCCGCAACCACGTCGAGTAGGGAGATGTTTTTGGGTCTGATTGCTGCTGCTTCACCTCAATTTCGTTTGAGGAGAGATCAATTGTAGTAAAAGCCGAGCCACTCACACGCTTGTGTGATCCAACGGCCCAGTACATGCCAGCAGATGGAACACAACCATCAACAAACGTATTGAATGTGCATCCAATCCGATATTCGCTGTCCATCAAATATAGAGCAGCGCTGAGAAGTGCATAAACCATTTCAGGGTCTTCGCTTAACAAAAGCAGAGAACCTTTTTTTGATGTAAGTTCGTCAGCGGACTGCGCCATTAACGCCCATTTTTCCAGCGATGCGACAGTCCACCCCTCCAGAGATTCATTGAGTTTAGTGCGACGTTTCACCGTCAATTGATCTGGTGGGGGGGCCTCCCGTAGATAGTGCACCAGTGTTTCCACACTATCGGTGAAAACACCTGCCTCTGAAGCACTCTCAATCACAGCAAATGGATCGTTTCTTATCCGCGCGAACTGATCCCGATTGATGACAAGGGCATGAGAGACGAAATGACCTGTACGTCCCGATGCTGCATCGATAACTTCGGGATCGCTCGCAATAGGTAACGTTTGAACGATGACTGCTTTATCTGTGCCTATCCAAAAGTATTGATATTCTGCAACCTCCTGCTCCACATGCGCTTGAGTGGGGATGAAACACTGCACACGTTTCTCAATTGCAGCTACATCTTCTTTGATCTCCTGTGAAAAATACACCGGTTGGAAACCATTTTTGCGAGTGGGGGAATACTCTGGTTGTACACGCGTAAAAATCAGATGTCGAATAGTAAGAACAGCCATCAGCGTAATCTCCGAATCAAACGGAAACCGAAATGTTTCATTCGTGTTCCCTCTGCTCGATTCACAAGTTGTATTGGCCTTGTATCACGTATAGGGTTAAATGTACCACCAAAAAAGCGGCGATTTGGCTGCCCCCATCCACTGAATGTATTCATCTGATTATCTTCATATACATACTCAACTACACCGAGTCGCATCAACATCTGATCGCAAAGGCGGCGTCCGTCGGTTCCCACCAGTTGATTCGAGTCTGCCACAGTGACCTCTTCAAAATTTCGGCACACTAAAGCTGCACGTTCACTAATGAATTGTTTAGTAGAGTCGTCTTTATAAGTGATAATTGCTTCAACGTGTTCTGGAAGGGCGGGGTAACGCGCCAGCAATGACAAAGCTTCCTTCCATTCATGAGAGGTCGGTAACCTATATTCACGTCCCATCCAATTTGCGAACCGCACTGCCTCTGATGGCATGATACCTGTCATGAAAAGATTCCAATAATCACCTAGTCGTATCACACCAGGAGAGATTCGCGGAGTAAAATTTTCCAGCATCCCTTGATACCAGGCATCATCGAATAAATTGGTATCGCACATAAACTGCTCGAACTGAATCTTAGTCACTGGAAGCCACGAAATGGCGAAGTTTAATCCCGTTATTTCGATCAACGGGAAACCTGTCTGGTCAAGCTGTATACTCAAAGGTACACTCATTTCTATCTCCTATAAGGACGCTTTTCAGACTTTCAAGAATAAACGCATTCCAACTTCGGGGCGGCGAGCACGGTTGCCATCGTCTAATGGAATAGTTAAATCCCGTGTGAATGCTTCAACCATGCGATGCGGAGTGCCGATACCCATAGCAAACGAGCCTTCTTCCGAAGTTACGAGTTCACGCAAGCCGTTTCTTAGGAGCATTTGGTCACCTAGTGTTCGTGCCGATTCCGGTTGAGCCTCACTCGTCACCTCTTCAATAATTTTCGCTACACGCAATGCGCGTGGATGGAGTTCTTGTGCGATCTGCCCTTCGAATGGATTGAAGATCGCGGGGTGTGCAAGCACCTCTTGTTGAACATGCATCCATTGCCCGACTGTAGGCAAAAAAAAGCGATCTTCACTCCACCAGCGCCCAATTAGCTGAGCCTCTTGCAGTTTAAGCCCACGGACGAAAAGATTAGGGAAATTGGAACTTCCAACGACGCTAGATGAGACACGATTGGTTCGGCTGACAACATCTTGATACCACGCCGAGTCGAAGCGACGGTCAGAAGTTTCACTCAAAAAATATTCCAACTGAATCCACGTTAGAGGAAGCCAACCGACATGAAAAGGTAGTCCGGGTATAACGACCAACGGAAAACAGGTACGATCATCGGCAATAATGTTAATAGTTTTCTCTATCATCTATTTTGTCCGTGACAACTCAACCTGACGGGTAAATTCACGGATACTCTGTCCAACTTCAGTTACTGTCTGAGCTTGGTATTTCCAACGTATCCGGGTGTTCATTATAATTTTATCTGTCCCGATGAGTAGCAGGCGATCATCCCAGGTCGTTTCCGCAAAATCATCAATGTCAATCGGAAGCAAATCGTCTACTAATATTATTGCTATGCTGTCTTTGGGCAAACGCTCAAGAATTGTGCCGATCAAGGGAACACGTCCGGAAGGTGGGATCACATCTACAGGAGCATTACCGGTTGAAAATACCGCCTTTGTCTCGCCCATGAAGTATGTCGAAGGGTGTATGTTATGTGAACGAAGTGCATCATATAGCGCGATTGGCAGATTCATGCTGTAGACCTGCCCATTGCCATGTACAGGCAGCACAATAGCTGCTGCAGACTCCGGATCTTCGTCACTGCTTAACATGATTGTCCAAAGCAATGGATCGACTACTCGATAGCGCTTGATTTGGATGCCGAGTTCACCTCTCGTACCACTTGCGCTACCTTGCGCCGAATCAATAGTAAAATATAAGTTCGTTTCACTGTCTTCTGCCATCGCGACAAATGCGCTCCCTCCGGGCACTTCATCTTGAGTAAAAGACTGAAGTTGATCTGAGACACGCTCTAAAGTCGTTAAGTAGTCATTATGATCTAAAAGGGCTGGTTTTTCGGCACCACGATTACCTAAATCGTAGTAAGGATCTGTTTCAAAGTATTTATACACATCTGAAGGTATTTCCAGTTGATTAATATTATCTTGTTGGAGTAATAAGTCCGCCTTGGTATAGATCACCAAGATGTCACGATTTTTCAGTGATACGTTCAACTGTGCCATCGTATGTTGATAACTCCAAAAGAGATTGTTGATTGATTTTCCACTTGACTTTGCATCGCGCTGAATATCATACAAACTGACAATAAACCAAACTGTTTTCGCTTTGGCGACTGCTCGTGCATACAATGGCGGTTCGCTGGAATCATCCATTACCCGATTTGTGATTTCTTCGACTACTTCACCGGCAAGGTCAAAGATCACAAAAATCTGAGACTCTTTTGCTGACGGGAAATTTTTTAGCGCGATAAGGAGTGGTTCTGGGCTATCATTCTTTACCGTCGGGCCAAGAACATCGCCCATATGCTGTCCACGTTGGATTTCGGCAACTCGCTTTATGGTGAAGTCATCCAGGTATGTGTGAAACGAACGCGGCACAATCGCACTTAAACGTTCCATCAAAAATGTTGTACTGCCCAGCAATGTACTCTTCCCATGCTGAGTAGGACCAAATGTGACTATCCAAATCGGTGGCTTGGTGCGAGCAATCTCAATATACTGGCGCGGCACCTTCTTGCCACATGACTCGCAATTATCACCGCGATGGAACGACTGTGGGGTCAGGCAGTAAGGGCAATCAATCATCTGTCATTCGTCCTTTGTATAATTCGACCGGCGATTTGTTCCATTATGATCTCTGATACTTCACTTATTTCGAGATGTTCACCCCTCGACGGTTGCCATTTTGAGGTTGTAGGTTTCATTGTCCACAAACGATCCGCCCAACCTTCTGCCTCCCCCCAATCATCGTAATCCAGAATTGGCTTGTCGCTCAACACGATGACGAAGCCAACTTGTGCCGTTGGATATCGATCCAATGCAGGACCGATCAAGGGAAGTCGTTTTTGTGAGTCGAACAACTCTTTGTCGTTGCGTTTTGCCCGTTTTCGAATATAGCGCACCAAGTCCTGACTCCCTTGACGATGAAGTGTGAGAACGACATTTGGGAATTCGCCCTCCTTACGCATCATGGCAAACGTGTACGCTAGTTCAGCCGCCTTTGCTGCGAGTTTCTTATAATTGCCTTGGACGATGATTACACCATAATATCTCTCAATACCCTTGAACTCTGGTAATTTTCCCGCAAGTCGGCGGCTTAAGCGATCACGAAGTCGTTCTGCAAGGGTCTGCATATTTCGTGCCCGCTGCAAAAGATTTTCTTTGCTATCAGGAAGATGAAGTTCCCTATAATGAGCATTTACCTGTTCGATGCGCCATGCCAACACACCTATCTCAGGGTTGCCTGTGTTCAGATTTCCGGGTGCAAATGATAGAAGTGTACTCAAATGTGGTTCGGGAATCGGTGGATGCAACGGTATGAGTTTGCGTCCGCGTTTTACCTTGTTCTCGGCGCGGGAGTTCAATTCTGCCCGATAGGTGTGCGCCATCAATAGAAGGTCTATGAATTCATCAACCGATTTTCCTAGATCAATGAACAACTCCCAAAATTCTGGCAGCCGATCGTAGCGTTCTAACCATTCCCGTGCCATCCGCGCATCACGTTCTTTCAGGTTATCGATACTTTCGAACAGTTTACTTCCATTGGTTTCATCCATATCTAGTTCGGTAGTAGTTTGAAACGTTGTCAACCAATCGGACGACTGTGCCCAACTCAATAGCACCGACCACACAGGAATTAGATCGCTGTAATCACGGGCAGCTCGATTGAACGCCGGAAGCAAACGTAGGAGTGAACTGTGTGTTGCCACTAACAATCGCAACGGATCGGCATCGTAAAAGTTAAAAAGCATTCTTGCACAAGCCATTCCCATTTGATGGCGTGTGATCGTGGTTTCGTCGTCCTCACTACCTTCCAACATACTTTCAATAATTTCAACTGCATCAGGGCAGTTTTCGCGGGAGAGCGCCATTACTGCCCAAGCAATTGTTAATGAAGCATCGTCGCGCGGGTGCGTATGCTGAATATTATTAAGTAGCGGCAGCCAATGTTCGATGTGCGTCTTTAGCAAAGCTGCCGAACGTGGAGGGGGTGACTTCACGTAGACCTGCAGGTTGCGCCACATCTCATCAGGGGTGATTTGATGAAGCATCTTAGCGATCTGGCGCTGGAGCAAACCATAAGTGTAGTCTGTTGCATTTTCGTTTAAGGTCATAATTAGATTGCGTGCCGACACTGGAATCGCTTGCGGTTGAGACGAAATAATAAACAACTTTCCATCCCATTCCCACAATGGTGCAATAGATTGAACAGCTTTTGCTTGTTTCGCCTGTGCGAAGATATTTCCCGTTACAACTGGCGCAGGCGTAGCAACGGTCATTGTATCAATGAAATCGGATATGTCTGTGATAGGCGTAGTACTATAAATGACAACAAAATATGTTTTATCTGCTTCAAAAGCTGTCCCTTTTTTATTATTACGAGGTTGAAGAAGAGGCATAATCAACGGTGGACGACGGTGTCCGCGCTGAGATAGATCGGCAACAGTAAAATAATGCTGACTACCATTTAGTGTGATATCGGCTTTCCAAATACCATCGACAAAAGTCTGACGCGCATCACCCAATCGCATGACGTAAAGAGGTACCAGCGCACTTAACCGGTGCGCCAGCCCAAACATTTTTTTAACTTGCACATCATCGGCAGCACCATCTGTGATCAATACTCCTATTCTTTCTGCATGTGGTAAATCCATTACCATGCCATCCATGACGTGGGAACGCGCTATCAGGGCATGAGCGACACGATGAACACGTCCAATATTTTCACTTTCCTGTGTCAGCCATATATCGACCAAGGCTTGTCTAAATTGGGAACGCTGCTCACGGGTTGCGTGGTTAATTGCTTTGAGTAGTTCAGGATAAACTTGCGCCTCCCAAAACTCTGCCCGTTTTTCTGCCAATGCCATTTCAGCACTATCGGGCACGAATGAATCAGCATCTTCTTCCTCGTCTATTTCATCGTTCTCTTCTTTCTCTTGCTCAAGCAATAAGGTTGCCGTGTGATACCAATTCAGTGTAGATTTTAGTGCAGTCCGGAGAGGTTCGGTGGTAAGCAGCATAACCAACTCGCGGTGTTTTTCCTGTTGTTCATCTGTGACCGTCTCGTCGTGTTGGAAACCTTTCAAAGCTTCCACTAATCCCATTAAAGGTGGACGGTGAAAGTGGAGCAATGTCTTGAACAAATGAAGGAGCGGAAAGGCACCTTTTTCCAACAATACCGCATCGAGATTATCCGTCTGTTCGAACAGTCGGTTGAGTGCCATGTGTCCCACCTGCCGAACTGGGTCTTGGCTGTTGTTTCGGCTTATCCACCCCTCAATGAGTGTGGACATTTGTGCGGGTTGAGTTAAAGCTATGTACGCTACTGCGTTCACTACGCTTAACCGAACTTGATCACACCACGATTCGTGACGATTTTTGTACACTGAATCAACTACTTGCTCTACACGTTTGGATGCATCTGGAAGCACCTGGAGCGCCAATAATGCACGTTCTTCCGGCTTGGAGGATTGATACACGGTCAGCAATTCACCAGGTAAATCACCATTACCTACACCTTCTTGAATCAATTGAGCGAATTCTTCTGTAAGCTGTGTCAAGATCAGTTCGGTGATCCTGTGGCGCTCCTCTTGCACATAATCGTCGTCATAAGCATCATAGTTCGTGGCGAGTTCTGCCAACAAATCACCAAGCTGTTTTAGTAAAGCGCGTGCAGCAATTCTACGCCGCTCTGACTCTACATCCGGAATTTGAGAATCCAGATTTCCCACATCCTTCGTTGGGTTTTCGCGTGCAACTGATTCATACACTCGCGAGATTGATACAGCAGAGGCCCACATCAAATCGTAATCCCCACTTCGTGCCCACTCACCCAGCACATCGATTACCAAATCATAGTAATCTCCCTGCCGCGCGATTTGTGCTAGCATTACACTTGCCGTCAAGACAACAAATGCTGCATCACTGTGCGCCAGATCATCCAAAATGATATGCATCCGTTCAAGGTGGTAAATCCCGATATTAGCGAGTGCTGAGGCAATCACATCGCGCAAGTGGCGCATGTGGTCCATATCCCGTGCTGCCGAGTTCAAACGGCGACGCAAAAGGCGATTCTCTTGGTCACGTCTGAAACGGCGATTGAGTTTACTTTGCCGTTTACGAGTGGAAACAAAATTATCGTTCATCACCTTCACGGTACCGATGAAATCATCAACCAGTGTCCACAAAAGACGTTGATAATTCTCGATCTGGCGCTTAGCTTCTGCACGATATCCATCATCGGTGAAATCGATTTGGTTCCCGCGACGCCGCAAACGAAGATGATTGTCAAACGCTTGGAAACCGATGCGGCGTGGATCGATAAACTGTTCATCACCATCCATACCTAATTCACGCATCCGGGTCACCGATGCTTCGTAAATCTGATCAAGCCATGTTACGTCCAGACCCTCGAACAGGACTACAAGCAGCGCATACAACTTGTAGTTCAAATTCGGCAACCTTTCGAACCACTCCCGCGCTGCTGGAATTTCCTGATACTTTGCCTCGGCAATCCATTTTTCGAGTTGCCCCGCGTTCGTACCATGTAAGCGAAACCAATATTCCAAATCCGCAGCGCGGCGCGGTGATTGAAAAACTTCAGGAGATTGCTGAATCAAGGTTTTTAATCGTTTGTTTTCTTCTGGAGAAACGTCCTCTGGAAAGTATTCATCAACCAATAAGCGAAACACCTCGCCCAAGTCCGGTTGTGCAGTGCGAAAAATCGGATACCAACCTTCAAGGTCATCGAGTGGGAATTCATCGCTGTTTTCAGGAACAGTGAAAATAAACCAGACTTTGCGCCGCTTCAAATCCGCATTTACACCGCTTATCCGTGAAAATAGCGCGTCAAAATTCATCCTTCCACGTTTAAACACATTCTCGAAGATTATCACACCGTTAGTTGGCAGGTTGCGTTCAGCAGCGACTTCTTGTAGAGATTGTTCGCTATCGTTGTAAATCCAAATTGATTCCGCGCGGTCAACTTCTAAATCCATAAGGTCGAGCGCTAGACGAATTGCTGTCATCATTCGCCCGGATCGCGGCATACCAGCAACCAACCAAATGCGCTCATCTGTGCTTTTTAGGCGTTTTCCGGCTTTTGTGAAAACTTTCTCAGCAAACTCCGCATATGTCTTGGGTTCCACATAAAGCCGTCGCACACGTTGCTGGTCGCTACCCTCAATTCTGCTTATACTAATACGGCGGCGCTCAAATTCCTTTCTGCGCTCATTTTTCTTCTCGTCTGCTTGTTGATCAACTTGCTCACCCGCCTGATCTACAACATCCTCATCCAATCGTTTGCGCTTTTCTTCTGCATTGGTGAGATGTTCATCATCTTCTAGAGTATCGCCCTCATGATAGTCGCTCTTATCCTCGTTCCTACCATCTAATGGATTATCTTCAGTATCATCTTTGGTTGCCGTCTCGGATTGCGAACCAGCCGAATCAATGAAGGGGGAGTCCGTTTCCGGCTCGAAATTATGGATGTTAACTTCGCTTTCAATCGCTTCATCGGGTCGTTTTACGTCTTCAGATGATTCGGTTTCTTGTGGGCTATCGGGTTGATCGGTCATTCTTCTACCTCACCTCGTATGAGTTTTTCTCTGAGGCGTGGCAATATTTCAGGCGGCAAGTCGTGTAAAAGTTGCTCTGCTGTCATTAATGGTTCAAGCGTGACCTTGATGCGCTGAATTTGCTCCGTTCCTTTATCCGTACCCAAGGTGACAACCTTCAAATCGATCCCACCATCTACGGTGTGCGTTACTGTAAAAGATAGTTCCAATTCCACACTGCCAATCGCAAACAATGGAAGGTCATCTGGTCGTGGAGTTAGCAATTCTCGTTTGATCTGTTCAATCAAGTCAAAAAGTCCTATGTCTTTCATGATTTCTCCTCTATGGATAACGATTTATATCCCTTTGCAGTGCGATCCAATTGTATGGACAAGTCTCTAAACTACCGCTTTCTTAAAAAATCTTATTCGTTTGGCAGCTTCATAATCAGTGATCTGGGGAATATTTGTTTCGTCTACAGCCCCTGACAATGTGATTTCATCACGTGCGAGATCAAATGCCTGTGCTAGTGTTTCGCCATGTGCAAGAGCTTGATACAATCCACGCGCAAAGTGAACAGCAGTATCGTCAGTGACTGAATCTGTCATACCAATCACTACGATTCCATGAAAATGGAGTGAGTCAGCCAATTGTGTGGTGTAGCAAGCATTTAATATTATACACTGGATTTGTTCAAATCTGGCGATCATCGATGCGATCCGCTCTGGTTGTATGGCCGTTTTCGTACTATCACTTGTTTCCCATAACAACGACCCTCGTGTCGTGCCATGTCCCGAGAAATGGAGTAAGTGAGGACGCATTTCCAACAGAAATTTGCTGAAATCTTCAATTTCTAATGCCCCTTCATCACGCATTTTGAATTCGTCGCGCCGATAAGAGAGCACTTCTTTAATGCGTTTGATTTCACGATCAAGAGGAAGCATCATTCCCTGGCGTACATCCACCGGATTGGCGCGTAAGAATAGGAAGCGGGGCAAATCATTGTTTTGAATAGTTTCCTTAAACTGATTCCGCCAAGAATCTGCAACCAAACATATCGGTTTTGTACCAGAAAGAATCTCTAGCGCTGTCCACTCATCGCCACCCCGGTTGCTGATATAACTATCTAAGCGAGCGAGAAAAACGGCAGTTCCCACATCTTTCGAGAGCAACCGCAAATATAGACCATTCAGCAGCACATCACTCTGGGGTCCCATTGCTAAGCCAATCACGTATGGGACAGATATATTGGTCAAAGCCGGAAGTAATGATAATGAGGTCGAACTCGTATGTAGTAAAAACAAGCGCAATCTTGACGTTTCTCCGTTTTCCCGACGTTTGACAAGTGATTGCAATGCTTGGGGTTTCAATTCTCCATCGGTAAGTTGAAGTGCGATCCCTTCAGGAGTGAGACGAAAATTCCCTGAGTGATGCCAAATGTGAAATGCCTTGCCATTTGCTTCTGCCGTCTTAATTTTGTCAACGAGTTTTCGTGCAGTAATCTCACGCTCCACTGTTAGATCGATTCCTAACCATTCTCGATTAGGAATCAGTCGGTTCAGTCGTTCAGCAAATTTGCCTACGATTATGTCATCAGAACTATTTCCATTTTCAAGTTGGGTAATTGTGAGAAGAATACGTAGTGATCCATGCTGAAGTGGCTGTGGCGGGGGTAACTCGGTCTGTGTCAATACAACGGGCTGTTGAAGCCCAAGATACTGATATCCGTCATGGAGTTTATCCCAACGAATGTGTAGCCATTCTTTGGGTACATAAAGAAGAAGCGGTTCTGAATCCTTCACCAGTTCATCTAATCTAAGCTGGGAAAATGCCAGTTTTTTGAATTCTGCAGCATCAACTTGACTGAGCATTGTACTAAGTTGGAATGCCTGAACACGGTGCTGGAGATTAATTGATGTATATTCGCATTTGGATGTCATACTAACTCACCTTACGCAGCAGAATGAGATAAACTAATGGCATGAAAAATAAAGAGTTGCTCGACCTGTATAGTGATTATCTCATCAGTGCTTTCGGACAAACAACAGGAACGGGTTTGGC
>Ga0163144_10008123_pt1 | contig 22771 bp, 20 predicted proteins | sample OliLak19BULKMAT1_FD_123175 | JGI IMG/M metagenome (GOLD analysis project Ga0163144, IMG submission 123175) | Freshwater microbial mat bacterial communities from Lake Vanda, McMurdo Dry Valleys, Antarctica - Oligotrophic Lake LV.19.BULKMAT1 | ecosystem: Environmental > Aquatic > Freshwater >...
AGCAGCATCATACAAGAGAGCACCATCTGTTTTTGGTGCTAGTGATCCTGTAGCTGAATCGTAAATACCTACAAATGAAGTTGAATCAGTTCCATCTACTACAGTGACAGTGGATGCAAGAGTAGCTAAGTCGATAGTGATATTGTTTGGAACTTGAGCATCAGTGATTGCACCTTGTAAGTCTTGGAGATCAATGGCAGTTTCAAGGGTTGTTTCAGTAGTAGCATCAATTACATCAAGACCGTTGATAGTTCCAGTTCCGGTAAAAGTAAGAGTGGGTAAAGAAAGTACTGTGCCGTCAAAAGTAAAGCTGGAGGAATAATCATAATCAGTTCCTCCGGCATTAGTGAATGGTACTTGATTATCAGTTCCAAAAGAAACTCCTCCACCTCCAGAAAGATCAGTGGAACAAGCCCATCCACCAGCATCAGTATATTTCAATATTTGATTATCAACACAACCCTTAAGCAAGGTAAGTCCTGAAGCACCAACTTCTAAACCGGAATTTGAACTAGCTGAACCTGTAGTTCCAGAAGTAGTGAGATTCACTCCTAAAACCCCAGCCGAAATAGAAAGACCGTTGCCAGTCAAATCAGTAAAAGTGTCGGTGTTTATAGTAATACCTCCAACGTCAGCTATGCCAGCTAAACTCAAATCTCCACTTGCGTCGAGTACAACCACTTCATCTGATCCCGGAGTTTGAGATGGAGTAAAGCCACCAAGTGTATTCGCATTGATTGCATAGCCTGCAGAATTTATTCTCTGTCTCGGAGAAAGATTTTCAAAAGAAGAAACAGTAGCACAAGAACCAGCGACAGAGTCTGCAACTTCAACATTTAAATAAGCTTCATCAGTAGATTGAAAATCAAAATTAAGAGCATCACCGCCTGCTGCGACATCTCCAATACCCGCATTAAAAACTCCTTCCTTCACATTTACCGTCATCTTTGATGGAGTGCCCGCTGGCCAAAGTTGAACATCACCTCCACCGATAACAGAATCATCATAGAATGAAAAACGAAAACAATAATTTGTTCCAGTGCCTCCTAATAAATCACCACTAGAGTCGAGAAGTCTTCCTTGGTGATTAATGATATTTGGTGCCCCAGTTTGAGCTAATGCTGTTTGAATATTAAAAGGAAATAATACTGAAAACGGAGAAAAAACTATCGCAATAATGTTTACGAATGCAATGATAAACCCTTTTCTTTTTTTCAAAAAGAGTTTCAATGATCTAAAAATCACCATACAGTTATTATAATACATATAGTGTGCAAGATACAACTCATTTTATTAGACTTTTTTGTTGATTGTTTGATATAATACTTACGTGAATGAAATTGAAAAATCTGAAGAAAAAATAAATTGGTCAGCCCTTGAATATGAACACAAAGAACGTGGCAATGACTGGTTTTGGGCATTAGGAATTGTGGTTGTGGCTGGAAGTGCGACTTCAATAATTTATGAAAATTATTTTTTCGCATTACTTTTAATAATTGGTGCATTAACCATGGTTATGTACACCATAAAAAGACCAGAACTAGTGGAATATGAGATAAATCAAAAGGGTCTTGTGATAAAAAAACATCTTTTCCCATATGAAAGTTTTAAAACTTTCTGGGTAAAAGCTGAAGTAAATCCCACCTTATTTGTAAAAACAACAAGAATTTTTATGCCGATTATCCCTGTTCCAATAAACACGGAAAATGCTGAAGTAATACGCCAAATAATGCTTTCAAAAAATATTATGGAAGAAGAAATTAAAGAACACCCATCTGAGAAGATAATGGACTTTTTGGGATTTTAATGTAGAATGTCTCCATTGCCCTCATAGTTTAATGGATAGAATGCGAGCTTGCGGAGTTTGCGATGTAGGTTCGATTCCTACTGAGGGCACAATGCATATTTACCCAATGCGTATAAACAAATATTTGGCTACAAAAAAAATCGCTACTAGGCGCGATGCTGATAAATTAGTTGAAGCCAAGAAAGTTTTTATAAATAGTAAACCTGCCGTCTTGGGTAGTAAGGTAAATGAAACTGACAAAGTAGAAGTGAGAGGTCATAATCCGAAGGCCTATGTTTATTTTGCTTACAATAAACCTATCGGTACCATCACTCACTCCCCCTCTGATGAAGAAAAAGACATCAAAGAAAATATTAAAAATACAAAAATTCCTAAAGATGTTTTTCCACTCGGCAGACTCGATAAAGATTCACATGGATTGATAATCCTCACCAACGATGGACGAATCACAGACAATCTTTTAAATCCAAAATATGTTCACGATAAAGAATATATTGTAAAAACTAAAAATAAACTTCGCTCTAGTTTTAGAGATAAAATGGAGAAAGGTGTTAACATAGAAGGGTATATTACTAAACCCTGTAAGGTTCAAATCATAAATGAGACTACTTTTAAGGTCACCCTTACTGAAGGCAAAAAACATCAAATCCGCCGTATGTGTTCGGCGTTATTTCAAGAAGTCGAAGACTTAAAACGCACAAAAATCATGAATGTTGAACTAGGAAAATTAAAACCAAATCAATTTCACCAAATTGAAGGTAAGGAATTAGAAACTTTTTTGAAGCAAGTTTTAGTGTAATATTATTCCTCCTGTGTAAAAGGTTCCCCTTTGGCCCAAGCTTTTAGAGTTTCGTATGGTGCTTCGCCACAGATGAATTTTTTAGTTTCTTTATTATAAAAAAACGGCACTCCGCCACACATATCTTTATCGATATCTAGCAACTTCTTTTCGTTTTCTTTATTGTGCCAAACTTCAAAAACATCTACTTTGAGATTTTCTTCTTTCTCTATTCTTTCCACGAGTTCATGCATCCGCACACAATGCGGACATTCGGTTCCATAAAATTCTAAAAGATGGCTCATAGGAATGAAGATGTTTGGGTTTTAGAGTCTTGCGCAGGATGTCGAGTCGAGCATGAGCGATTTTTCAGTAGAAAAATATGCGACTCTAAAAATTAAACGTCTGAATGATTTTATTTTAATAACCTTGATAAACGAGATTTCTTCCTAGAAGCGTTGTTCTTTTTGATAACTCCCTTCTTTGCGGCTTTATCAATCACGGCTTGTGCAGAACTAAGCAACTTCCCTGCTTCAACTTTGTCTGTCTTGGCAATTTTCTCTATTTTTTTAATCATGTCTTTCATGGCACGCTTTCGGGAATCATTGTATCCCTTCTTGCGAGCTGAAACTCTGATTGCTTTTTTGGCTGATTTTGTTATTGGCATATGTGGACATACTTTAACAGGAAACCGCCCAAAATGCAAATATGCTATAATTTAGCAATGATTGGAAGCTTGCGAGGTAAAATAATTTCAAAGAAGGATAAGTTTATGATATTAGAAGTCGGAGGTGTCGGCTACAAGGTAAGCATTTCTCCTGACTTATCATCTAAATTAAAAGAAGGTGAAAAGGAAATTTTTCTTTTTATTCACACCGTAGTTCGTGAAGATGCTCTTGATTTATATGGTTTTCCAGACCAAGCTGAGTTAGAATTCTTCCAAATGCTTATCAATGTCTCCGGCATCGGCCCGAAGGGTGCACTTGTTATTCTCGGCGTCGCATCTATTAATACTCTTACTAAAGCCATCAAGACCAACGACTTAGCGTATCTAACAAAAATTTCTGGTATCGGTAAAAAGACTGCAGAAAAAATGATTCTGGAGCTCCGTGATAAAGTTGGAGAAGAGGGTGACATGTCTCTACAAGGCGAACTCGACGCTCTCGAAGCACTCAAGTCTCTGGGATATTCACACACGGAAGCCCGAGAAGCACTCAAAAAAGTAACCGCGGGATCAGACACTAACACAAAAGTCCGCGAAGCGCTTAAAATTTTAGGAGGAAAATAATCCACTTGGACATCGGATGTCCAAGTGGATTTTAGTTAGCTAATATTGCCTTAACTTCTTCTTCTGTAACCCCTGGAGGCATTATATTTTTTCTTATTTTTTCTACCATTAAATTTGCAACATTTTTAGCATCGGCTTCAGTCTTAAAACCGTCATCCCCTGATAGTGCTGGAATACTCGGCTGATGCACATAAGTAGTGCCGTCAATCGTAATGTCATATCCCCAACCTTTTTCACCTTGGAAAGTTTTGACTTGAATATCTGAATTCAAGTACGGACTAACTTCAGTCCTCGTCTTTTGCTCTTCCACTTTTACTTCTTTTGTACTTTTAAGATTCGTAAAAACGATGATCGCCGACAACATAAAAATCAAACCTATTAATATTTTTGTATTTTTTTTCATAATTTTTTAATCCGGACAATATTCCCAGAAACTTTTAGCGTCAAAAACTCCGGTCCCTATGTATCCCTTGCCACCCATGGAAAAACCTACCCCATTAGCTTTTTGTCCTCCTCCATGGTTTGCTTTTCTGATCCAAGTATTTGCAGAAGGATCATATGACCAAAAATCAAGAAGAAGGCCTGCATCACCTTGCCCTGTACCCGAATATCCTTTACTGCCCATAGAAAAACCTACTGCTTCGTGTCTAGCAACTCCGCCGAAATTTGCAATTTGTTTCCAAGAATCACTTGCCGGACTGTATGCCCAAAAGTCTCTAAGAGGTCCTCCAAAGGTATCGCTTGGAAGCCCTGTCCCCACATAACCCATACCGTCAAGAGAAAAACCTACCGCACTGACCCTTTTACCTCCACCGAAATTTGCTTTCGCTATCCAAGTATCATTTACAAAATTATACTCCCAAAGATCGTCTAAATATATTGTTCCTCCAACCTTCCCGGTAGTTATATATCCCTTATCTCCGACTGAAAAGCCTACTGCTCCAAACCTAGAAAATCCTGTCAAATTTGCTTTTTGCGTCCAAATATTACTACCTTGATCCCACTCCCAGAAATCATTGAATCCAAAAGATTCGCTAGTGCCTGCAGTACCTGTCCCTATGTACCCCTTGGTGCCCATAGAAAAACCTACTGCTCTATTTCTAGCCATGCCACCAAAATCCGCTTTTTGAGTCCAGACATCTGTAGCTTGGTTATATTCCCAGAAACTTTTTGTGTCACCCGAACTGTTTATGCCCGTGCCTATATATCCCTTTGTTCCAATAGAAAATCCTGTTGCATATGACACGCCATTGCCTCCATAATTCGCCTTCTTAGTCCAAGTGTTTGGAGTGCATAAATTACAAGACGTTCCTGTAGCTACGAAACCATAATTCCTAATAGCCAGACCAACGGCACTCTCTATTTTTCCACCACTAAAATCTTGTTTCTGTATCCAAGTGTTTCCATTTGGATTATACTGCCAAAAATCTTTTCTTAATCCAGTAGAGCTCAGCCCTGTACCTACATATCCAAACTCATCACCAAGCGCAGAGAAGCCAACTGCTCTCGCAACTTCACCACCAGCATAATCTGCTTTTTGAGCCCAAGTATTATTTATAGAATCATATGTCCAGAAATCTTTATAAAGAGAAGGAGGATTGCCAGTACTAGATAATTCATAATCACTACCTGTTCCAACATATCCATTGTATCCAATTGGGAAACCTATCGCTTCAATTCTCGCAATTCCACCAAAGTCTGTCTTTTGGGTCCAGATGTTAGTATCGCGATTCCACTCCCAAAAATCTTTCATAAGTGCTCCATTCTGATCTCCTGTACCTACATAACCTTTATCGCCAATAGTAAAACCAATAGCTCGAGCTCTTACTCCTCCCCCAAAGTCCATTTTTTGAATCCAAGAGTTGGTGGCAGGATTGTATTCCCAGAAATCAGAAGTGCCAACCGAAAAGTCATTAGTGTTGTAACCAGTACCAACATAACCCTTCTCGCCAATAGTAAAACCTATTGCTTGTTGTCTCTCTCCTCCACCAAAGTCTGCTTTTTGAGTCCAAATACCAGTATCTCCATTCCATTCCCAGAAATCTTTTTTAATTCCAAATTCATCTTTACCAGTACCAACATACGCTTTATACCCGATAGTAAATCCTACTGCAGATTCTCTAGCCCCACCCCCAAAATTCGCCTGTTGTTCCCAAGTATTTAATGAGTTATCATACTTCCAAAAACCATCTACAGCATCACAACTACCTGCATTAGCAGATGCAACCAAAGCGCTCTGTGTTTGAGAATTGAGGGTTCCTGTCACCGGCAACCCTTTTGTTTTAGGTCCAGTTGCATCCGAACTCAATGAAAAAATTCCTAAGATAACTATTGCTACCGCTGAGAGACCAATAACTAAATCTTTTTTGTTCATAAGTAATTTTCTAAATTAATTTGCAGCTCCTGGGCAATACATCCATAAATCTTTAGTGCGAGTACCGGCATTATTACCTCCTGCAATATAACCATTTTTACCTATAGGGAAACCAACTTGAGTTAGCAAGTATGGGAGAGGAAAATTCGCCTTTTTAATCCACTTGTCTATAATTGGGTCATACTCTTGAAAATCTGACTGCAATTGAATATATCCTTTACTATTTAAAACAAAACCTGCCCCATTGGCTGAGGCTTGACCTCCAAAGTCTGCTTTTCTTGTCCATGCGTCAGTGGTTGGATTGTATTCCCAAAAATCTTTAAGAGCGATAAGGTTTGCTGGAGACAAATCCCCTGTACCGATATACCCCTTGCCTACTATGGAAAAACCAACTGCTCCGTCTCTACCTTGACCTCCAAAGTCTGCTTTTCTTGTCCATGCGTCAGTGGTTGGATTGTATTCCCAAAAATCTTTACCGAAATCCCCAGTTCCGATGTAGCCGTTGCTTCCAATAGAAAGACCGACGGCATTACTTCTCTCTTTGCCTCCAAAATCTGCCTTCTTTGTCCAAACATTCGTAGTTGGGTTGTATTCCCAGAAGTCTTTAGTTTCTCTGACATTATTTGTACTAGTCACCCAATAACCTGTACCCGCATAACCCTTAGCGACTATCGAGAAGCCAGTAGCTTCTGCTCTTTTACCTCCTCCATAATCAGCTCTTTGAGTCCAAACATTAGTGGTTGAATTATATTCCCAAAAATCTGCAGTAAGTGAACCCTGTCCGGTCGTTGGATCGAAAACACTACCTCCACCCATATATCCCTGACTGCCAATAGAAAAACCAAAAGGGCCTTGTCTGCCTAGACCTCCAAAATCTTTTCTCTTAACCCAAGTATTGGGAGCACACGCAAGCTCTGGACCACCTACACCTAAGGCAGTTTGATCTGTTGTGGGTGAAATATTTGTAATTACTTTTTCGGGTAAACTATTCGCTGCGTCCGACATCAATGAAAAAATTCCTAAGATAACTACTGCTACCGCTGAGAGACCTATAACTACATCTTTTTTATTCATAAATAAATGGTTATTTTTAATACTTTAATTATATAGATATCTAAAAAAGAAACAATGCTATAATCCAAAAGTGCCGGAACTACCCGAAGTAGAAAACTTAAGATCTGGTCTAGAGAAAACCATATTAAACCAAGGTATTCTCAAAGTAGAAGTTAGAAAGCCAAAGCTCGTCTCCGGCCGAGGCACTTTGCGCACAGCTTCTAGTAAAAAAGTAAAAGAATTTATACAAGGAACGACTGGTGAAAAGTTCATAGCCGTAGAACGCCGAGCCAAAAACCTTATTTTTAAACTAAGTCACGACAAAATCCTTATCGCGCACCTAAAAATGACTGGGCAATTTGTTTACCTACCAAAAACTGGAAAGAAAAGTGTAATGGGAGGGCATCCAATAGAAATTTCAGAAACTACCCTACCAAATAAACATACCCACATAACTTTTCATTTACAAAGTGGCACACTTTATTTCAACGACACTCGCATGTTTGGGTATGTGCTCTACTACCCTTCTTTAGAATCTTTTGAAAAAGAAAACCATTTTGAAAAATTAGGCCTTGAGCCACTTGAAAAAAGCTTCACTGTAAAATATTTCACTGAATCATTAAAAACTAAAAAATCTAAAATAAAATCTGTACTTCTTTCCCAAGACATAGTCACTGGTGTCGGCAATATTTATGCCGATGAATCTTTATTTGAATCAGGAATCCTGCCGACTCGAAACGCCTCGTCTTTAACCAAAGACGAAGTAGAAAAACTTCACAGTGCGATAATCCGTATCTTGAAGCAAGCAATAAAAGCCGGCGGTTCCTCTGTCGCCACTTATCGCCTGCTCGACGAGTCCCGTGGCAACTACGCCCGACAGCACAAAGTCTACGGCAAGGCGGGCCTTAACTGCCCCCGCTGTCACCATCCCCTCCAAAAAATCCTCATTCAAACCCGAACTACTGTATTTTGTCCCAGGTGTCAGAAATAATTAGATATTGAGTATTTTAAACAAAGCAATTCCTAACGAAACAGAAACGTTTAGGGATTCTTTTTTTCCTCGCATTGGAATTTCGGCGATGATGTCGCAATTTTTTAAAATATTTTTCGGAATACCAGTCACTTCAGTGCCGACGATGAAGGCATTTTTTTCTTTGGTTTTAACTTTTTTGTAATCAATAGATTTTTCGTCTTGTTCAATAGCGACAATTTGAAATCCGTCTTTTTTTAACTTCTTAATTAGGGGTAAAATGGTTTTCACTTGCTCCCAAGGCACAAACTCTTCCGCGCCGAGTGCAGACTTTGCTAAGTCATTTCGTTTTCTACCAAACCTATCCACTGGCGCTGGTGTAATGCCCACCAAGTAAATCTTATCTATCCCCCCAGCATCAGCGGTCCGAAACATCGCTCCGACGTTCTCAACGCTTCGGATGTCATTTAGTATTAAAATATTTTTTTGTTTGTTCATAAAAAATTTTATTACCTATGTAGTTCTTAAAAAATTCTTCCCTCGCATATCCTTATGATACGCTATTGCAAACCTATGCGCTTCAGAGTTTGCAAGCAATATTTCTCGTTCATATCTTCGCGCTAAATCTTTGTCTCCTTTTATCTCGCGCGCCTTGTGCCTATCGTCTTTTACCACAGCCACTATTGGTATAGCAATCGAAGCTGTTTTTAAAACTTTCTCCGTTATATTTATCTGCGCTGTACTTCCGTCTACTACTATCAAGTTTGGGTACTTCCATTCTGGATGTCCAAATCTTCGCTCTAACACTTCTTTCAGAGCGCCTACATCATTACTGCCGGTTTGAGTTCTAATCTTGAATTTCTTGTATTCACTTTTTTCTACCTCGCCATCATTCACCACCGTCATCACCCCCACCATATTCTTACCACTCATATGAGCTATGTCGTAGGATTCTATCCTGAAACTATTATTCGTAAAAGTCTCTTCTTTGATTAAAGAAACGTCGTTTATGTGCCCTAATGCAAAGATTTGTTTTTTGATTTCATGGGCGATCTCAAATTTTTGCTCTTTAGCAAACTTTTTCATTTCTCTTTTTAGATCTGCTAACAATTTACTTTTTTTACCTCCGAGAAAGAGTTTAATATTTCGAATACTCCTCATATATTCTTCACGCACTTCGCTCTTGGGTGTAAGTTCGATCTGACGATAGAATTCTTTATAGTTCTTACTTTTGTCGTCATAAAATGGAAAAATCTTTCTGATGATTTTAAGCGCTTCCTTGAGCTGGTTGCCGTTTGGGTATGGACCATATGTATTTGCGTAAGCAATAGCTAAATTTTTTGTCGTGTGGGTCCCACCGCGTACTCGCGGAAGGGTTAAGCGCGAAAAATTTTGCTTTTGCTGGAGCAAATCTCTCCCACGAATAATAACAACCTTCGGTAATAATTCTTTTGTAATGCCTACATAGTTAAAACTCTTATCATCTTTTTCTTTAGTGTTGTAATAAGGTAGGTGTTTTTTGATCAGATTCGCTTCCAAGATAAGCGCCTCTAACACCGAATCCGTCTCTTGCCACTTTATGGTTTTGGCCAAAGTGACCATATCTAAAATTAATGGTCCGCGAGTGACTATCAAATCCTTACCAAAATAACTCCGCACTCTGCTTTTAAGCGAAGTAGCCTTGCCTATATATAGTGTCCCCTTCGCCCCCACAAAAAAGTAAACCCCGGGGTTATCAGGTAAATTATTTTTTTTAAAATCTTTTAGTTGCATTTTATTTCTTCTTCAAAACTTTCTTCAAATAAAACCCGGTAAAGCTTTTGGCATTATTAGCGACTTCTTCTGGGGTGCCTTTGGCGACGAGGTTGCCACCATGAACTCCACCTTCGGGGCCGAAGTCGATGATGTAGTCAGAATTTTTTATGATGTCCAAGTTGTGTTCAATGAGGACGACGGTGTTTCCTTTGGAAACAAGTTTATTTAACACTTCTAAAAGTTTCGCCACGTCGTCATAGTGAAGCCCTACTGTCGGTTCGTCTAATAGGTAAATAGTTTTCTCTAAATGCGGACGATAAAGCTCAGAAGATATTTTTACTCGTTGTGCTTCCCCACCTGAGAGTGTCGTCGCTGGCTGACCGAGCTCGAGGTATCCGAGCCCTACATTCATCAATGTTTCTACTCTGTCATACACCGCTGGAATGTCTTTAAAGAATGTTAGCCCTTCTTCCACGGTCATTTTCAAAACTTCATAGATATTTTTCTTCTTGTATTTTACTGTGAGAGTTTCTTTGTCGAATCTTTTACCATTACACACATCACAAGTCACATAAACGGTCGGCAAGAAATGCATCTCCACCGCTATCTCGCCGTTGCCCTCACAAGCTTCACAGCGTCCACCTTTGACGTTGAAAGAAAATCTATTAGCTTTCCACCCGCGAAGTTTTGCTTCTTCAGTGAGTGCAAATAAGTCCCGAATATGAGTGAAGGCTCCAGTGTACGTCGCCAAGTTTGAACGTGGCGTTCGGCCTATCGGTGACTGATTTATCAATATCGCTCGAGTGAGGTATTCAGTTCCAGAAAAAGATGAGACATTGTAAACTTGAGCACTGCGATATTTCCTTTCATATCTTGCCTGCAGGTTTTTATACAAAATCTCATACATAAAAGAACTTTTGCCAGAGCCCGAGACTCCAGTGATAGTAGTCATCACTCCTAACGGTACTTCGACATTCAAATTTTGAATATTGAAAATTTTCCCACCAGCGATGCGAAGCGCACCTTTGCCTTCTCGGCGTTTCTTTGGAACTTCTATTTTTAATTCTTCACGTAGATATGCGAGCGTTCGAGAACCACTAGTGTTTTTCTTGGCAGTAAGTAATTCATCCAAATCTCCTGCGACGACGACTTTGCCACCATGAACTCCAGCTTTCGGACCAATGTCTACAATATAGTCCGAAGCATAAATAGTATCTTCATCATGCTCCACCACTAAAATTGTATTTCCTAAATCCCGCAAATTAAGGAGAGTCTTTATCAATCTGTCATTGTCACGCTGATGCAACCCTATCGTCGGCTCATCTAGAACATACAATGCTCCCACGAGTCTAGAGCCAAGCTGTGATGCGAGGCGAATACGTTGTGCTTCCCCACCAGAGAGTGTGTTTGCTTTACGAGAAAGCTGTAAATAATCCAAGCCAACGTCGAGCATAAACTCTAAACGCGCTTCTATCTCTCGCACTACTGGCACTGAGATGTCTTTCTCTTGTGGAGAGAGTTTTAAGTTTTTGAAAAATTCGTGAGCGTCTTTTATAGAAAGAGATGCGAGGTCTAAAATATTCGTCCGTGTTTTGCCAGTAGTTAAAAATACATTCAATGCTTCAGGGCGGAGACGAGCACCTTTACAGTCATCACAAACTTCATCACCTCCGAAATATTTTGTGCCGAGGCCATTACAAGTCGGGCACGCCCCATATGGAGAATTAAAGGAAAAAAGTCTCGGCTCTACTTCTGGAAAAGAAAAACCATCATTCTTGCAAGCAAACTTTGCAGAAAGCAATATTTCAGAATTCTCCGGAGCAGAAACCTGCTCGGATGAATCTTCGCTACGAACAGAACGACCTTGCTTTTCCAAGACAGAGTGCGAACGACGGAGAGCAGGTTTCTGTGTAGGCCCAAAACAAATAGAAACCAAACCTTCAGACTCTAGCAATGCTCTCTCAACAGCTTCCGCCAAACGCATTCGACTCGCGTCTTTATTGTCAGAAAACTCGTGCACCATAAAATGGTCAACTAAGACATCGATATTGTGAGCTTTATTTTTTGAAAGAGTTATCTGTTCGCGAAGTTTATACATTTTTCCATCAAGACGAATTTCTGAAAAACCTTTACCCAGTAAATCGTAAAGTAATTGATAGTATTCCCCTTTTCGTCCCCGCACTACTGGCGCAAAAATACTTATCTCAGTTTCATCCCAAGATACTCCCATAACTTTTTTAGAATTCTTTTTTTCTTTCGTCAACACAGCTATCTTATCCAAAATAAAACCAATAATTTCTTCATTGGAAAGTTTTTTAATTTCCTCGCCACATTCTGGACAATGCGGGTGCCCGATGCGCGCATACATCACACGGAGATAATCATAGATTTCAGTGATAGTCGCTACCGTAGAACGCGGATTGTTACTTCGAGATTTTTGGTCGATAGAGATAGCGGGCGAAAGACCTGTGATTTCATCCACATCTGGCTTAGGCATTTGATTTAAAAACTGCCTTGCATATGAAGACAAACTCTCCACATACCGCCGTTGCCCTTCAGCGAAAATAGTATCAAAAGCGAGTGAGCTCTTGCCGGACCCTGAAACGCCAGTAATAACCACCATTTTATTTCTTGGCATTTCGACGCTGATATTCTTTAAATTATGGGTCCGCGCGCCCTTTACAACTATTTTGTCTATATGTCCAACTTTCTTCATAAGAATCATATATTGTAGCACAAAATGAACCCTTTTTCTACTCCTTATTTAGTCTTTCTCTTAGCACCCCTATTTCATCTCTTAGTATGGCGGCAGTTTCGAAGTCGAGTTCTTTGACGGCTTTGTTCATGTCTTTTTCTTTAAGTTTTATTATTTTTTCATACACCAAATTGCTTCGCTCTTCGTCTGACATATGAAGCTTCACAACGGTTGCTCCACCTCTTTTTGTAACTTTCATGCTATCCCGCTTTAATTCTTTCGCATATGCATTCTTAAAAACTTCAAGGTCAAGATTGAGTTCGGCATTTACTGCTTTGCCATGCTCACTCTCCATCGCCTGAGTGATATCTTTTATTTTTTTCAAAATAGTTTTAGGAGTGATTCCATGCTTCTTATTGTACGAAAGCTGAGTGTTACGCCTTCGAGTAGTTTCTTTAATGGCATATTCCATAGACTTCGTAATGTGGTCAGCATACAGAATAACTTTACCTTCAGAGTTTCTAGCCGCACGCCCGATGGTTTGAATTAGTGAAGTCTCACTTCTTAAAAATCCTTCTTTGTCGGCATCTAAAATTCCAATGAGTGCAACTTCAGGTAAATCAAGCCCTTCCCTAAGTAAGTTTACCCCGACTAAAATATCGATGTCTCCTTTTCTAAACTTCGTCAGGATTTGAATTCGCTCGATGGTCTTGATATCACTGTGTAAGTACTCTGCTTTAATTTTTTTGTCTTTAAGATAAACCGAAAGATCCTCTGCCATCTTTTTAGTAAGTGTTGTGGCTAAAACACGAAAACCCCGCTTGATTGTATTTTCTGCTTCGGCGATGAAGTCTTGTATTTGACCCTTATAAGAAGCACCTTCTGAAACAGGTTTTACGATTAGTTCCGGATCCACCAGCCCAGTTGGGCGGATAATTTGCTCTACTATTTGCTCACTTTCTTCTCTTTCAACATCGCTTGGTGTCGCAGACGTATAAATCACTTGCCCGATGCGTTCCCCGAATTCTTCATATTTAAGTGGCCTGTTATCTTTGGCTGAAGGCAAACGAAAACCATATTCCACTAAAGTACTTTTTCGAGACGCATCTCCAGCATACATGCCCCGAAGCTGAGGCAAGGTAACATGGCTCTCGTCGATAATAGTTAAAAAATCTCCCTTGAAATACGAAAGTAAGGTTTCAGGTGGCTCTCCTTCAAGTTTCCCAGAGAGATGGCGAGAATAATTTTCAATACCGTTGCAATACCCCATCTCACGAATCATCGCTAGGTCGTAACTAGTTCTTCTTTTAATTCTCTCGGCTTCGAGCAACTTTCCATCTTTTTTAAACTTTTTTAGTTGAACGTCTAATTCTTTTTTAATAGAAACAAGTGCTTTCTTCTTTTTCACATCTTCGGTTATAAAATGTTTTGCTGGGAAAATATACACACTCTCCTGGTCTTTTAAAATTTGCATTGAAATAGGGTCAACTTTTAAAATTTTAGAAATCTTACTCCCAGTAAATTCTATCTGATACATGATAGTCTCTGACACGGGCATAAATTCTACCCGGGGGCCCACTGAACGAAAAGTTCCAGAGGTTAGGTCTGCATTGGTTCGAGAAAAATGTATCTCGATTAATTTCTTCATTAAGGTCAGTCTATCCATCTTCATCCCGACTTCAAGTTTCAGATTTACTTTTTCATATTCCTCCGGACTACCTAATCCATAAATACAGGAAACTGACGCCACGATAATAACATTCCGGCGAGTCAGGAGTGCTTGAGTGGAAGCATGACGAAGCCGGTCAATCTCTTTGTTTATCTGAGCGTCTTTCTCTATATATGTATCGGAGGCAGGCATATAAGCTTCCGGTTGATAGTAGTCGTAGTAAGACACAAAATAATGCACAGCAGACTCTGGAAAAAATTCTTCAAACTCTTGCGCCAGCTGAGCGGCCAAGGTCTTGTTATGAGCTATTACCAAAGTAGGCTTATGGTGCTGTGCTATAACGTTTGCCATGGTAAAAGTCTTGCCTGTACCTGTAGCTCCCAAGAGCGTCTGCTTTTTCATCCCTTTATTTAACCCCTCCACCAATTTCAAAATAGCCTGTGGTTGGTCACCGGCTGGCTCAAAAGGACTATGTAATTTGAAGATTTTAGACATATCTAGATACTAGCATTTTAAATTGGGAAATAAAAAACCCTACTTGGTCCAAAGACTTCGTAGGGTATTCTCTGTATTTATTGGGCAAATAAAACCAGAGATTAGTTGCTCTGTTGAGCTTATCACTTTTGACAAGTCTAAAGAGCTAACCAAAATCAATATACAATCAATCTGTAACTTTGTAAAGCTATATTTCATTTAAAGAATATTTTTTGTTATAATATAAATGTATGGAAAATTTTAAATTTTTTGTAACTTCAATAATTATTTTGGCAATTTTAGGAATTGCAGGTTTCTGGGCTTTTGCTACCTTAGAATCAGGCAGTGAACATGGAAACAAACAAGAATTAAAAAACCTAGAAAATAAAAACGAGGAATTGGAAAAACAAATTTCTGTTTTAGAAAGAGAACTAGCAGACTTACGACCAGGGCCGGTAAAAGAAACTGAAGAAACAGTGACTCCAATAAAAGAAGAGACCAGGCCAACTACAGTTGTATATAAATATCAAAGTCTTATCAATGAGTTACAAGCCCTGATAACTGACAATGTAATAATGAAAGAGAAATCTCGAGGAACTCGAGTAGGAACCCTCCAAAACTTTTTAAATCTTTACAATAACACTACTAAAAGAGTGGATAATGATTACGGAAAGACAACAAAAATAGATATTTCTAACTTCCAAAAAGCTGTTGGTTTGTCCCAAACTGGAGAGACAGGACCTAGTACCTATCAAAAAATGATTGATTGGCTAAAGAAACAATAATGTGCCCCCTCATGGTCTCGGAAATTGTAAGGTGAGACGTTGCAAGGGTTCTTTAAACTTTTTCAGTATATCACATTGAACCCTCTCGGTCAGAGTCCTTTTTGGTAAATGAGACTAATGAGACCGTTTTCTTAGTTTTCTAGCTGTCTTATTCTCACTTCTCAATTGCTCCCTACGAGCCCGTTTCTCCTCCCATTTCCTCTGTTTCTCCTCTTCCTGAGCCTTAACTTTCTCTGGTGGCACTATCCTCAAGTGATCCATTATCTTGTAACCTTTTAAGGTTTTCTTTGGATCGCCAAAATGATACCACGGGTGCATGGTTTGATATTCTTTACCATCCTTAATCTCATTGACCATATGTGATTTAACCAGTTCTTTGGGTGGCAATATATCTTTATTATCTTCAATCAAGAAAATCTGAGCATGCTGACCTTGTCCGAATCTAGAAATTACCCTTTGCTTCAATATTCCTTTCTTCACCCAGCTTCTCAAAGTAGAAGCCTTTGAATTAAAACTACTCTCAATGTCATATTCGGAATACCAATCTTCTCTGTCGTAATTTAAGTGCGCAGGAATCTCCTTGTTCTCGATAGCTTTCTGGCAGACTAAACATTTGATGCCATATTTATCGTACCAGTTGTCTCCTTCAGGAGTATTGTCCCGACAGATCGCACAAGTATATCCAGCTCCCTCTAAATGAAAACCGTCAGGATTTTCTTCAAGTTTCTTTTTAAGAGCATCTTCTTTTATTTTCCACTCCTCCATAAACTTACCAGCTTGTTCTAATTTCCATTTATCATCTTGGTATTTTTTGCCTTCCTCATCAGTTATGCAAAAACGGTCTCGGTCTGTGACAAAGTTTTCATCCAAAACTTCTTCTTGCTTTTGAGTCCACACAATTTCTTCTGCCTTAGTATAAGAACATTTAGGACAGGAGTAGTTTATCGTCAGCTTTTCTTTGGTATTTATTTCTTCACAATTTACTTTAACTTCACAACTCGGACACAGATTTGGTTTAGTCCGACATTCTTCTCCATTTGAAAAGAACGAACGGTGAGGTAGACATTTATTGGGGCAGTCATACATGAATAGAACAAGATCTTCCTTGTTGAGTTCAATCCATAATTCTTTGAAAGTTGATTTCAATAAGCTACGACAAGTGAGACAGCGAATATTCTCTGGTGCTTGTGCAGATTCATAGAGTTCATCTTTACTTCTCGCATCGTCCATCCACTTTCGAATAGTTTTATCTTTATTCAAATATCTTTCTCCTGTTTCAAAGTGCATCCAGTATTTCATCATCATATTTTTCATGAGGCCTTGCCCTTCCTTACTCACCTTTTTTCCTTCCAAGAGTGGCAATTCTTTCTTCTCATCTGTCCATAGTTTCTCTGCCATGCGACAGTGTTCTACCGTATGGCGGTCATAGAGGTCGATGTAATACTGCTCATCCTTTAGATACTTCTTCATGCTGGAATTTTACTACTAGACAATCCCCAAGAAAATATCAGTTATCCACACCCACCCCCGGACACTTCGCTCTGGGGACGGTATAATGTAAGTAGGAGGGTCGCACATTCAAAAGAGACAGTCATAGTTAGTAATAGTCTTTCAGGAAAGATCCTAGAAAGAAAAGATGATCCAATGGATTGAATTCTTCGTTATACTAGATCATCTTTGAAACAATATCTAATACTTACAATACAATGTAATCATTAGGTCTTCGGAGTAGTTTCCAAAATCGCTTTATTGCGCTTTTGGATGTTGCTCCGAGGATATATACTCGTTTGCAGAAAAGAGCGCACATGGCGTCTCTTTTTTGTTGCACGTTTGCTAGGTCGATCTTACAGCCGATACTCCAGTTAAAAATTAAAGTAACAAAAAAACAAAACCATGACAAATAAAAAAGATTTGAAAATAGTCTATGTGCCCATAGCTGATTTGAAGTTATCTTCTTATAATCCAAGGAGGCACTCACCTGAAGCAATGGCGGGGCTAAAAGAATCAATTAGACAGTTTGACGTCGTTGATCCAGTCATCGCCAACAGTGCACCAGAGCGAAAGAATATACTCATTGGAGGCCATATGCGCCTTAAGGCGATGAGAGAGATGAATTTCACGGAAGTTCCAGTTGTATACCTAGACATTCCTGATATTGAAAAAGAAAAGTCCTTGAATATCAGATTGAATAAAAACACAGGAGAGTTTGATTGGGAACTTCTTGCTAAGTTTGATGAAAAATTCTTGGGAGAGATAGGATTTTCTTCTGAAGAATTAGACAAAGTGTTCGAGGTGGAAGATACGCCGGAAGAGTTTGACCTAGAAAAAGAACTGAAGAAACTGAATATCGAAAGTATTGAAATAAAAGAGGGAGATGTATGGCAGATTGGTGACTCGAAATTAATGTGTGGAGACAGCATGGTTGAAAAAGATATGCTTACGCTTTTAGATGGACATAAGGCAGATATGTGTTTTACTGATCCACCCTACATCCTTGATTACTTGAAAGGAAAAAAGAAACAAAATGGAAAAGTAACCGAAGGATTCGGATTAAAGAGAGACAGAATTTATCTTGGAACAACATCACTACCAGAAAATTTCTCAGATTTATGGATGGCGAATATAGCCAAGATTCAGAAGCCAGATTTCTCAATCATCATTTATGAGAACCCAAAGAATTTAAGAACCATTTGGAACGCATTAGAACAACATTGGAAATATCGAAACACAATCATCTGGCATTTGCCGAATCGAGTGCAGGGCTTCTCTTCCAAATATAAATTCTTCAACAAGTATGACTTTGCAATGTTGGGAACTTCAGGAAAAGTCGAACTTAATACTAAACCAGAATCAGATGAACTTCTGCAAACGGAATATGAGACAGCTTTGTTTGCTACCTCAGGCAAACCTCATTGGGAATCATATCAAAAGGGAAAGAAATATTGTCCTACGGACTTCATTGAGTTTAATGCAGCAAATGAAAAGTCCTCGGGACAAAGTATTATCTTCGGCACTAAGCCGATTGAAATCTTGATTCCATACATAAAAATTCTAACCAAGCGAGGAGATCTAATTGTCGAACCATTTGGCGGTAGTGGTTCCACTGGAGCTGCTGCGATAAAAATGGGACGCCGTTTCTGCATGATGGAAAAGTCGCCTGTCTATGCAGAAATCATACGGCGCAGGATCGAGAGGTTGACAGGAAAGAAAGCTACTAAAATCTATGAAAGAAAAGCGGAGAAAAACAGTTGATGCGCGTATAGCAAAAGAAAAAGAGAAATTCCTTGAAATTCTCGAAAAGAATCCTGTACTGCAGGTGGTTTTTGAGCGTTCAGGCACCAGCAAAGCTACGTTCTATCGGTGGAAAAGCGAAGATCCAGAATTTGCTGAAAAAGTAGACGAAACTAAGTCAGAAGGCATCGACTTTATCAACGATATCGCTAAAGCAACGATTATAGCTTTGATAAAAGACAAGAACGTCGGGGCAACGAAATTCTGGCTTCTTCACAACGACAAAAATTATAAAAAACAATTAAACAAACTAGAAGAACCTATCGTCTACGGGAATAATCTAAAAGTTCTCTACAAAGAAAGACCGATAACTATGCACGAGATATTTCCTTCGAATGAAATCATGCAATGGCCTCAGGTTATAAAAAGTGCGTATGCCAAAATATGGTCAGGTAAATACTCTAGAGTAATCATCAAAGCTCCTCGAGGTGGTGGAAAAAGCAAACTCCTTGGAACGATCGGGTTTGATTTGTGGTTTCTGAAAAATCGCAAGGTGGTAAACATGGGTGGCTCTTTGGCTCAAGCACAAATTGTCTACAAATATTTTACTGGATACTGTTTTATAGACCCTTCAGTAGAAAGCCAGATAAAAGGAAGGCCTAAAATATACGAAACGATGTCCGTGGATGGAAATTACTTTTCTTGCGTCACAGCTTCGACAAAACAAGTTCGTGGGCCACACCCAGATGTTTTGATTAGCGATGAAACATGCGAAAGCGATGATGAATTAATCCACGCCGCCTTACCAATGATAGATGCTAGTGAAAATCCACTTGTAGTTATGGCAAGTACTTTCCATAAAATTTATGGAATATTCCAAGAGACTTGGGATAACGCTGAAGAACGAGGGTACTTGAGGATCCAATGGGATGTATTCGATATAGCCAAGCAGTTCTCTGTAGATTTCTGGAAAAAACCAGAAATAGCTAAAATAGATGGAATAGGAAAACTGATTGCTTACTCTAAAGGAAGAACCGGAGATGTTGCAGGCTGGGTTCCAATAGAAAATATAATTCAGGCATGGAAAGAAAAGCCCACTGAAGACTGGTTTGAAGTTGAGTACATGGGAAGTAGACCAAGTTCAGCTGGACTAGTTCTTAAGCCGGAAGATATAGATAGAGCAGTATTTGATAGCGTAGTAAAAAAAGAACTCAACTACATTACTGGAGCAACAGTTGTGATTGGTGTAGACTGGGGATTTTCTTCGATGACCTCAGTTGTAGAATTCATGGGGTACAAAGACGAGGTTGTAGTAATGCTCGATAACGAAAACTTTCGCCAAGTTTCGAGCGAGGATATTATAAAAAGTATTGTTAGAAGAGTGAAAGCAAAAGGAATTAGATTCATCTATGCTGACAGCGCTGGAAAGTTCGAAAATACCGCACTTCAAAATGCCTTAGCTAAAGAAAAACTTGGGTGTGCAGTTATTGAAGTAGTTTTCTCGAAAGAGAAAGAAGGAATGCTCGGGAATTTACGTGCTCATTTTGAACGAGGGAAAATTAAAATACCGGATAAGTTCAGAGACGCATATTGGCAATACAAAAGATATCGATATCAAAAAGACTCAGACAAGACAATTAAAAAAGACGACCATATTCCTGATTCAACTATGTGCGCGTTGCAGCATTTTGTTCTTGGTAAATTCGCAAGACCATTCCCTACGCAGACACCACCATCAAATGGTGAAATACCTAAACCGATCACGGCAGGATTAAGAGATAAGATATTTTAGTTGTTAGCTACCACAGTACAGTCTTTAACAAGCACATTCAATAACATGCTTGATACTTCTCCGCGAACAGTTATCTTAGATCCTTCTTTTAGACTTACAAGTGCACTCTCGTTTTCAGAAGAGAACATGCATTGGATATCAGTAAAAGAATTAGAGTCACCGGATAAAGTTACATAGGCATCATCAAGAATATCTCGGCCAATACTTTTTACCGTTCCAGAAATTTCGAGAAGTTTTCCTTTGTAAGTTAAATCAGCACTTACTCCATTATCCTTATATGCTTTTGCGAGCTGTGGAGCAGTTACTTTAACAACTTCAACTTCTTTTTCAGTTATAACTGGAGTTTGTTTTTCAGTTGATGTACTAGCTGGCTTATCTCCGCTTGATCCTATCACTCCTATAAAAATAATAACTAGAACCCAAAACCACCATTTCTTATAAAACTTTTTCTTTTCAACCACGGTTCCTTCACTCATAGTTAATTCTTTTGCGGTTTTTTATTTATAAGTACCAGAGATAAGACGCAAAAATCCCATCACGGGTAGAAGCCGAAGCCTCTCATATCCGTTTCCAGATATGGCCTATCAAGCGACCCCGTGACGGGGTTTTTACGCTTGATAGGACTTTCAACCATATCCTTAGAGATTCCAAGGGGTTAGGTTTCGACTATTAATTTGTAATGAAATTATACCTCTTTTTAAAGGCTTTGCCATCCTAGCTTAGATCAATGAATTTGTGTAGCTTAGTTACCAACAGCTGACCCTGACGAATCTTTATTTTTAGAGATATTTTGCTCGTCAATTTGTGTTATAAAAATATTAGCGAGTCGTTCAGCACCCAACTCGATTGTTTTCTTGTTCTGTATTACTTCTGAGGGGGTGGACTGTTTAGGTTTTTTTGTTTTTGGCATTTTACTTTTTAGTTGGGAAATATTTTTCTAAAAGTTTAATTCTTTTTTCAGCACTTGGCATATCTAGTATTATTTCTTTTTTCTTGATAGATCTCAAATAGTTGGACATAGAAAATACGTTTATTTGCTTAAATCCTTTTATTGGCATATTCACTTTAAAAAATGAACGCAGACTTCTACCATCTTTAGATAGAACAAACCAGTAGATAATAAGTGGTTCAAGGGTAGCTTTGTTGGGAAAATCAATGGGCTTCTTCATGGAAAAGAAAACTTTGCTTTCTCCATTAATGTCTATATGTTCTAAGCGTTTAATTCTATCTTTTAAATTAAGTAAACCAACAGCTGGGATAGTTTTAGGATCGGCGTCTATCTTTCTGGCACCAATAGCATAAGCTGACCAGTTCTTTATCTCTGTTTGAAAAGCCGTGAATTTGTTTTTTGATTGCTCAATATAAATCCAACGATCAAGCCTTGGACCTTTCATCGTTCCACTAAGTACAGGAAAGGGACTGATAATGACTTTTTTACCAAAGGTTTCTATATAATAACGCTTAAATAAAGCAGCACCTAAATCTTCACCAACTAAGTTTATGACTGAACTAATATCATGCCGTAAGTCATCTTTTTTGGTATCGAATAGGTCTATTATCTCTTTTACTTTGATTTTAATCATAATATTTTTTAGAGTGCAAAATTTATATCATGGGTAACAAGAACCATTCCTGGTATAATATGCTTCAATATAATAGAAGGCAAGTCAGTAATTTGGGTGTATAATCTATCTTATGAAATCTAAAAAACTAATCATTTTTTTAATTATAATCGGTGTAATTGTTGGTATAGGATTATTTATTTCCAAATCAAACAATAAACCCCCAGCAAGTATTGCAAATTCACCAGAAAAACTTTGCATAGATAACTTAACTTCTAAATCAAAACCACCAACATTTGAAGAATATCCAATAAGTGAAATTTATACAGGTGAGCCAGCCACGTTAGACCAAAACAGTAGTTTTATTGCAAAGCGTTTCCGTTCTTACTTTACTGAAGCTCTTAAAGGAGGATCAAATTTTGCTGGACACTATGCAGTTGGTCAATGGGGATTTACAGGAATCGGTAGAGAGATGGGTATAGTTGATATAAAGACTGGTAAAGTCTATGTTTTGCCCTATGTGGCTGAAATTGAGTTC
>Ga0163144_10008124_pt1 | contig 22771 bp, 25 predicted proteins | sample OliLak19BULKMAT1_FD_123175 | JGI IMG/M metagenome (GOLD analysis project Ga0163144, IMG submission 123175) | Freshwater microbial mat bacterial communities from Lake Vanda, McMurdo Dry Valleys, Antarctica - Oligotrophic Lake LV.19.BULKMAT1 | ecosystem: Environmental > Aquatic > Freshwater >...
AAACAGCGGATTTTGAATTCAAACCAGTGAAAGCAGGAAACTACACGTTACAAATCATTTATGAAGGTGGATATTTAACCTGGACGCAAAAATGGATTGTGACTGATTGATAAAAGTAATAGCCAATTTGATTAATAACAGGTAATTGTGTGAACGATGATTTTTGTTACTTGCCTGTCGGCAGGCAGGTTAAATGATTATTGTGATTGCTGGTATTGAAATGACGAACAAACAATGAAAGAAATAGAAATCTATAAATCGCCGGATAATCAAATTGAACTTCTGGTTAATCTTGAAAAGGACAGCGTATGGCTTAACCGCCAGCAACTTATTGTATTATTTGACAGAGATATCAAAACTATCGGTAAGCATATTAATAATGTATTTGCAGAAAATGAGCTTATAAAGAATTCAGTTGTCGCAAAATTTGCGACAACTGCCGAAGATGGTAAAACCTATCAGGTTGAACACTATAATTTGGATGTAATTATTTCTGTAGGTTACCGGGTAAAATCAAAACGGGGTACACAATTCCGTCAATGGGCCACCCAACGCTTAAAAGATTACCTGGTAAAAGGGTATGCTATTAATGAAAAACGGTTAAAAGAAACACAAACCCGGTTCAGGGAATTGAAACAGGCGGTTGCTTTGCTGGAGAAAGTTAACAGCATAAAAGAACTTTCCGGCAATGAAGCGCAGGGCCTCTTAAAAGTGTTGAATGAGTTCACAACAGCGCTGGATATCTTAGATCAATACGATCATCAAACTTTAAAGATCCGGAAATCAAAAAGCAAAGAAGTCTTCCGCATTTCTTACAAAGAAGCTAACAAAGCCATTGAAGGATTAAAAAATAAATTCGGCGGCTCTGCATTATTTGGAAAGGAAAAAGATAAATCGTTTAAAAGTTCTTTGGATGGCATCTACCAGACTTTTGATGGAAAAGATTTATAACCTTCTATTGAAGAAAAGGCAGCTCATCTTTTATACTTTGTAGTAAAAAATCATTCATTTATTGATGGCAACAAACGCATTGCCGCCTTTTTATTTGTTTGGTTTTTAGAAAGAAATCATTTACTGTACCACCAGGATAAAAAAGTTATTGATGATAATGCACTGGTAGCACTTACATTGATGATTGCAGAATCGAACTCGAATGATATGGGTATGATGATAAAAGTAATAGCCAATTTGATTAATAACAGATGATTGCCTGAACCATGATTTTTGTTACTTACCTGCCGATAGGCAGGTTAAAAGATTACCATAATCAAAGAACAAAATAAATATTCGAAGCTTACTTCAAAAATAATTGGATGTGCCATTGAAGTACATAAAAGGCTTGGTAATGCCCGCCTGAACGCAACGGGCAGGGATTTTAGGAAGTAATTTACCAAAGAGCTTTGGAAATAGAAATGAGATTAGCCGGCCTTTCTTTCACATTTCTTTACTCTTGCACCTTTATTTCAAACTTCACCGGTATCACAAATACATTGGTAAAGTGAGATTTCACTTTTTTCTGGTAACTAACTGCTTCGGTCTGGGTTAAAAAATTTCCAAACCGTATTTTGTAGTACGGACTTTGAAACATTAAAAATGTTTTCTGTTGGGGATATTTTGAGAGCAGCAATGATTTTGCTTTGATGGCTTCATTCCTGTCTGTAGTATTCAATACTTGCAGTTGGTAGCCATTCACTAATTTTTTTGTGACCGTTTTTTTCTTAACTACTGATGGGGCTGTAGTAGTAGTTGTCTTCGGTCCGGTGCAGGCTACCAGAACAACAGGAATAAAGAAGCAGTAAAAGATTTTTTTGATGTGCATTATTTCAGGATACACACATTTTGCAAAATCCAGGCCAGAAATTTACTGGCAGCTTCCCTTTCATGTATCGGCTCAGCTATCGAAAACGCACTTAAAGTTTGTACCTGAAGAATATTTCTTTAAATTCGGGAAACAACAAAACGTTTGCAGCATGATTAAGATTTCTGAACTCAAGGAAGGCGATTTAATAATGATTGATTTTGATGGTACATATATGGAAGGCGAGGTGCTGGAGGTGAACAATGGCCAAAAACTGGCGAAAGTGCTTACCAACGGTCAGAATGAGTTTTGGTACGGAAGTGAAGCCCTTTACCCCATTCAATTAAGCGATGCCATTCTTCAAAACCTTAATTTTCAAAGGCAAAATGAAGAAAATGGAGGAGTTAAGTATATGAAAGAAGCATTCAGGATTCATTTAGATAAAGAAGGTGATTTTAGTAACCTTCATTTCTGGTACAGGGAAGATAAACGCCATGTAAATCAACCCATTTCCGTGCATCAATTACAGAATTATTATCTGGAAATGACCAAGGTACACCTCAATGCCGAAGCCATATAAGCAGGAAAAAACCATATTTTTTGCCCCGATCTGATTGTTTTTTTTTGAAATAATTATCGGGGCTATTTTTTTTGTATTCTTTTCGGGAAATCCTCCTATCTTTGCGACCCCAAAAAGTATGGCGAAACAAGCACTTATTAAACAGGATGGAAAAATTTTAGAAGCATTGAGTAATGCTATGTTTCGGGTACAGCTAGAAAACGGACATGAAATATTGGCTACAATTTCCGGGAAAATGAGAATGCACTACATCCGTATTCTCCCCGGTGATAAAGTAGGTGTTGAAATGAGTCCGTATGATTTAAGCAGGGGCCGGATTATTTTCAGATACAAATAATGCTTAACGCCAAAAGCCGAAAGCTTAACGCAGAAAACATAAAACGATGAAAGTTAGAGCATCCATCAAAAAGCGCAGCGTTGACTGCAAGATTGTACGCAGGAAAGGCCGCCTTTATGTAATTAACAAAAAGAATCCCCGCTTTAAACAGCGCCAGGGATAAAATAAATGAGCAATTATCAATACGCAAAATTGCCTGTTGTAAATTGTCAATTGCCTATTTGAATTAAAAGAAATAAACTATAATAAGCTATGGCTCGTATTGCCGGTGTTGATTTACCAAAGAACAAAAGAGGAGAAATAGGTCTTACCTATATCTATGGCATTGGTCCTTCCACTGCACGTTATATTCTGGAAAAAGCAGGAATTGATGTGAACAAGAAAGTGAATCAGTGGGATGATGATGAACTGAATGCTATTCGTAATACCATCACCAATGAGTTCAAAGTAGAAGGTCAGTTGCGTAGTGAAGTGCAAATGAGCATCAAGCGTTTGCTTGATATTGCTTGCTACCGTGGCTTACGTCATCGTAAAGGATTGCCAGTTCGTGGACAGCGCACAAAGACCAACAGCCGTACACGTAAGGGTAAGCGTAAGACAGTTGCAGGTAAGAAAAAAGCAGCTAAGAAATAATTAAATGCAGGAGCTGTTAGGTAATCGCTATCAGCTTTCAGCTTTTTAATATGCACCGGTTCTTTCAGATCAATTACAGATGTTTGGTGCAGATGGAGTGTTGATCTGGTCTCGTTTAAACAACGGGATATATTTTTAAAAAATGATTACCTCGGTTTTTAATTATGGCAAAAGCACAACAGGTTAGCGCAAAAGCAGCAGCTAAAAAAAGAGTAGTAAAAGTGGATTCACATGGTGATGCACACATTACTGCCAGTTTCAACAACATTATTATCAGCTTAACGAACAAGCAGGGACAGGTTATTTCCTGGAGCAGCGCCGGTAAAATGGGGTTTAAAGGTTCCAAGAAAAACACTCCATATGCTGCACAGGTAGCATCAGCAGAAGCTGCTAAAAAAGCATTTGATGCAGGTGTTAAACGGGTAGATGTATTTGTGAAAGGTCCGGGTTCTGGTCGTGAAAGCGCCATCCGTGCGTTGGCACAATCTGGTATTGAAGTAGCAATGATCAAAGATGTTACTCCTTTACCACACAACGGTTGTCGTCCTCCTAAAAAGAGAAGAGTTTAATAAAGTCCGAAGTCTTTAGTCTGAAGTCCGAAAGAAGGACTCCTTCTTTCGGACTGACTACTTTCTGACTTTCGGTCTTAATACATATTTGAATCGCCAGGATTCATTCATTTTAATAAAGGGTGACTGATTAATTTTTTAACGCTTTTACCGATCAGTTCACCGGTTTCTAAAAAGCGTAAATGAATAAAAACTATGGCACGTTACACTGGTCCAAAGACCAAGATCTCTCGTATTTTCGGTGAACCCATTTTGGGTAATGGTAAGTGGTTGGGTAAAAACAGCAACCCTCCCGGCCAACATGGCGCACAACGTAAACGTAAAACTTTAGGTGAATACGCTTTACAACTGCGTGAAAAACAAAAAGCCAAATACACGTATGGCTTGTTGGAAAAACAATTCCGCAAAACTTTTGATGAAGCTGCCCGTATAAAGGGTGTTACAGGTGAAAACCTGATCCGCCTGCTGGAAGCACGTTTGGATAATGCAATTTACCGTTTAGGTATTGCTCCAAGCCGCCCCGCTGCACGCCAGCTCGTTAGTCACAAACACGTTACAGTTAACGGTGAAGTGGTAAACGTTCCTTCATACAGTCTGAAACCGGGTGATGTTGTTAGCTTAAAAGACAAGAGCAAAGACAATGTATCCGTTATAGGTATGGTAAAAGGAAAAAATCCAAAGTTTAATTGGTTAGACTGGAATGAAGCTGAACTGAAAGGCACCTTCATTGCATTCCCTGAGCGTGAAAGCGTTCCTGAGAACATCAAGGAGCAACTGATTGTGGAATTGTACAGCAAGTAAGCCCCCAAACCCCACCGAAGTTATCATTCGGGGTTTTAAAACCTAAAGGGAAGTAAATAAAAACAGGTGGTTAATTATCAATAAGCTCAAAAGTCCCTTTCGGGATTTAAGGCAAAAATTTAAAACAGAAACTTCAATATGGCTATTTTGAATTTCGTAAAACCCGACAAAATTGTTCTTCAGAAAGCAACTGAATTTGAAGCACAGTTTGAATTTCGTCCGCTTGAACCAGGCTATGGTGTTACCATTGGTAACGCATTACGCCGTGTGTTGTTGAATTCATTAGAAGGATTTGCTATTGTAGGCATTAAGGTTGAAGGAGCCGATCATGAATTTGCAACGATTAAAGGAATCAGCGAAGACTTAGTAGAAATCATTCTCAACCTGAAACAGGTTCGCTTTAAAAAGAAAGTTGAACATGAAGTAAGTCATGAGAAGATTACTTTAAGTCTGAAAAATAAAACAGAATTTACAGCTGCTAATATTGGTGAAGCTACTCCAAGCTTTGAAGTAATGAATCCTGAGTTGCTTATTTGCACCATGGATCCGAGTTCAAAATTGGATATTGAGATCAACATTGCAAGAGGTCGTGGTTATGTTCCTGCAGAAGATAACAAACCAAAAGATGCTCCGTTTGGTTTTATTGCTACGGATGCCATCTTTACGCCCATTAAAAATGTAAAGTACTTGATTGAAAACACCCGTGTTGAACAGCGTACTGATTTCGAAAAATTAATCATGGATGTAGTAACAGATGGTACTATTCATCCGGAAGAAGCCGTAAAGCAGGCAAGCCGCATTTTGATTCAGCACCTGATGATCATTACTGATGAAAACATCACTTTTGATAATAAGGAAGAGAAGAAAGAAGATGTGGTAGATGAGCAAATGCTGCAATTACGCAAGGTATTGAAGACGCCATTGGAAGATCTTGATCTTTCTGTACGTGCCTTCAACTGCTTGAAAGCTGCTAAAATCAATTCTTTAAGTGAATTGGTACAGTACGAGCAGGAAGACCTGATGAAGTTCCGCAACTTCGGTCAAAAATCTTTGGCTGAAATTGAGCAGGTGTTAGGCGAAAGAGGCTTACACTTCGGTATGGATCTTCACAAAATGGGATTAGATAATATCGATTAAGCCCCCATCCCCACCGAAGTTATCATTCGGGGTTTTAAAACCTAAAAGGGTGTAAACAAAAAGCAAAAGGCCATAATTCCTGACACGGTATGGTCTATTTATAAACAAGTTTGCGAATTGTTGAGTGTATTCATTAGCACATCAGCACATTTTCAAATTATCAAATTAAAACGTCATGCGTCACGGAGACAAAATCAAAAATCTTAGCAGAACCGCTTCTCACAGAAAAGCGTTACTGACCAATCTTGCAATCGAGCTGATCCAGCACAAACGTATTGTTACAACCTTAACCAAGGCAAAAGCATTACGTACATGGGTTGAGCCACTGCTTACAAAATCAAAAGACAACTCTACACATTCACGTCGTGTTGTGTTCAGTTACCTGCAGAACAAAGAAGCAATAACTGAACTGTTCAGCACCGTTGCAGAAAAAATTGCCAGCAGGCCGGGAGGTTATACACGTATCATTAAGTTGGGTATCCGTGCAGGTGATAATGCAGAAAAAGCAATGATTGAACTGGTTGATTTCAATGAAATCTACGGTAAAGGAAAAGGTGAAGCTGCTGCCCCTGCTAAGAAAACACGTCGTGCAGGAAGTGCAAAGAAATTTCCTTCTGCTAAAGTTACGGAGGATAAAAAAGTGGAAGCAAAAGCTGATGAAGCTGTTGCACCTGCTGCTGAAGAAACTACAGAAGAAAAATCAGCTGAATAAAATAAATGGTTAACGTACAAAGCGGTCAATGATTTTTCATTGACCGTTTTTTTTACCAAATAATATTTGGTGTTATATATTTATCTCATTAGTTTACATCAAATAATAATTATATGTATTTACACCTCCCCCCCCCCCTGCAAAACTGTAACTAAAGTAACATTACCGACAAGTAAACTAATTCTCACAGTATCCTTTTTATTTATAATTTTAGTAATTAATCAAGGAGGTTGTCGAAGAAAACCCGATCCACAATACAAACAAGTTACTTGTGTCGTTAACAATTCTGTAGTCAATAATTGTAAAGCAGCAAATGCAACTGGAATTTCTACCAATAATGTGAACTATACAGTTAAGATTACTGTCGAATCACAAAGCCCATTAAATTCCTCGCAATGGTATGTAGTTGATACTAAGAATATTAATGGTTCTTCTGTTCCACCAAACACATCAGTTTCACAGTCAATCACTGTTGTTACTAACTATCCAACAAGAGTTACTGCTATTATAGATGGACTTGATTGTAGTTTATGCCAAGCCACTACCTGCCCAAATTTTAACTCTCAAACTAATCCTGGCTTTACAAACTCAGCAGGTAAACCTTATTGGAGAGGTGATGTACAAATGGCAGCAAATGAGTTTAACAACATAACTACATTCACTATTGCTCCAAGTGTATTCCCTCGAAAGCTTAATCCAGTAGTTACCAATGGAGTTCCTGAATTTTGCACTTGTACTATAAAAACTAGTTAACAATTAAATTTAATTTTATGAAACATACATATTACAAAACACTACTTCTCATATTTTTTTCAGTTTACTTAGTTTCATGCAAGCGTGATAATAACGTAACTTTTTTGGATAAAAAAGGAGACATTGCTAAGGCTATGGAGGATTTATTTGTAGGTTATGATAAACCAAATGATGGGGAACTACTGTTCATCAATCAAAATACAGCATCCTCAATTTATAGCCCTAAAGTTGAGCGTTTCTCAGTAAGTGGGGCGATGTTTGTTAATAAAAATTCAGAAGTTTTTCATAATGCCGGAAAGATTTATATAAATGGGACCGAATTACCTTTTAACTCGAGTAAAAACGGAGGCACTTATGGTTTTTTCCCGGAAGGAAATTCAGTAGAAGGTGAATTTTTAAAAAAGTTATGGGGTCATAAAATTAAGGTTGAACTTGGAGCTAATGGAGCCAATAGAGTAGAAGAAGATAGTAGTAGTACTTATATACCAATGGCTATTGAGATGCAGGCTTCATTTGTAAATACGAAAGTTATTTCAATTGCCGAAAGCCTATCTATAACTTGGCAACCAGATCCCAACAATCCAACTGGTAAAGTATTTTTGTTTGCTGTTTACGAAGGTCCTGAATCTAAGGAAGTCAACTCCTCATTTTCAGATACAACAGAAGTGAAATTTCAAAAAGAACTTTTTGATAATGGGTCTCACACATTAAATCCTAATGAATTAGGAAGTGGATTTCCAGTAGGATGCAGAATCAGTTTTTATCTTGCAAGAGGTAATTATCAGGTTATTACAACCAGTGAAGGGACTGATCTTCTCCTTCAGGCAATTGCTTATTCAAGTAGTAGCATTATCGCAGTAAGAGAGTAGGTGTATTTTTATCAGTCTTATGTATTAAATTTGTTATTTAATGAGTAAAAGTAAACTATGAAAAAGAATATTATTTGTGGTCTTTGCTTACTTGTATCTTTTGTGGTATCTGCTCAAAATAAATCAGTAAACCCTTTTACAATATCAGGTGGTTTCGGCTATTCTAATTCTTTAAAAAGTACAATTGGCTCAACAGCAGCCTGGCTACAAACCAGTTATCAGTTTAGCAATTCTTTTTCTATTGCAATGGAATTTGAGAATGCACAGTTTAAAACAAAAGGCGTTTATCTTGATTTTGGGTATCCCGAAAAATTGAATACAGATGACCAGTTATTTTTAGTTGGACTTAAGTACAGCTTTAATCCTAATGCTAAAGTTATTTTTTCAGCTCTCACTGGTGGCGCATACCTAATCAGGCAAAGCACCAAAATAACCAAATACGAACAAAAAGATATAAATGGAAATATCATTGGCGCCAACTTTGACTGGAGAACGGTAATTGATAATTCTTTTGGTATACCGTTGGTTTGTGAAGCAGTCTATCCAATTAATAAACGGTTCCTTTTAGGGGTAAGGGTAAAGTATAACAGCTATTTTAATCAAACGGATACTTATACCTGTGGATTGCTTGTGGGTTTAAAATTGTAAATAAAGTCCACAATTCCGGTGCATTTCGTTACTTCGCATAATTATGACACAACCACATACTCCAACAGGAAATCAAACAGCAATCCTGATGCTTGAAGATGGAAATGTTTTTTACGGAAAAGCTTTTGGTAAGATCGGCACAGCAACCGGCGAAATTTGTTTTAACACCGGTATGACGGGTTACCAGGAAGTATTTACAGATCCCAGTTACGCCGGCCAGGTAATTATCATGAACAATGTGCATACCGGCAACTATGGCACATTTGTAAAAGACGCAGAAAGCAACAGTGTAAAGATCAAAGCATTGATTGGCCGCAACCTCGAGGATCGTTATTCAAGATATTTTGCTGATCAATCATTACAGCAATATCTCGAGTCACAAAATATTGTAGCAATAGAAGATGTTGATACAAGAGCGCTTGTTGCCCATGTACGTACAAAGGGTGCCATGAACTGCATCATTTCTTCTGAAATACTGGATGAAGCAAAACTGAAAGAAGAACTGGCAAAGGTTCCTTCCATGGAAGGATTGGAGTTGGCAAGCACCGTTAGTACAAAAGATGCGTTTACCATGGGCGATGAGAATGCACCCATCCGCATTGCTGTAATGGATTATGGTACCAAGCTGCATATTTTACAATGCATGGTTGATCGTGGAGCTTATCTGAAAGTATTTCCTGCTAAAACAAAAGCAGAGGAATTGAAATCATTTAATCCGAATGGATATTTTATTTCCAATGGCCCCGGCGATCCTGCCAGTATGGATTATGCTATTGAAACTGTGAAAGCGATCATCAACGAGAAAAAACCAACCTTTGGTATTTGTTTGGGTCATCAGCTATTGGCTTTGGCGAATGATATTCCAACATTCAAAATGCATCATGGACACAGGGGATTAAATCACCCTGTAAAAAATATGCTTACGGGTTTATGTGAGATTACAACACAGAATCATGGTTTTGGTGTTGATCCTGAAGGAGTGCGTAATGCGGAGAATGTTGAAATAACACATATCAATCTGAATGATGATTCAATTGAAGGGATCAGGTTGAAAGATCGTCCTGCTTTCTCTGTACAGTATCACCCGGAAAGCACACCAGGCCCGCATGACAGCCGTTACCTGTTTGATGATTTTATACAAATGATTCAAAAAAGTTTAAATTAATTGCAAGCCCCGACCGAAACGTCGGGGCTTTTCATCTGTAGTTGTTTCATATATTTATGTTATGAAGAAGATTGCCATCATCAATGGTCCCAATTTGAATCTCCTTGGAAAAAGGGAAACCGATATCTATGGGAATAAACCATTTGAAGAATATCTGAATGAGTTGAAAACAAAATTTCCTTCAGTTGATTTTGTTTATTACCAAAGCAATGTAGAAGGGGAGTTGATCAATGAATTGCAACGGGTAGGATATGATTTTGATGGTATTATTTTTAATCCCGGTGGTTATACGCATACATCAGTATCTATTGGTGATGCCATTGCTGCTATTAAAACGCCTGTGGTGGAAGTGCATATCTCCAATGTACATGCACGGGAAGATTTCAGAAAACTGTCGCATGTAAGTGGAAAAGCGGTGGGAAGTATTTTTGGTTTAGGACTTAAGGGATACGAGCTGGCTGTATCTTTTCTGATTTCCTGATCGTTTCCTTTTGCTGGGTAACCAATGTGCTGCTGTCTTTCAATAAAGACAGTCCTGCGGCAAAATATTTATTCAATACAATTCTGAAAGTGTTCACCGGCGATAGTGAATCATTCAACAGTTCATATTTCTGATCGGGAAAATAAATGGCGCTGAAGTTTTGAAAAGAATAATTCTGGTGTTCAGTATTTTCAAATGAACGGTATCCATGATCACCTTCTATAATGATCACAGCATTTCTTTTGTTGTGCTGTTGAATATAAGTAACCAATTCTTTGATCACTTTATCAGCATACAATACCTGGTTAAAATATGCATCAACATCATCTTCCTTTCGTTTAATGATTGTTTCAGCAGGAGATTTAACATGACCACTGCTGTCAAATATATAAGGGTCGTGTGGTAACATAAAATGGCCGTAAACAAATTTCGGTTTGCCTGTAAATGAAGAAGCGTTTTTAATCAAAGCTCTGGTTGTATCGAAATAGGTTTTCTTTTCTATGTTTCGGTCTTCAATGATCTGCATCTGCATTTGTTTAATAAAACCGATATCGATCTTGGAGTAATTCCAGAAAATGTCACGGAAAATGCGGCCAGGCAGTGTTTTATAATAAAAATGATTTTTTCGCAACCCATTGAAATAGGATTTTCCGGGCCAATCTTTATTATTAAACGAAATGGGTTGATAACTGTGGATGTTGTATCCTTCCTTTTTTAATACAGCAAAAAGTGAATTATCAAGAAAGGATGCGGAACCCCAGAAATAAGCCTTCGGATCATTCATCACCGGCGCAATCCAACCTGGCAGATAGTCCATATTCAGCGTGCTGCTGAGTGAATGGATGGTCCAGTTATAATTGGCTTTTGCATTGGCAGCAACATAAAAGCCCTGTTGCCGGAGAAATGAATCAAGCCTGTAATTGTTTCTCCCCAAACCAGATTGCAGACTTTTTGATGAACCCATTGCATCAAAGACAAGGAAATAAATATCAGGTTTTAATGAATCGGCTAATTGTACCGAAGGTTTATAAGCATTCAATACATTGAACCTAAAATCGATGAGGTTGTGTACACTTTTATCTAAACTGTATCTCCTGATGCTGTTAGGAATTTCTGATAGGAGTAAAATAACAAACAACAAATTCAAAAATAAGTACAGCTCAGTAAAGCTTTTCTTTCTTTTTCGTAAATAAATGAACAGCACAACAAAAAGTAAACTGATCACCGGAAAGATCACCGTGAATTTTGTTATCCATTCAGGTGCATGAAGTTGTTTTAAACTATCATGCAGGTAACCAAATGCCAGGCAAAAGAGAGAAACAAAAAAAGTAAAGACGGCAGCTTTGGAAATATTTCTGAACAAAAGCCATGAAACGATAACTACAATGGCAATGATTAAAAGTATTGAAAAGAAATTAAGTGTAAGAAAAGGAAAGGTTAGAAAACCAAACAGCTCATTGTAGCCACTGTACATAAAAAAAAGTGGTAATAATATCAGGAAAAGCGGTTTGGTGCTGAAAACGGTTTTTATTTTTTGATACAACAAATGCATGCAGTTTATTTTTCTCCCGGTAAGGTATAAGGAATGAAAATACTGCTATCTTTTAATAAAGGCAGATTTGCAGAAAAGAATTTATTTAGTAATACCCGGAAACTATTAACCGGGCTGATAGACGGATACAGCAATTGATAATCTTCATGCGGAAAGTAAATGGCATTCAGGTTATCAAAAATCATGTACCCTTTTTTACCATAGATATTCCGGTAGCCATGATCGCCTTCAACAATAATTACTGTGTTTGTTTTGTTGTTTTTTTTGATATGAGTTATCAATTGATGAATAATACTGTTTGCAAATTTTACCTGCTCCATAAATGCCATTGGCTGATCTTCCTCTTTGAACTCAATGGTTTGTAAGGCGGATTTTTTTTTCCCTGTACTGTCAAAAATATAAGGCTCATGTGGTAAAACAAAGTGAGCGTAAACAAACTGCGGTTCCTTTTTGTTACTACTGCAAGATTTTTTTACCAGTTCAATCGTTTTGAGCAGATCATTTTCGGCTTTTCTGTTTCTATTTTCATATTTTTTTGAAGTATTATTTATCAGCTTTGAAAAATGCCAACCCAGGTCACGGTAAATACGACCGGGGAGGGTTTTATAGAAATAGTTCATGTATAACATGTCTTCAAAGAATAACTGCCCATCCCAGTCTTTATTATTAAATGAAACCGGCTGGAATTGTAAAACCTGATAGCCTTCTTTGTCTAAAACCTTTGTTAAAGAATTATTGAGAATAGATGCAGAAGCCTTAAAATACATTTTTGTTTCATCCTGTTTAAGATCAACGGGAGGCGTATAATCCATATTGAGTGTGCTGCTGATGGATAATACCGTAAGGTTGTAGTTACTTTTTGAATCTTCGCTGATAAAGAATTTTTCTTTTAGTAAGAAACTATCGAGCAAACCGTTATCATAATTCCATGCTGTTTTCATTGCTTTTGTTGATGGCATGCCATCAAATACAAGAAAATAAATATCAGGCTTAGCGGAATCTGCGATCAATGCCGGTGGCTTATAATTGTTGAAAGCAGCAAACCTGTTGTCAATTAAATTGCCCTGTTGTTTATATACCCTGAATTTTTGAATGCCATCAACAAGTTCATAAATAAAAAAAATAATCAATAGCAAATTCAGAAATAAAAATGTCCGTTGAAAAGCGGATGTGCTTTTTTTAAGCCTTATCACAAATACAATACAAATGAGAAGAGATAAGGGAAGAAGAAATTTATAACTACTGAAAAAACTACTCCCAAAACTCTTCAATAGATCATGTACACTGCCAAAAGTTAAGATGAACAGCAAAGCCCAAAAACTCAGTAAAGCTGCTTTTTTTACCTGCTTTAAATAAACAAAGGATAGCAGGTATAAGATTGCTGCAGTAACTAAAACCAGGACAAGATGCAGCACTGTAAATTTTAGTGAGAAAAAACTAAAGAATTCATTATAGCCATGCATAATAAAGAAGAAGGGTAGTAAAACCAGGAAGTATGGTTTCTGCCGCAGGGTTTTGATGAGTGTTTCTTTCATGAAGAAAACGCAGATGGGTTTACTGTTTTTTCTGGTAATGATAAAGAGTCCTTTCCGAATGCAGAACCGGTACTTTCTTTTTCAGTAAGAAGTATTGTTCAAAACTTTGTTCAAATTCAACTTCTGTATAATGCTCAAAAATATCCTTTCTCCATTGCAGCATTGCAGCCACTTTAGGATCTGATTTAGGTACAAATTCAATAATAAGCTCATTACAAATATCAGCAAAGAAAAAAGCCAATTGATCAAATGAAATGTTTTTTGCAATAGCAAGATGATGAATCAGCGCCAATGCAAAACCAACATCAAATGTTGTGCGGGTAAAAAATGACGAACGCTCAACATTCATCCAACCCAATGAAGGAGAGGGGTAAGTAAGGTCAATTACCAATGGCAAAATGTGCTGCAACTTTTCATTCTTCAATCTGCTGTAAAGTGAATTGATACAGGCACTATCGAAATCTGTTGCTACAATCTGTGCCTCTTTTTTACAGAGTAATGAAAACTCTCCTTCGTTGGCACCCATATCAATGGCCGATTCATAACTTATCTCCGTAAGTAATGCGGCAACCAGTTTCTTTTTTTCTGACAAATATTGTTCACTCAGAATGGTTTCATCATAATAATTATTCCAGGTAGTTTGCCTGGCTGTAAGTGTAAGGTTAGTGATGCAGTCGTGCAGACTTTCTATGATCTGTTCAATATTCTTCTTCGTTACTTTTTTTGTTTGAGTGGATGTTGCTGTACCAGCTTTGCCTGAAAGATTTGCATGCAAATGCACATGCAGATAGATAACGGGTTTCAATTTTGTCTTGAACGGAAGCAATTCCGCAGTTAATTGTGCAGGAACACCATCCGGGTAACTCAGTAACAATTTATGCACTTCCATTCCTTTGTAAGTAGCCAGCAGCAAGGGATTCAGAAAACACTCGCAAAACTGCCGGTAGGCAACCCACTGTTCACCTTCCTCATATTGTTCAAATGAAAGGGTATCAATCAGCTTCGGCTTGGCATTTACAAACTGAATATTTGTATGGGCAGCGTCTTTTAAGATCATTCCTTTTTTTAAGGAGGCACTGCAAATGGAAAGCGTGATTAAAGCAGCATCCTTCAATTGCTCAAAACTCCATTCCCATGCATAAGAAAGAAAGGGAATGAATTGAGGTTGTAATGTTTTGTACCAATCGGTGCGACCGGTATGATTTTCATTGATCTCTGTAAAGGCCAATAATTTTTTTTGTTTGATCAATTCATCAGCAAGGCCGGAAGACCTGAGCAGATCATAATGCAATTGATATGCAGATGAAACGAATCTGTATATCGTTCCATCCTTTTCATAAACAAAGCCGGATGGATCACGGAATGAAGCTGCATGATGTTTAATCGCTTGATTCATTCTTTTCCTCTTCGTTTTTGGGAGGTGTTTTTATAAAAAAGCTCTTGATCCAGTTCCAGGTATTTTTAAAATAAAATAATACAGCCAATACCCCCGCAATGATTACCTGTATCAAATAGCTACCGCTGCCGGGATCAAGATATAATAACTGCATCATAAATAGCGCAGGTTGGTTTTAGGAGTTAGTGCCAGCAAGGTTTCATAAATGAGCATAATGGTGTTTTCAATATCACTCTTATGCAACATTTCAACAGTGGTATGCATATAACGCAGAGGAATACTAATGAGTACTGAAGGGCAGCCATCATTGGCATAAGCAAATGAATCAGTATCGGTTCCTGTACTGCGGCTCAATGAGCGCCACTGAACAGCTATCTTTTTCTTTTCTGCCACATCAGTTACAAAATCCAGTAACTTATTATGTACAGCGGGAGCAGTTGCAAGGGAAGGCCCTTTGCCACAACTGATATCGCCTTCAATAATTTTACTGATCATAGGAGTGGTGGTGTCATGCGTTACATCTGTAACAATGGCAATATCCGGTTTAATTCTCCTTGCAATCATCTCAGCACCACGCAAACCAATTTCTTCCTGCACGGCATTAACGATATATAAACCATACGGAAGTTTTTTATTATTTTCTTTCAACAGCCTTGCAACTTCTGCAATCATAAATCCACCAATACGATTATCAAATGCACGGGCTATATAATAATCATGAGCCAATTCATCAAAACCTTCTTCGTACGTAACTACACAGCCAATTTTCACACCCAGGGCATCCACTTCTTTTTTATTTCTTGCACCACAGTCGAGCCAGAGGTTTTCCACTTTTGGCTGAGGTTCCTTTGCTTCGGGATTGCTGAGGCGGGTATGAATAGCCGGCCAGCCGAAAACAGCTTTTATAATTCCTTTTTTTCCATGAATAAATACACGTTTAGAAGGAGCAATCTGGTGATCAACACCGCCGTTACGTTTTAAATAGATCAACCCTTCCGGTGAAATATAATTCACAAACCAACTGATTTCATCGGCATGCGCTTCAATGACCACTTTAAACAAATGCTGCGGATTGATGACGCCAACTGCTGTTCCATAAGGATCTGAAAAATGCGTATCAATATAAGGCTTCAAATACTCCAGCCATACTTTCTGCCCGCTGGTTTCAAAGCCAACAGGTGAATGGGTGTTGTGATATTTTTTTAAGAAGTCAAGAGAAGCGGGGGTGAGAATTGATTTTTTCTTTGCTGTTTTTACTGCTTTCGCCATCGTTCATGGTTTTAGCAAATGTAATTAAAACAGCAGGAATAAACTCAACAGGAAAGAAAGGATTAAAACCCCATCTACCCAGGCCAGATAAAAGAAGTCGTTGTTTTGTTTTTTTGATTGCTGAAAAAGAAAAAGCAACACCATACAATTGATCAGTTGCAGCAAGTGGAAATAATTGCTGAATTGGTAAGCTACAAGCAATACAGAAAGAAAGTAGATGAAAACATTCAGGAGAAAAAACCGGCTGAATTGTAATTCGTTCATTTTGTTGGCAGGTGTATAAACGCCAAATTCAAAGTCTCTCAGCTTATCACGGTAATCAAAGATGAGTGTTGCAATGGCCACCAGCAGTAAACGGTTGCTGAAAAGAATCATTTCTTTCCATCCGAATTGAATTTCCATCTGCAACAATGGAAGCAGAACCGTTACGTAAGCCCAAACAAAACCAATTAAATAACTTTTAATGAATGTAAGAAAGCCGGGTAAGCGCAATGGTTTGTTCAAAAGCAAAGGGGCGGTATAAGATGCATTGATCAAAATAGAAAAGAAAATAAACAGGCTTAATTCCCTGATCTGCCACCAAAACCAGAGTGTGAGTAAAAGGGTGATGAAATTTAAAGCGAGTGTAAATGTTCTTGTTTGATGAAACCATTGCAATTGTTCAGAAGACCTGCTTTTTTCAGCCGCCAGAAAAAAATGGATATTATAACTAAGCAGTGTTGCACAAAAAATAAACAACAAAAGGGGGATTGAAAACGAATGGAGTTGATAAAACAGCATTGTTTGGATACAAAGCACTGTTGCACCTAATGCAATAACAATGTGATGAAAAAAGAAAAAACGTATAAGATTTTGCATATTACATGCAAGGCTTAAAAAGGCAATGCAACAGCACCGGTTGTAAGCGTATCACTTTTATTACCTGCTTTATCTGATACGACAATCCGAAAAAAAGAAGTGTCTTTACGTGGCGGGCAACTGGCGCCTCCAAGGAAACCATAACCAAGAACATTAATGGTTGCATATCTCACTTTGAAAGTAACCTTCTGATTGGCGTTATTGGGGTAATCAGGAATTTTATAAATATCCCTGAGGAGATTATTTCCGGCACATTTTCCGGTTGCATCCACTTTATCAATAAAAATACTGTCCTCCACATCTCCTTCTTTATCAGTAACTGTAATTTCAAATTCTATAGTTGAGCCAACTGTTCCCGCAGCATCCTGGATGCCGCCCACTTTTACCTCTTTCAGTTCTAAAGAAGGTTTAGTTTGATACTTATCTTTCTTACAGGCAGCAAGAGCTGTTGTAAATAAAAAAAGAAATAATAGTTTTGCTTTCATTGAGAGATGTTCTTATTTCAAATTTAAGCATTAATACAGCATTAAAAAATTGATTCCTTCTTTTGTTAACAATCTTTTTGAAATTAATGCCGCTAATTTCAGCACAGCGGCCCATGCTGTCTTTCGTTTTCAGTATGAGTTTAACCCTGTTTACCAGGCATTTTGCAAATCTCTGCAAATAGATACAGAAAAAGTTCCCGCAGAAGTTCCTATTCCTTTTCTGCCCATCAGTTTTTTTAAAACACATAAAGTGGTTACCACAGAGTTTGAGCCTGAAGTTGTTTTTGAAAGCAGCGGCACTTCTCAAACCATACAAAGCAAGCATTACGTTAAAAGTATTGGGTTGTATGAAGATGCTTTTTTTGATGGATTTGAATTACAGTACGGAAATCCTGAAGACTGGTGTTTTCTGGGTTTGCTTCCTTCCTATCTTGAACGCAAACATTCTTCCCTGGTATATATGGTGAAGCGGTTGATGGATGAAAGTCAACATCCCAACAATGATTTTTTTCTCAATGAATTTGAACAATTGTTTAAAACATTAAAACTGTTGGAAACAAATGGCCAGCAAACCATGTTAATTGGAGTAAGTTTTGCATTGCTCGACTTTGCAGAAAAATATGCGTTGCAATGTTACAATACAACCATTGTTGAAACGGGAGGAATGAAGGGCAGGAGGGAAGAACTAATCAGGGAAGATGTGCATCAACAGTTGAAAAAGAGTTTTGCTGTTAACGCAATCCATTCAGAATACGGGATGACGGAATTGCTGAGCCAGGCATATTCAGCAGGGGAGGGATTATTCCGTTGCCCGCCATGGATGAAAGTATTGGTGAGAGATGAAGATGACCCCATGCACATCAGCACAACAGGAAAAGGTGCTATCAATATCATTGACCTTGCCAACATCTACTCCTGCAGTTTTATTGCAACCGATGATGTGGGCGAAGTTTATGCAGATGGGAGTTTCAGAATAATAGGAAGAATGGATAACAGTGATATTCGTGGATGCAGCTTATTAGCTTTATAATTAAGAAGGAAAATTTCTATAAAGTGTTGAAGGATGATTTGGTAATTACCGCTTCAGCAATAAGTATTCTTACGATTAGGTAACCATAATTGCCCTTATTAAGCAGCATTATTTGAAGAGTCAAGGAAAAAGCAGCACTACTTGGTAGTTTATTTGATGATTTTTTTTTAACTTTTACTTCTGTTTATCCTACTATAATCCAAAGCTATGAAACCATTTTCCACTGCTTTAAAAAGCAACCCCCGTTTAAAACAAATTCTGGCATTTGCAGCTGTTATTACTGTTTTATTTGTTGGTATTGGTTTAAACTTTATGATTGAATCGAAAGTTTTGCAATCTGTGCAGCAGCATACGGTTAAAACCGATTCAGTCATTCAACATGAAAAATATCAGCAGGTCATTGAAAAAACGATGTTCCTCATTACCCAGAGTGATCACCATCTGGAAGATTATATTCAAGCGGGTGATTTTTCAAAGCTTTCAGCCTATCATAAAAACAATGATGTTATAAAACAAAACCTGCAACAGTTAAAAGGCAGTTCTCCAGGGTATGTACCAAAATACCTGGTGAACATTTTTGTGCATAAAGCCAACAACAGAGTTTTTCTGAACAAAGAGATACTGGATATCTACAGTATTGAAGGAGCCGCTCCGGCATTAGCGATCATCAATGGGCCAGAGAATAAAAAAAATCTTTCTGAGCTGAGCTTTGGAGCACAGGAGCTGATTAATACATTGAGTTCCAAAATTTCCTATTTGAATAAAGCTATTACTTCAGAAAAAACAACCATGCTCAACCTCGATAAAAACTGGAACATGGTTTCGTTGATTTTTATGTTGCTGATAGCGTTGTTGGTATTATATAAAATGATTGAAACAAATCGTTTAAATGCTAATCTTTCTGTTGCCGTTCAAAAAGAGCACCAGGCATTGCTGGTAAAGGATCAGTTTATTTCAAATGTTACACATGAGTTGCGTACACCCCTCAACTCCATTATCGGTTATACCAACCTGTTGTTGAAAAAAGATCATACACAGGAAACAAAGCAATGGATTTATGCCATGAAGGTATCAGGCAACCTCTTAATGGAAGTGATTAATGATGTGCTGGATTATTCAAAACTTGAATCGGGATATATACATTTTGCAAAAGAACCGTTTCAACTGAACAATGTTTTAAACAATCTGCAAAACGTGATGCAAAATCGTGCCGACAGTAAGAATCTTTCTTTCATCATTGAAAAAGAGGATGAAATGCCGGCAGGTTTTATTGGTGATGAAAAAAAGCTGATGCAGATACTCGTCAATTTAACAGGAAACTCAATCAAGTTTACTGACAACGGAAGTATAAAAGTGCAGGTGGCTGTTGTAATGGAAGCGGAACATAAAGCATGGTTACAATTTGTTGTGTCGGATACCGGTATTGGTATAGAAGAAAAAATGTTGCCGCATATTTTTGAACGCTTTTACCAGGTTGAGTCAGGGTTGTCAAAAAAATATTTTGGCACCGGTCTTGGATTACCTATTGTAAAACAACTGGTGGAAATGCAGGGCGGGTCCATTACTGTTACATCATCGCCGGGTACAGGTACAAGATTTGAAGTGATTTTGCCGTATGGAATCAACAGAGCCATAGCAGTTGAAGTTCCGGCAGAATACATTGAAGTGCTGCAGGAGATCAAAAAGCAACAACAAAAGAAAATATTAATAGTAGACGATAATGAAATGAACCGTGATCTGCTTGGTTTTATTTTAAAAGAACATCATTATTCATTTGAGAAAGCTGAAAACGGAGTAGTAGCATTGAAGATGCTCAAACACAACAGTTATGATTTCATTATTATGGATGTGCAGATGCCTGAACTGAATGGTATTGAAACAACAAGAAAGATCAGGAGCGAATTAAAAATTCAAACACCTGTAATTGGGTTAAGTGCTTTTTGTCAACCGGAAGAACAAAAAGTGAGTATCAATGCAGGAATGAACGCCTATCTCACTAAACCAATTGATGATGTAAAATTATTCGAGTTGCTCGAATATTATAAAGACTGGAATTCGCAACCCGTTACATCGCACATGAAACTGGTAAACATTGAATACCTCGATCGTATTACAGGTGGCAGCAAAGAGTATATTGAAGAGATTATCATAAAGGCCGTAGATTTGTTGCCCAATGAAGTAAAAAAACTGCAGGATTCATTTAAAGCGGAGAACGCTGAACTGGTAAAAGAAGTGGCTCATAATATGAAAACAACATTGAGTATACTTGGCGTAAAAGAATATGTATCTAACAAGGTAAAGCTTCTTGAAAAGAGTGATATCTCAAAACCTTCCGAAAAAGCCAATATGAAATTATTGGTTGATGAACTTGATGAATCGGTAAAGATCGTTCTGGAGGAACTCAAGGAATACTTAAAAGCAGCTTAACCAATACGGTCAAACAAAAGTTAACATCCAGGTATTGGCAAATGATCAATTCATCATCTTCCGTTACTTTTGCTGAAACGATTTGATCATATGAATAAAGTTGTTGCCAATGCCGATGAAGCAATACAAGATATTCCTGATGGAGCAACACTCATGCTGGGTGGTTTTGGATTGTGTGGCATCCCGGAAAACTGCATTTCAGCTTTAGTTAAAAAAGGAATAAAGAATCTTACCTGCATTTCCAATAATGCAGGTATTGATGATTTTGGTATTGGGTTGATGCTGCAGCAAAAGCAGGTAAAAAAAATGATCTCCTCCTATGTAGGTGAAAATGCAGAATTCGAACGTCAATTGTTGAGTGGTGAACTGGAAGTTGAATTGATTCCGCAGGGAACATTGGCAACAAGATGTATGGCGGCAGGTTATGGAATGCCTGCTATCTATACCCCTGCGGGTGTTGGAACGGAAGTAGCGATTGGTAAAGAATCCCGGAATTTTAATGGAAAGGAATATTTATTAGAATATGCATTTGATGCCGACTATGCTATTGTAAAAGCATGGAAAGGGGATAAGATGGGTAATTTAATTTTTAAAGACACGGCAAGAAATTTTAATCCACTCATGGCAATGGCCGGTAAAATAACCATTGCAGAAGTAGAAGAGTTAGTTGAGCCTGGCATTTTGCATCCTAATGCAATTCATACAGCAGGTATTTATGTACATCGTATTTTTCAGGGGAGCAATTATGAGAAAAGGATTGAACAACGAACAACAAGAAAACGAATGTACTAATGTGTCAATTTAGAAATTTGAAAATGAAATAGTCAGATTTGAGTAAAAGAGATCTATTTTCAAATTTTCAACTTAACTAATTTTCAAATGACTTATATGGCTTTAACAAAAGAACAAATTGCACAACGCATTGCCAGGGAATTAAAAGATGGTTATTATGTCAACCTCGGCATCGGTATTCCAACCTTGGTTGCCAATTATATTCCTGCAGGTATTCATGTAGAGTTACAAAGTGAAAATGGTTTATTGGGTATGGGGCCTTTTCCATTTGAAGGAGAAGAAGATCCTGATTTGATTAATGCCGGAAAACAAACCATCACAACTCTTCCCGGCTCGGCTTTTTTTGATAGCGCCATGAGTTTTGGAATGATCCGTGCAGGAAAAGTTGACCTCACCGTATTGGGTGCCATGGAAGTAAGTGAACAGGGCGATATTGCCAATTGGAAAATTCCCGGTAAGATGGTAAAAGGAATGGGCGGCGCAATGGATCTTGTTGCAAGCGCTAAAAATATTATTGTGGCCATGATGCATACCAATCCAAAAGGTGAAAGCAAATTATTACCACAATGTGCATTGCCCCTGACAGGCATACGATGTGTAAAAAAAATTGTGAGTGATTTAGCTGTACTGGATGTTACCCCGGATGGATTTAAATTATTGGAAAGAGCGCCGGGTGTGTCCATAGAAGAAATCGTGGCGAAGACAGCAGGGAAATTGATTGTTGAAGGTGAGGTGCCGGAAATGACATTCTGAAAACATGTTTAAAATAAAAACCCTCCCGTTGAAAAGGGAGGGTTTTTTTATACAGAATAAATAAAATTAAAGTGTAGTAAAAATCTTGATCATACCATCTGTTTCACTGCTTACAATCAACATGCTTTTACCATTCGGGCTTTTATCTGCTGAAATAAACAATACAGCTTCAGGTCCAACACCTGTATTGA
>Ga0163144_10008125_pt1 | contig 22769 bp, 15 predicted proteins | sample OliLak19BULKMAT1_FD_123175 | JGI IMG/M metagenome (GOLD analysis project Ga0163144, IMG submission 123175) | Freshwater microbial mat bacterial communities from Lake Vanda, McMurdo Dry Valleys, Antarctica - Oligotrophic Lake LV.19.BULKMAT1 | ecosystem: Environmental > Aquatic > Freshwater >...
ACTCTTCGCGTTCGCGCTCACGCCAACGGGGCCCACGAGGGCCCGACTCTTCGCGAGCCCGCGGCGGGCGCGGAGCGCGTGGCGCCGGCGCCGGCGCCGGCGCGAAACCGCCTCCCTCAAACAACGCGTCGAAGGCGTTGCGAGCCGCTTCGCCCGAGAGGGCGTCGTCGCCCAGTTGGGCGGCGTACTCGTCGGCTAGGTCGGAGTCGTGCTCATCGCTGAAGTCGACGTCGACGATCTCGGCTTCGATGATCTCTTCGAACTCCGACTCCAGCGGCTCGATGCCAGCGAAGCTCGATTCGAGTTCGCCGGGGGTTGGCACGTGACGGGGTTCTGGCTTCGCCGCGCGAGGAGCCGAGCGTCGTGACTCCGACTTCGGCTTTGGTTCGGCCTTCGCCTTCGGTTCGAATTTGGGTTCCGCCTTCGGTTGCGGCTTCACCTCAGTCTTGACCTTCACCTTAGTCTTGAACTTCACCTCAGTCTTGACCTTCGGCTCAGTCTTGACCTTCGGCTCGGCCTTAGGCCTAGACTCGACCTTCGGCTTCGGCGGGGGCGTCGGTTCGGGCGGGACTTCGATGCCGAGTTGCGAAGCGAGACCGCCCCAATCGCTGGCCTTTGGCTTCGGGGGCGCCGCGACGACCGGCGGCGGGGTAAATGTCGTTTCGATCGCCGGGCGTTTGCGCTCCAGGGCGTCGGGGGCGGGGGCGGCGCCGATATCCTTGATCAGGTCGTCCCAGGAGGAGGTCTTTTTTTCGTCCATCAGTTACGTCGTAAAAGTGGTGACAGCCCGTAGGGGGCCGGAGGCGCGCCAATTGGGCCTCTGGGAAAGGCCGGGCGACATCGCCGGGCCTCTGCAATCAATATAAAGTCTTTGGTGACAGGCGAATAGGACTGTCGTTGACGCCCTCAAATGCGTCAACGGAAGCCAATCCGGCTAGTCTGCCATGTCTGCCATGTCTGCCAACTCTGCCATGTCCGCCAGTTCTTTTTGGCAGACATGGGCGCTGTCGATTCTGCCGACAATTTGCGTGTCGGCCATGTCGGCCATGTCGGCCCTGTTGGCCATGTGGGCCAACAGGTTTTTGGCCGCCTCGGGCATTTTCACATTCCACTGGTTTTGTTGAGATCACTGAGATCACCGAGATCACCGTCTCCACCTTTGGGGCGGGAGGTGGTCTCGGGGTTTGAGTTTTCAAAGAGCGCGAGCCGTGAGCGGCAAACGCAAAGAAAATTAGTATTCGTTTGTATACTGCATCTTCGGGTGGCCAATTTCTGTAACGCTGCCAAATATTTTGGGAGTTGAGTTCAAAACAACTGCCAAGTCAAAAAGACTAACCGCCAAGGACGCCAAGAGCGCCAAGGAAATATGTGGAGCCAGATTCCCGGCCGGGGTCAAGGGAGATCAGCCTTCAAGCCACAATGTTTACATTGACTGCTCGGCCAACTCGACCACCAAGCCAGCGCAAAGGATCGGTTGCACTGAGGGCAAGGCCAACGCAGTAGGCGATACCACGCAATGGCATACCACGCCAGCCAAGCCGCCATACAGCATCCCAGCGCGGCGGCAGCTATACCGGTCCACGGCCCTTCCCGAAGGCGGAAGTAGGCGCCAACCCCGACAACAGCCATCGCCGCGAACCCAAGCGGAACAAATGCGATAAAGGCAATCCAAAAGCGACGTCGGCGGGAAAAGTATTCTGAAAATTTGCTATCCATCTCAGCATTCTAACCGCCGCCGCTGGAATGCAATCTTCCCACAGTGAGCCCTATATCGCCCCAGATGTGGATCGCCCCGAACTTCGGCTGCACCTAAATTCAATTGCCTGCACCTATACTCGCCTGTCATATAGGCATTTTGGTGCAAGCCTCATTAATTCTATTCACCCGTACACTACACCATTTGGTGGCCAATTTCTGTAGGGTAGCGACGAGATTTTTTGGCACCGCTTTCGCGAGTTTTTTGCTTTGAGGAGGAGGTTCTCGCAGAGGCGAAGAGAGAGTTGGCGGGGCGTTGGGCGGGTTCGCCTGGTCGCTGGAGCGACTCAGGCCGATTAGCGTGTTCTCGCGTTCTTCCTTGGCGCTCTTGGCGTCCTTGGCGTCCTTGGCGGTTAGTATTTGGCAGTATGCTACAACCTGCAACGGCCCCGCGCCTAGAATAGCGGTAGCTTATCGACCCTTCGTTGAATTCCTGCGGAGATATACGTCGTGTCGGAAACGGAACCGAGAAAGGAATTGCGGCGCGCTGAATTTCCCGCCGTCGAGGACGTCGAGGTGCGGGGGCATATCATCGACAGTCTTATTTTGCCCAAGGTGCTCGATGGCATTACCGCGGCCGGGGGCGAGTTCACGATCAAGAACGTCGCCATCGGACATGATCGGAGCGACCCGAGCTTCGCGCGCATCGAAGTGCGGGCGCGGAGCGAGGCCGCCCTGGAAGCGATCGTCGCGCAGATTGCCGACCATGGCGCCGTCGCCGTGCATGGAGGCGACGCGCGGCTCGTTGTAGCCGATATGGACGGTGCGTTCCCCGAAGGTTTCTACAGCACCACGAACCAAAAGACCGAGGTGCGGCTTGGCGGGCATTGGATTGGCGTCGCTGATCAGGAGATGGATTGCGGCATCATCGTCGACGACCGTTCGATTTCGTGCCGCTGCTTGCCGATGACCGAGGTGAAGCGCGGGATGAAGGTGGTCGTGGGGCATGTCGGCACGCGCGTCTTTCCGCTGGAGCGGCAGGAACAGGGGCATGCGTTCGCCTTCATGAACAGCGCCGTCTCCACCGAGAAACCGAAGGGGGTGGTGATTCGTGAGATCGCGCGGCAGTTGTTTGAAAATCGACGCGACGGGAAAAAGTCGCTGCTGGTCGGCGGGCCGGCGATCGTCCATACCGGCAGCGGGCCGCTGGTGTGCGAACTGCTGCGCGACGGTTACATCCACAAGTTGTTCGCCGGGAACGCGCTGGCAACGCACGATATCGAGCAGTCGCTGTTTGGGACGAGTCTCGGCGTCAATCTGAGCGAAGGGACGATCGTCGACGCGGGGCACGAGCATCATTTGCGGGCGATCAACCGGATTCGCCGCGCAGGTTCGATCGCGGCCGCGGTCGAGTCAGGGTTGCTGCGGAGCGGCATCATGTACGAGTGCATCAAGCACGACGTTGGTTTCCATCTGTCGGGGAGTATACGCGACGACGGGCCGCTCCCCGACGTGGTGACCGACGCGTTGGAATGCCAGCAAATCATGCGGGCGATGGTGAAGGACGTCTCGTTCTGTTTGATGGTGGCGACGACGCTTCACTCGGTCGCGGTCGGCAATTTGCTGCCGGCGGAGGTGAAGGTGGTCTGCGTTGACATCAATCCGTCGACGGTGATTAAGTTGAATGATCGCGGGAGCTTTCAGACCGTGGGGTTGGTGACCGATGTGGAGCCCTTTTTGCGGGCGCTAGTGGCGGAGGTAAGGAAGCTGGAGGGGTAGGCTGGGACATCGTCCCACCGGCAGTACGTTTGAGGCGGTTCTGACGGTAACGAAAAGGTTGGTAAGGCTGCGTTTCGTGGCGGGTTCGGGTGGGACGTTGTCCCAGCCTACGGGATAGCTATGTCGACGACTCCTCGCATCTTGATGTGCCCGCCGACGCATTACGGTATTCATTACGAGATCAATCCGTGGATGAAGACTGAGCGGCAGGCGGATCATGCGCTGGCGCAAGAGCAGTGGCGGGCGTTGCGGGAGCATCTCGTCACGGCGGGGGCGACGATTGAAGAAGTGACGCCGGTGGCAGGGTTGCCCGATCTGGTGTTTACCGCCAACGCGGCGATGATTTTTGAGCGACGCGCCGTCATCTCACATTTCAAGCACGAACAACGACAAGGCGAAGAAGAACACTTCCGGCGGTGGCTGGCTGCCGACGGGTTTGAGATTCTCGAAACGCCGGAGAAGTTCAACTTTGAAGGGACGGGCGACGCACTTTTCTGCGGCGACACGCTGCTGGCCGGTTATCGGCAGCGGAGCGATGCGCTCGGCCACCAACAAATCGGCGAATTGCTCGGCGTCCGCGTGTTGCCGCTCGAACTCATCGACCCCTACTACTACCACCTCGACACCTGTTTTTGCCCGCTCGCGCCGGGCGCGGCAATTTATTTTCCTGGCGCCTTCGACGACTACGGTCGTCGCGTCTTGGCAGCCAATGTGCCGACCCTGATCGAAGTCGACGCGGAAGAGGCCCGCAGCTTTGCCTGCAATGCCGTCGTCGTCGGTAAGACAGTCATCACGAACGTCGGCTGCCCCCAACTCCACGACCAACTGCGAGCCGCCGGCTTCATGCCGGCGGAAACGCCGCTGGGCGAGTTCGTCAAAGCGGGCGGCAGCGCGAAATGCCTCACCCTGCGGCTCGACGGCGAAGAGGCGGCTGCTTGGGCTCGGCAGGGGAGATTACGTTAACCACGAAGGCACGAAGGAAGCACGAAGAAGACAAAAGAGGGTTCAGGAAATAAATTGAACCTTAACTCATACAAGCCACCGGCTTTGCCGGTGGACGAAGTGCTAGCCGGCCTTATTTTGCTGCGTCCACCGGCGGAGCCGGTGGCTTTTATGTTCTTCGTGCGTCCTCGGTGTCTTCGTGCCTTGGTGGTTGCATTTTAGCGCAACTCGGAGGTCCCTTCTACCTTAGCCGTAGCTGGAAACTCGCGCAGGGCGATCGGCCGGCGCAAGCGGTCGAGGAGTTGCTTCGCTTCTGCGGAGCACGCTGCGTAAGCCGCCGCGGGATGGCTGCCGGCGCGGCGATCGACATGGAGCAGCGCGGTGTTCTCTGCGGAGTTCGGCTCGACTCGCCAGGTGATGAAGTTGTTGGACGGCGGCGACTCCACGGCCTCCAGCCCGCGATCGAGCGTGAATCCAGCCGGCACGACGTAACGGGTCGAGCCGACGATCGATGCGGCGGTGGTGCGGAAGGGCGTCAGGCGCTCGGTCATCGCGTAGGCGGTCGTGACCCAAGTCTCCCACGGGCTGACGAGTCGGCCGGAAAGAGGGCTGCCGCTCTCGCCGACGCGATGGAAGACGTTATCCATGCGGTATTCGAGCTGCAGGATCAGCGGCGCCGCGGGATCTTCGAGATTGACGACTTCGAGCCGCGTCACGTCGACTTCGTCGTGCTCGGAAATCAAGCGGGCGATCGCCTCTTTGCGGTCGCGAGGTTGCATCGAGACGAGAATCGACCGCAACGCCCCGGCCGGGGTGGCGCTGAAGGAGACTTGTTCGCGGATGACGGCGTCGGCCGTTTCGCGCTCGGGCTCGTCGCAGACGATGGTGACGACGCGGCCGCAGCGAATTTCGGTTCCCAACGTGGTGCGCGGGGGGATCGGCACGAGACGCGAAGCGGCTGGCTCCACCACCAAGGCAAGTCGACCGCCGAAGTCGTCGGTCGTCACTTGACGAGGATCGGCGTGCTTCGCCGTGCAATCGACGAAGACGCGGCCCTCGTCGCCGCCGGTCGGCCCGGGGAGCGACAGAATCATGTGGTCGAACTGCGAGGAGGAGGGGAGCTTGCCGTCGACCTCGCCGCTGGAGTTGACGAGCGTCAGCTGGGCCGGGATGCCGACGGCGTTGAGTAGCTGTTTCAGCAGGAGCGAGTGATCCTTGCAGTCGCCGTAGCCGTTTTCCAGCGATTTGGCGGCGGCGTTCGGCATCAGACCGCGCACGCCGAATTCGAGTCCTTGATAGTTGAGCTGTTTCTGCACAAAGCGGGTGAGCGCTGCGATTTTTTCTTCCTGCGTAGCAAGGCCTGCCGTGATTTCAGCCGCTTTGGCGGTCGTGACGGCGTCGGGCGCGAGTCGATCGGCGATTTTTTCGGCGTACTCATTCCCCAGGGCGCTCCACTGCTGGCCCGCGTCGGTCAGATGGATCACCGGCAAGAACTCGACGATGGGGGGCTGCGAGCTTTCGTCGACGTAAACCGGCGGTTCGCTCATCCCCCAGAAGAGACCGCCGTCGGCGCTCTGGCGCGGCTCGGGCCCGCTGGAGGTATAGACCAGCTTGTCGACGTCGCCCACGACGAACGCCGCAGCGGCTTGGACCGGAATCGACGAGGCGAGGAGGACGTTTTCGAAGCCGAAGTCGTCGACGGCGGAATGCTCGCGGGTGTAGGTGAACTCGAGCGTGTTGCCGGGCTGAATCTGCGGGACGGGGATCGTCAGCGTGTTGTCGCCGGTGGCGAGTTCGCTCTTGTCGTCGGCGACGACGTAGTAATCGTCGGCGTTGCCTTCGACCGCCAGGTTGCCGGCGGCGTCGTAGACGGCGAGCCGATTGACGAAGACGCGCTCGCTGAGGGGATTGAACGTGACGGTGAGCGTGGAGAAGCGATCGACGCCCTCTTGGCCGACGATCTTGATCTTGCGATAGGTGGTCGAGCGCCACCGCTCGCCTTGGCGGTAGTCGTAACCGACGACGCGGTAATTTTCGTAAGCGCCGAACGTGCCGGCCGCCTGGTCGTTGACGGGGATTTGCGTGAGTCGGCCGGCGATCTCGGTTGGGAGCGGGACAGGATCGATCGGCGTTTTAACAATCGAGTTGTTGCCTTGGCCCAGCATGGCCGAAGCAATGGCAATGCCCTCTTCAGCGGTCTGGCTGCGGGGATTGGCTTGAAGAGCGTGTTCGAAAGATTCTCGCGCCTCGTTGAAGAGCTTCTGATCGAGTTGACACTTCCCGTGGACGAGGTAGACCTCTTCGGTCGCTTTGCCCATGTCGAGCAGTTCTTGCGTCAGGGCGAGCGCTTCGTCGAACTTTTTCGCTTCGTGATACGCCACGGCGAGGTTGAGGATATTGCCGACGTCGCGCGGCCGCGCTTGGCGGATCTCTTGCAGTAAGGCGATCGATTCGTCGTGCCTGCCGAGCTTCGACAGCAGCACCGACTTGATCTGCGTCGCCTGCTGACTCGGGCCCCCTTCGAGATACTTGTCCACGACGGCAAGCGCGGAATCGTAGCGCTCGCTCTTCAATTGCGCGCCGACCAGGACCAGCATCGCTCCCTCGCTGCGGTGGCCGTCGGCTAGTAGTTGTTCCAATACTTCGACGCACTGCTCTTCGTCGCCCGTTTCGAGGAGCAGCTCCGCATACTTTTCGCGCAGGCGGGCGTTGTCTTCGTACTGGTCGAGGCGCTTCGCCAGTTCGGCGAGGGCTTGCTCCGGCTTGCCGCTTTCGGCGAGGACGTGGGCGTAGTTTAGCAGCGGACTGGGATTCTGCGGCTGCAGCTTGATCGCCTCCGCGAAGCAAGCGAGCGACTCCGCGTGGTCTTGCTGTTCGAATTCTTCAAGGCCGAGCGAGTTGAGCGCCATGCCGCGCCAAAAGCGTTGTTGCTCGTCGCCGTCGTCGTTGTCGGGTCGGCCCGCGCCGGTGAATTTTATGGAGGCGACCGCGCGGTCGACGTCGGCGAGGGCGGCGACGTCGTCGCTAACGGTCCAGCCGACTGCCATGACCGCGCGGCGGCCCTGACGCAAAATGCGAAAGCGATATTCAGCCGTCGCACCGGACGACGCCGATCGCTGGTAGCCGAACGTCGTTTCCTCCACGCTGTTGGCGTCAGCGGGCTTGGACTTCAGGTCGACGCGAGCATCGACGTCGATGTCATCGAGCAGCGTCCGAGCTAGCGCCGTCGCCACGTCGTCGAGCAAACCCGCGTCGTACGGCAAATAGAGCGGAACGACCGCGAGCGCGGCGCGATTGCGAAGCGTGGCCGCGACTTCCGCCGCCGGGAGAAGCTCGCGCTCGCCAGACGCCCGTACCCACGGTGCGCCGTGAAAGTCGATCTCGTAACCGTAGTGGTCCGATACGTAACTCGCGATCGGCGTTTGACCGCCTGAGTACACGATGGCGTCTCGATCGATCACGCGAAAACCGGCCAGCATCAGGTCGTGGCGCGCGTCGAGCTGCTCAGCATACTTGGCCCGGCCTGAGGAGATGTGCTGGTAGAGGAAGCCGCCGCGGGCGCCGATCCAGATCGCGCGGCGTTGCTCGACGGCGCCTTGGGTGAAGGTCGCTTTGATGCTGAGGCCTTCGACGCCCGCCAAGGTTTGGGCAACGGTCTGCTCGAACTCGACGTCGTCGAAGTTGGCGTAAAGGTTTGATTTGACCACTTCCAGCAGCGCCTCGAGCTGCACGTCGGCGTCGGCGCCGATTCGATCGGCGATGACGAAAAAGATTACCTGGGGCGACTTGCTGGTGTAGGCGACCGTGGCGTCGGCGCTGATGCTGGCGGCGTGGAGCTTGACCCAGCCCTCGTCGGGCGGAGTGAATTCGTAGTTGAGGTCGGGGAAGCGCTGCGTGTTTTTGGCGTTCGCCTTGCGGGAGACGACCTCGTGAGCGACCGGCCGCACAGCGTCGTCGGGCTCGGACTTTGTACCCTCGGCAAACTCGGTGCGATCTGCCGTATTGGAAGGCCGTTCTCTCTTTTTTTCTGCCGACGGCGGAGCATCCTTGTCGGCGTGCTGGGAAGCGTTTCGCTCAACGGCCTGGCGAACGCCCTGCATGAAGCTGGCTGAGAATCCCACGGCGAAAATCGTCACGGGAATCGTCGCAATGCCGAGCGCGAACCAAGCTTGGACGCGACCTTGGTTGTACGAATCTTTGCGGCGGCGGTAGTCGAACAGACCTAGCAACGCCATCGTCCAGGCGACGGCCATCCCGAGGATGCAGGCAAGCTGAAACGCGATCGGCAGCCAGGGGGGCAGCGCATACAACGTTTTCAAGAAGTTCAACGCGGCGGAGAGCGTGAACGTCGAGAGTAGGACGCCGAGCGAACCGACGCAAAGCGTGTGGGTCTGCGGGCGCGCCATGATGGCCCCGCACTTCAGTGCGCCGGCGGCGAAGAGGGCTCCAAGCAAAAGGCTCGCGAAAATTGCCGAAGCTTGGACCGGTTCGACGTCGACTTCCGCTAGCAATATGATGAAAGGCAAACCCATAGGTGGCGTCGCCGAATGATGATAGGTGGGAGCAATCGGCGCGCATGCCGAGCGCGACGTGGGCGTCGAAAAAATTGCGCGGAGTGTAGCTGACGACCGCTCAGGCGCGTCAAGACCAATCTGCTAGCGGCTGGCTGCGGCGGGTGTCGACCAGATCGCTGACTTCGCCGCTCCTCCTGCAGGTTTGCCAAAGTGCGACTGCGGGCGATATCTTGGGTTGCTTGCCAGCATTCCGTACGCGCACGCCCATTCCAACGAGTTATCAAATGCCCGCCACGCCATCCGAAATCAACTCCGATCGCCGGCGCCTCGGACGAACCGACCTTGAAGTCTCGTCCGTATCGCTCGGCTGCTGGCCGATCGCGGGGGTGACGTCGCTCGACGTGAACGACGTTGACAGCATTGCCACCGTGCGGGCGAGTTTGGCCGCGGGGGCGAACTTTCTCGATACCGCCTACTGCTACGGTCCCAAAGGGGAGAGCGAAACGCTGATTCGCCGCGCGCTGGAAGGTCACGCCCGCGCGGAGGCGGTGATCGCCACCAAAGGGGGGATTCACTACGGGCCCGACGGGAAGCAGGTGCAGGACGCGCGACCTGAAACGCTCGCGCGGGAGTGCGACGAGAGCTTGCAACGGCTCGGCGTCGAGCAAGTCGAGCTCTACTATCTTCACTCGCCCGATCCGAACGTGCCGATCGCGGAATCCGCGGGAGCGATCCAACGACTGGTCGATGCGGGGAAGACGCTCACCGCGGGGGCGTCGAATTGCTCGCTGGAACAACTGCAGGAGTTCCACGCCGTCTGTCCGTTGAGCGCGGTGCAGTTGCCGTACAACATGCTGCAGCGCGACATCGAAAAGAAAACGATTCCGTGGTGCCTGGCCGAAGGAATCTCCGTCGCGGCCTATTGGCCGCTGATGAAGGGGTTGCTCGCCGGCAAGATCGGGACGGAGACGCAGCTGGCTGAGGGGGACAATCGGAAAAGCTACCCGATGTACCAGGGGGAGGAGTTCGAGCGGAATCAGGCGTTCGTCGCGACGCTTCGCGAGATTGCCGCCGGACTGGGCCGAACGGTCGCGCAGGTCGTGATCAACTGGACGATCAGCCAGCCGGGGATCACGACGGCCCTCTGCGGGGCGAAACGGGCGTGGCAAATCGAAGAGACGGCCGCGGCGATGGGGTGGCGGCTGCCGGCCGACAAGATGGCGGCAATCAATGCGGCGATTGAAGCCCGCGGGCCGGCGGCGGCGAAGCGGCTGTTTCAGTAAAAAGTAGTCCGTTGTCAGTGGTCCATGGTCAGTTGCCAAAACCACGGGCGTTAGCCGCGACGCGGAGCGGAGCGGGCGGCGGGGCGGGGCTAATGGCTCAGCGTTTACGCACTCCGCCCGGAGGGCGTGGCCCTCCGGCTGGCGGTTGGTATTTTCTTGTCGATATCCCCGCCGCGGTCCGATTGTAGGGGCTGGACGTATCAGTCCCCTTTGCTGAGACCTGACGGATTCCCGTTGCTGCCCAATCGCCGCGCTGCGACCGCTAGCGGCGACCTAGGCTTTCTCCGACGACGCGACGCCTCCGTGGGAAGCGGCGACTCGTCGCTTCTCTCATGCGGGAATCTCCTGATGGCTAACTACCTCAAGCTGCTCGAGAACTGGACTCCGGAACAGGCCGCTCGCATGGAGCGGAACATCTTCGTCGCCCAGCATCGGCTCAATCAATTGGAGCTCTTCGGCGATGATCAATTGATCGACTTGCTCGACCGCCATCCGCGGCGGGATTTGGGCATCAACGCGATGGGGACCGACCCGACGCGCCGCCAAGACTGGCAAGAAGGCCGGGCCGGAAATCTCGATTCGGCTGAACTGCTCGAAGCAGCTCGCAAGGGTCGCATCTGGCTGAACGTTCGCCGCGTGATGGACCATCATCCCGAATACGCCGAGTTAGTGCTGGCGCTTTACGAAGACCTGGAACGGACCTGCCCCGGGCTCGACACGTACAATCATTCCGCGAACCTGCTGATCTCGTCGCCCGGCGCGATGGTCTATTATCACCTCGATTGCCCGGCGAACATGCTGTGGCATCTCCGCGGCAAGAAGCGGGTCTGGGCGTATCCGCTGGAGTCGAGCATCGTCAGCGACGAAACGATCGAAGGGGTCCTCTGCGGCGAGAAGAGCGAAGAGCTCGACTTCCGTCGCGAGTGGGACGAACTTGCCGTGGTTCACGACCTGGAACCGGGCGAGATGATCACCTGGCCGCAGCACACGCCGCATCGCGTGGTGAACACCGAAGGGCTGAACGTGTCGCTCTCGACGGAGCACATGACTCCGCAGGCGGCGCGGAAGAACAACGTCTATCTCGCCAATCACCACTTCCGCGAATTGCTCGGCGGCAGTTGGCGGCGGACGGAACTCGACGGGTGGCGTCCGGCCCTGAAAGAATTCGCGCTGCGCGTGAGTCGCCGTGTGCCGGGGCTGAAGCCCGAGCCGCCGCAGGGGTATAAGTACCCGATCGCGTTCGAGGTTGATCTCGAAGCGCCGAATTGCGTGCGATCGCTGGATGGGGCGCACCGGCGCGAAGTGACGCTGGTTTAGATAGCCCCAGCATCCTGCCGGGACTTTTTTCCAACTTACCGGCAACGATGCGTGACTGCGCCGGCCAGGATGGCCGTGCTATTTGCGGGTAGCGTTCTGGTGCGCGGCGAACGACGTCTTCAACCGTTGGTTGAGCGTCGTTGCATCGACGTAGCCTTCGATCACGTCGAGTACCTGGTTGTTCGGCGCCACGACGATGGTCGTCGGAAAGTAGCGAATCTTCAGCTTGGCCGCCAACTCAGGCTGTTCGGCACGGTCGACGTAAACGGTCTCGAAGGAATCGCTCGCCAATCGCTTCACTTGCGGAGCGGCGTACGTCTCGCCGATCATCCGAACGCAGTGGGGGCAGTTTGGCGCGGTTGCGTAGACCAGGATCGGCCGATTCGACTCTTGCGCCGCCGTCCACGCCTCGGGGTAGCTGGTGAAACGAAAGACGCCGTGACGCAAGAGCGGCTTGGCAACGGTCGTCAGACTCGCGGTGCGCGGGGCTTCCTCGGCTTGAGCCAATCCCGATACGGAAAGGCCAATGGCCAAGACTCCTGCCAATCGAACCGCAATGCCGCGCATGAAGGCCTCCGCTTGCTCGTTCCCCCTCTCGTGGGACGACGCGTAACAAGAGCTACATCGGTTGCGGTCGCCAGCCGAGGCCGCGAGAAAATCTAGCGGCGTGTCGCGCTGATACGACGGTCGCGCGCGGCGGTTCCGGCAGCGATTTCGCGGTCGTTACAACCCGCAGGGTTCGGCGGGGCTTAACGATTCAAAAGTCGATATAATTGAACCGCCAAGGACGCCAAGAGCGCCAAGGAAATGCATGTAGAATTAAACCACAATGACACGACGAGCACGACGATGGGAAATGAAGTGGTTTATAAAATCAGTGAACGCCATTTCCTGAAATCTCTTCTTCCGCTGCGGCATTTACGTCGTGTCCGTCGTGTCGTCGTGGTTCATCCTCGTATTTTCCTTGGCGGTTCAGTTTTCAGGCTTTGCAGTTCCCCTTATCTGCAGGCCGGTAAACCTTGACGGCGCCAGCGATTGTACCTACCATGGCAGTGAAGTTTCTCTGCGTGCGCCCTCTCGCCACCGCTCTTGGCGGCTCTCTGATGCCCAGTTCAGCCTTGATTTCCCGAGTCAATCGCAGCATCGCGCTTAGCGCGTTGCTCGCGTTTACGACGCTCGGGTTGTTCGGGCAGTCGCTCCACGCGTTGCTGCCTTGCAGCGACGGGGCCTGCAACGACGGGGCCTGCAACGACGGGGCCTGCGGAGTCCATGCCAATGCGGCCGAGGAGCCTGCGTGCAGCTGCGGTCATTCGCATGCCGCCGTAGTAAAGAACGTCGCTGCAGCTGAAGGCGGCGAGACGGGCGCCCGAGTGAGCGCCGCCGGGCATGACGCCGAGAACTGCCCGCTCTGCACGCTGCTCGCGAAGATCAAAGTCGATCGCCCCGCGCTGTTCCACGTTCATGTGGACGTCGCGCATTGTCAGCAGTTCGTGACGCCGGGCGAATCGCTGCTTCCGCAGGATTTGGCCCTTTCTGGCGCTCCGCGCGGCCCGCCGCTGGCCTAACTCGGCGCACTCTGCGCCGCGTTATTGCGCTCTCTTGCCGTCGGTCGGTCCGATTTCGGATTGGCTTCCAGTCTTGTTCCGTGCGCTGCGAACGTCGCTGCGCGGGGCGGGCAAGAGTTCCCTCCAAGCGGTTTAGCCATTGGGTTTCCCAGTAAGGGGTCCGTCGTGCGTGTACGCCGTGGATACGGTTTTACGCTCGTTGAGCTATTGGTCGTCATCGCCATTATCGGCATGTTGATCGCGCTGTTGCTGCCAGCGGTGCAAGCCGCTCGCGGCGCCGCGCGGCGTTCGCAATGTGCGAACAATCAGCGTCAGATTGGGTTGGCGATTCACCAATACGCGGACGTCCATCGCGGGCGGTTTCCGAAAATCTTTCACGGTGACCACGCCGTGAAGGAAGATTCTTGGATCTTCACGCTCGCCCCCTACATGGAAAGCGTCGATGCGATTCGTCTTTGCCCCGAGGATACGGGGCGGCTTGAGAAGACGGATGATCGAGAAACCAGTTACGCAATGAATGCTTACCTAAGGGATCCTGGCGAGGAGTTTGCCGGGCCGCTACCGCCTGGCGTTTCACCGCCTGAGGGAATGATTGGAAGCTTGTACGATCTCCCCGCAACGCACGCCACGATCATGATGTTCGAGGCGACGAAGTGGTTGGAGACGGATTTCGACCACGTCGAATCGACCAAGTGGTTCAGCGAACAAAACCTCAAGCACAATGCACAGCAAAGACTCGTATGGAAGGACGTCACGAAGGACGTCGCCGTCGAACGTCATACGGGCGCCGTGGCGAACTACTTGTACGCCGACGGACACGTGCAGGCGATCTCCTCCAGCGAGATAGGCCAGTGGTGCGACGAGGGATTCGACTTCGCGAAGCCGCCACAATAACGGTCGGGCGTCGAAGGCTCGCCCAGAGAGTGCGCGATAGCGCCGTCGTTGCCGTCGGGTGTCGACGGCTTCTGTAAACCTGTGCGCGAACGGAACAACCCCGTTCCTCGTGAATTGTCTGCCACTGCGCGCTTCCATCTCCCAACATTTCAAATTCATCATCGGAGTAGCTACCTCATGAACGCCATCGTCCATTGTTTCAACATCCAATCGAGCCTCTTTCGCGCTTGCGGCTTAGCCGCGGCAGCAATCGGCTTTCTCCAAACGTCGTCATCGGTCTTCGCCCATAGCGACGCGCTCCTGGCGAACGTCGGCGGCCAGGTCGTCGTCGGCACGGCCGAAGACATCGACGGCCCGAACGAAACCTTCGCGCTCGACGCCGGCCTCTTCGAGGCGATTCTCCGCGGCGGCTTCACTCCGCCGCCGCAGGCCGATTATGAAGGGGACGAGCCGGGGTTTTTCGCCCTCCACGGCGTGAGCGACGCCGCGGATCTCGCGACGCTGGGCGCCGCCGCACTCCCAGGCGGCACTGCCGTCTCGGGCAGCCTGACGCCGTTCACGGTCAACGGCAACCTCGACTCGCTGTTTTATTGGGACGGCGCCGGTAGCGTCGACTTCCAGCCGATCTCGCTCGCGCAACCCGGCGTCACGTTCGCATTCAAGCCGGCGGCATTCGGTTCGACCGGCGCCAACGGCGATCTTGACGATCACCCGATCTACCAGATCAACAGCCCCGCCGGCACGCCAGCCGATGGAGTTTACTTGATCGCGCCGAAAATTGGCGTCGCCGGTCTGACCGCGTCGAAGCCGTTTTACATGGCCTTCCTCGTCGACGCACTCATCGAAGATGAAGACGACTTGGAACTGGTAGAGGCGGCTCTGGAAGGTTTCGAGGAAGGGGCGTCGAACGCGCTCGTCGATTTCGGCGGCGGCGTCACGAAGAACTTCGCGTTCTATGAAGAAGGGGTGGAGTGGATTGAAACGAACCTTGTGGTGCCGGAGCCGGGGAGCGCGGCGCTGGCGGCGCTTGGCGTGGCGGCGCTCGGATTGATGCGGCGTCGTCAAGCTGCAGCCACTGGCTCCGCCGGTTGTTCATTGGCAAGCGACAAGTCCTAGATTCCTCTGGCTCCCTCCCCCTTGAGGGAGCAACGAGCACGGTCGCCGGCGGCGATCGAGCGCAGGCGGTAGTCTGTGCGCAGCACCGGGCTGGGGAGGGGGCAGAACCCTGGTACACGCTGCCGTCACCCCTCCCTAACCCTCCCCCTCAAGGGGAGGGGACCTCAGGATTCAATCCCCACTGGAACTCCGACATTGCGCATCGATTCATTTGACGCACATCTTATTTTGCAGAAACTACGATGAACAAATACGCTCGCATGAGAATACCAATTCCTTGGCGTCGCCATCGCGTGATGCTGCTCGTCGTCGTCGCCGCTTTCGGCATGATGGGTAACGCCAAGGCTCAGCACGCCGACGTTCTTGTGCAAGTCGCCGATGGCCGCCTCGCCACTGGCAGCGCCGACTTCGATTCTGGAGCCTGGACGCTCGGCAAACGAGTTTATTCGACCGAGTTCGCCAGCATTTTTTCCGTGAACGATCCTGGCTTCAACGCGCTCGCGGCAGGCTCGCCGTCACTGCCCGCGGGCGCGTCGGCCTTGCCCGGAAGTACTTTGCTCCGCTGGGATTTTTTGCCCCTCAAGATCGACGGCTCGCTGCAGAACCTGTTTTACTGGAATGGCAACGGCGCTACGGAGGGCGAAGTCGCGTTCGGGACGCTCCCTGGCCCCGATTACCGGCTTGAAGTCTATGGCCGGGACAACATTGTCGGCGTCGATGGCGCGCCGACGTTCGTCGCTGGCGACGTGATTAACAACACCACTTCAAACGGGTCGCTCCACACGCATCGGTTTTTCTATCTCGACTCGGGAAACCAGAACTCGACGACGAGTCCGGTTGACGGCATCTACCTGATGTCGCTGCGGTTGAGGATGACGGGAGTCGATGCCTCGCAGCCGGCGTATTTTGTCTTCGGCACGCCCGGGTCGACGCTCGCGGCGCTGCGGGCGGCGGAGTCGTGGGTGACGAACCGCGTCGACGACTTAGCGCCTGATTTCGACGCCGACTTCAATGGCGACTTCGTCGTCGACGGCTCCGACTTCCTCATTTGGCAACGGAATCTGGGGGCGACCAACGCCCTCCTCACCGCAGGGGACGCCGATCGTGACGGTGTCGTTGGCGCCGGCGATTTGGCTGTGTGGCAGGAGGAGTTTGGGCTGTCGCTCGAAACGTTCCCTGGCGCCCAATCAAAGAGCCCTGCGAGCATAGCGACTCACGCAGTTCCTGAACCAAGTGCTTTGCTGCTGGCGGCCTGTGGAATTGCCGTATTTGTAAAAGCCACCGGCTTCGCCGGTGGACGAACAGCCAACTAACCCCAGTTGCGATTCCTACTCCTCGGCAGAGCCGGGAGATGCAAGAACAGTAAAACGCTTTCTTCACATGCCGCGACCCGCGACAACCCGATCGACCACGTTCGCACTCCTCGTCCTCATGGGCTTGGTGGGCGGACTGGGCGCTGGACTGCATTCGCTGGTGCATGTCGTCGGTAGCCGCGTCGATTGCTGGTGGTACGGCGCGGCGCCCTGCTGCATCATTCCCACGGCAGCGTCGGGCGCAAGCGAACCGGCGGACGACGATCGTGCGACATTGGAAAAACTCGCGAGCGATCGTCACGACGCTTGCCCCATCTGCACGTTGCTCGCGCGCTTTCACGCCCCGCCGGCAACTATTGCCATCCACGCCACGCTGGCGCTCCTTCACGCCAACGTGACAGCTTCTGACCAGCTATTTCTCACGCGGGCGACGCCGAGCGCCCATCGGCCGCGCGGTCCTCCTGCTTGGAACTGATTGATCGAAGAATTTGACGCAGAGTTATCAATCATCAAGTGACTTTCACTTCCAAGAAGGAATTGCGTAATGAGAAAGATTTCCATATTTTCCGGTTCAACGCTCGCGCGTTTCGCGTTGGCTCTTGTCATGCTCAGCGCCACGGCCGCCTCGGTGCGCGCCGCCGAGCATAACTACTACCTCACCGTGGACGGTCGACCGACCCTCACCTCGGGGACGTATACGGGGCAAGCCAACCCGAATAGCGGGCGACTCACATTGCTTTATGCCCACTGGAATGATGCGACTCCGTCGTCGAATCACTTCCATGGCATCGGCGTCTACTCGTTGACGGGGCCGGCGGCGACGCCGACGGTGCTCGACACCAACGGCAACAATCGGTTGCCTGAGACTTATACGGCTCAGGCTCCGTTGACGTTGCAGGCAGGCGCCGGCGCGTATGCCGGCAAGCTGGTCAGCGGCGAGAATGGCGAGCACTACAGCGACCTGTCGCTGTACTCGATCCATGACCTCGCCGCGGCGGCGACCCTCAACCCGACCAGCCCCGAAGGGTACATGTACAACAGCAACGCTGGGTACAAGAACACGCCCATGACCGGGCTGAACCCGGCACTGGAGATCGTCTCGATCTCGCCAGGCTTGAACCTTGGTCAAGCGGGACTGAACCAACCGGGCGACCGGTTGGCGATCGGGGGCGAGGCAAGCTGGCCGTTCGAACCAGTCTTCTGGACGGACGGTAGCGCAGCGCTGGGCGTCTACTCGGCGTCACTGCGGTTGGTCGATCAGGCGAACGTCTTCGGCTCGTCCGGGACGTTCCACGTCGATTTCGCCGTGGTGCCGGAACCGGCTAGCGTCGGCATGGCGCTAATCGCCGGGCTCGGGTTCCTCGTGGCGACCTATCGTTGGCGCCGCGGGTAACGTGAGTTGAGTGTTTGCGAAGTGCGTCGGCCCGTCGTTCGCGGCGGGCCGGCGTCTCTCGTAGGTCAGGATGGAAAGCCTGACCTACCTTGCGGCTCTAGCTCGGCCTCCCGAACTCTGGTATCTTGCCCTCAACAATTCAGCGGGCTTTGCCGCGGTTCTCCTCACGAAATCCCGGGCCATTCGATGACCACAGCCATCGCAGGGGTTGCTCCCGCCACCGAACGCGAAGTCACCATCATGTCGGTTTGGCCTACGCTGGGGGCGACTCCCTACGGCCGTTGGTGGGGTCGGCGCTTCGAGAACCAAATCGGGATCACCGTTCTCGGCATCCCGCTGACCATCGGTCGGCTGATGGCCCTGATCTCGATTCCGCTTATCCTCCCGCTCTACTTTCACATGCTGATCCCGCGACTGCCGTTCGTGGTTTTCGGCTTCCCGAACGCCGCGTGCCGTCGCTATCGGCTGACGAACAAGCGCGTCATCGTCGAGCAGCCGTTCGGCGGCGGCGAACAGCAGGCCGTGTCGCTCGACCGGTTCGATACGGTGACGCTCGAAGTGTTGCCGGGCCAAGCCTGGTACCCGGCGGGCGATCTGGTCTTCCGCAACGGTCAGATCGAAACACTACGCCTCTCGGGCGTGCCGCACCCCGAGCCCTTTCGGCAGACTTGCCTGAAGGCCCGCCAGGGATTCGCTGGCGTGCAAAAAGCTCACGCGATGGGCTTTGCCGGCGCCTGATGCGTCGGCATGTTCGATAGCGAACGCCGCGTCGCGGCAACTACGCCAGCGGCGCCTCGTGCCGCTCGAACAGAGCGCTGAAGTACATCAGCGTCATCTCGCGGGAGTCGCTCGGCGCCTGGTCGATCAATCCCATCCAGCACTTCATCACGTCACGACAGGTGACGAGTCCGACGAGCTTGCCGTTATCCAGCACCGGCAACCGACGATAGGGCGTGAGCAAAAAGACTTGCGCGATCGACAGCAGATGGGTTTCGGGGGCGATCGTCTGGGCCTCAGCGTCCATAAACGAACGAACGTCATGCACCGGCAGCTGCTCGTAGGCGGCGTCGAGCAAGACGTGCATCGAACACTTTTCCGAGAAGACGCCGAGATACTTCCCTTTCGAGTCGACGACCGGGGCGCCGGAGATATGTTGCTTGAGCAGCAATCGGACGGCATCAATCACGTCCGTCGCGGGGCTCAGCGTGATGACGTCGGTCACCATAAAGTCGCGGGCAGTAATTTGCGTCATGACGCTCAGCCCTCGCGCGAGATGCGCCGCCGCCCCGTGCGCAAATCGTCAAATGAGGAGAGGATGTTCCGCCGTCGGCCTCTGCTCTGCCGTTCCTATTGCAAGGATATCACTTCAACCCCAGTGAATCCAAATCAATTCGGGCGAAAACGACGTTTGTGAAATTAATCACAAAGAGAAGCTACGAAGCGCTAAGAACTCCCTGATGAATTGCGCACCGCAGCAGCGAACCTTTTCGGCGAATGCCATCTCTCTGATCGCGTATGCCATCGACTCTCACGCCGACTCCTCAAGATGCACGCGCCTCACGCACATTCGACGAGACACTTCGCCGCCGAGCGGGCGCCGTCGGCGGCGGCGCAGTGGGCGCGGCTGGAAGGCAAAAGCGCCACGATGGCGGCTGATTTGATGGAGTCGACGGAAGGGGCGGATCATCCGCCGCGCAGGGCGAACGACAGATTCTGCCCGCGCTGTTTCGCGTCGGCGACGATTGGCGCCACGGTGGCGTTGCTCATTGAGCGACTGGTGATGGGCGAATGAACGCCAAGCCAGCCGGTATGCCTAAGCAACGTCTTATTCCAAACCGACATTCAACTGCTGCAAATCCGCTGGCACGAAGCGCCCGTTCTTTCGCAGCAACTCGCCATCGAACCAGATCTCGCCGCCGCCGTAGTCTTCGCGCTGGATCAGCACCAAGTCCCAATGGATGCGACTCTTGTTGCCATTGTCGGCGATGTCGTAGGCGTTGCCGGGGGTGAGGTGGAAGCTGCCGCCGATTTTTTCGTCGAACAGCGTGTCGAGCATCGGGTGGCGGACGCGGTTGTTCGTCCCCAGCGACCACTCGCCGCAGTAGCGGGCGCCTTCGTCGGAATCGAGGACGGCGTTGATGCGCTCGGTGTTGTTCGCGGTCGCCTTGACGATCTTACCATCCTTGAATTCGAACATGACGTCGCTGAAGACCGTTCCCTGGTAGCGCGATTGCGTGTTGAAGCGGATGACGCCGTTGATGCTGTCGCGGACTGGCGCCGTAAAGACTTCGCCGTCGGGGATGTTCCGCTCGCCGAAGCAGGGGATCACCGGGATGTCTTTGATCGAGAACTCGAGCTCGGTGCCGGGGGCGATAATCTTCACCTTGTCCGCCGCTTCCATCCGCTTCTTCAGCGGGAGCTGCGCTTCCTTCATCGCCACATAGTCGGCGGTGCAGACGTCGAAGTAGAAATCTTCGAACGCGGCGGTGCTCATGTTCGCCGCTTGGGCGAACGAGTCGGTCGGGTAGCGGAGAACAACCCACTTGGTGTCGGGGACGCGGATCTCGCTGTGGACGGCGTGCCACCAATACTTCTGGTAGAGATCCATCCGCTCTTGCGGCACGTCGGCATGCTGACTGCTGTTGGCGGCGCCGCGGATGCCGATGTAAGCCTGGGCGGACGCCATGCGGTCCTTCTCAAACTTCGCCGCCGCTTCCATACTCTCCTTGGTGGCCGTGCGGTAGAGTGCGCGGAGGACCTTGTTGCTCTTGGTCGTAACGAGCGGAATCGCGCCGCGTTCGGCGGCGCCTTCGACCAGGGCACAGACCAGGTTCATCTCGGGGAGGTCGAACGCCTCAATGAGAACCCGCTCGCCCGCTTGGACGCGGCAACTATGGTCGAGGAGGAGGTTGGCCAGCTTGTCGATACGGGGGTCGTGCATGGGGATTGAGTGATCGGGGATCGGTAACTGGTAGCCGCGGGTCAACGACCCGCCGGAGCGGCAATACAAATGCTGAAGGATGAATGCGGAATGCTGAAAGGGAGATAGCGAAAGCGGCGTCTTACTGCCCACCGCCCACTACCCACTACTTCTCCCCTACGCACCTCACGGCCCCATAGATCGAAGTCCGTTTGTAACGATTTAGCGAGCTATCCGAGGGAGTCGAACTGGCCCGCCGACGGTAGAATGTAGTGGAGTTCGCCTTTTCTGACTACGAGGAACCTTCATGTCCACCGAGCTGCAACCTGGCCCCGCCTCCGACGAAACCGATGTCCCGTCGTTCGCCGAAACGGCGCTCAAACTCGGCGGCAAGAGCGATGACGAAGCCCGCCGCACTGGCGTGATTGACACGGCCGACGATCAGGTCGAAAAGCTCTTTGCCGCGCAATACCAAACGGCCAGCAGCCCGGCGCATCGCGCGGTGTGGGACGAGGGAGTCCCCGTCGATTTATTTCAGAGTGACCCGATCACGACGCCGCCGGCGGTGCAGGAAGTGATGGATGCGTCGATCGAAGTCGTGCAACGGCATCGTGACGGCGGGACCCTCTACAACGATGACCGCAAGATTGCTGATCACGTGCTGGCCGAGTTGGGGAAGGTCGGCTATTGGGGCTTGCTCGTCGATCCGCAGTACGGCGGCAGCGGGGCGCCCTTCGCGGCGTTCGCGACGTTCTTGACACGGATGGCGACCATCGATCCGACCGTCGCCGGATTGGCGTCGGTCCATGGCTGTATAGGCGCGGTCGATCCGGTGCGGACGTTCGGCACAGACGAACAACGGCAGCGATTCCTTCCCGGGCTCGCTTCGGGCGAGCGGTTGAGCGCGTTCGCGCTGACCGAGCCTGGAGCCGGCAGCGATCTCACGGCGCTGAAGACCACGGCGGTGCGCTCAGGCAACGAGTTCATCGTCAACGGCGAGAAGCTGTTCATCACCAACGTCGTGCCAGGGCGGACGATCGGACTCGTTTGCCTCATCGAGGGGAAGCCGGCGGTCTTGACCGTCGAACTGCCACAGGAAGAAAACGAGCACTTTCAACTCCGCAAGTACGGCCTTTGGGCGCTCAAGCATACCTACAATCAAGGGATCATCTTCCGTGACTTCCGGGTACCGGCGGAGAACTTGCTGACGTTGCCGCGCGGCGACGGCCTGACGATCGCTTACCATGGCTTGAACCTGGGCCGCATCGCCTTGTGCGCCGGCGCCGCCGGGACGATGCGGCTGATGATGGCGAGCATGATCCCGTGGGCCAACTTCCGTCTGACTTACGGTCAAACGATCGCCAAACGCGAACTTGTTCGGCGACGACTCGGCCAACTCGCGGGATTAATCACCGCCTGCGACGGGCTCGTTGCCTGGTGCGCCGGGCTGATCGACCACGGCTATCGCGGCGAGATGGAATGCATCGTCGCCAAGATTTTCGGCAGCGAAGCCCAGAAGCATGCGGCGATCGAGCTCTTCATGAAGACGCACGGCGGCCGTTCGTTCCTCCACGGCCACAACTTTGGCGACAACGTCCACGAATACCTGGCGCCTTGCATCTACGAAGGCGAAGGCGAGATGCTCGCGATGGGCTTCTTCAAGTCGCTCGTGAAGGAGCATGGCAAGACCTACTTCGAACCGATCGGCAAAACGCTCGCCGCGGCGGGTATCAAGAAGCCGAATCCCTTCAACCCGGCGCATGCGTGGGCCCTCAAGGGAGTCGCCTGGCCCTATGCCAAATGGATGATCGCCCGCCGACTGTCGAGCGGCGCCGCCCCGCAGCTGCCGACGATGCCGGCCGAGTTGCGCAAGCATGCGGAGTTCGCCTGCGAGAACTTGCACGCGATGGGGCTGGAAATCTCGCAAACGATGAGCAAGTTCCAACTGGCGCTCGCCGATCGGCAATGCCGCATGGTGGAGCTCTCGCAGCGCTGCCAGGATCTCATCACGATTCTTTGCACGTCGCTCTATGGCGCC
>Ga0163144_10008127_pt1 | contig 22768 bp, 8 predicted proteins | sample OliLak19BULKMAT1_FD_123175 | JGI IMG/M metagenome (GOLD analysis project Ga0163144, IMG submission 123175) | Freshwater microbial mat bacterial communities from Lake Vanda, McMurdo Dry Valleys, Antarctica - Oligotrophic Lake LV.19.BULKMAT1 | ecosystem: Environmental > Aquatic > Freshwater > Lake...
AGGAAAGATACATCGTGCCGTCTTCCGTGTGCTCCCACAGCGGCACGAGCCCGGCTGGTGAGGCGCCGCCCGCGAACCCATTGCGCTCCGGCCCGCCGCGATAGTAAAGCGCCGTCGCGTTCTTTACCGGTTCATTTGGTAAAGCGGTGGGCGCAGCCGGAGCGAGCGGGGGCAACACGCCACCGAGGGCTTTCGCGCGCTCCTCTTGCCGGATGATTTCCAGCGCGACCTTCGCCCAGTCGGTCGTCGTGCTTTGCACGGACGTCACCACGGCGCTTTTCACCGGCGTCTCGTGATGTCCCGTAAAGAAGCCCCACGCAAAGTAACTCCCGACAACTGCGGCGATCAATAACACCGGCAGGTAAGGCTTGCGCCGGAAGAGAGTCAGCAATTCCTTGGGTTTGAAGATGAGCGCGGCCACACTCGCCAGCCCCGCGACCATGGCCGGCAGCAGCGCCGCGCCCGCATTGACGAAGATCGGCACCACGGCCAGGTGAGAGTCGTAGCAGATTAGGTTAGTTAGCATCGGGAAAGGTGGGAGTCATTAAGTTCAATACGCGGCTGAGGTATCAGTAACTGCCGTTCTTGCCGAGTTTTGGCAGCGGCGCCAGCAGTGCATCCTTGGAAGTGAGATTGTGTTTGCCATACTGAACGCCTTTCCATTTCTGCGCTGCGGCGATGTCATCCACCATGATTCCGCCCTTGCGGAAGTGGTCGAACTCCACGTTTTCCACGACAACGCCCTTCTCAATAGCGATGTCCAGGCCACGCGGCAACTTATCAAACCAAGCGTAGCGATCGATCCGGTCAGGGTATTGCGAGGCTTTTTCTCGCTCGAAGACCCAACCATATGAACCTGGCAGGTCGCGCGCGCCAAGGGCAGACACCTGCTCGCCCATAGACGTCACCACCAAATGTCCGGCGTTAGCCCCGACGGCACTGAAGCTTTTGAGACTTCCTCCCGGATGGATCCTCGCAGATACCACTCGTCCGTAAGGGGTAACCTTGCCTTGCGAATTAGTGAATCCGGCGCTCGTGAAATTCTTGAATGACAAAGCCCAGACGCAGTTGCGCGTCAGCGGACGTTCAGGCAAGCCGCCCCAGACATTACCCTCAACGTTCAGGTCCACGTGCCCGAAGTTGTCGATCCAGTTACCGAAATACGCTCCATCCATCAGGACGAGGGTTCCACCCTTGGTGATCCGCGGCTCGGCATCCCGGCCGGGAGTCATGCGGCTGTCCTGCCCGATGATCACCATGCAGCCATTGATCCCGAATTCATCGCCAGTGCCATTGGTCCCGATGAACTCGATAGACCGGTTGTCCTGCTTGTCGAATCCGTAATACTGGGTGTCGCCGCCGTGTTCGTCATTGTCGTTGCGATAGAAGACATGCTGCCTGCCAAGGAAACTGGTGGCCCCCTGACTGCCGATGCTCCCTCCGCGTTTGATCCATACATTTCCGAAGATCTGCCGGCCCACGCCGTCGCCGCCACCTGTCAAGGCGGCATTGCGGCCGACGGTGATATGGCGGTAGATCTGTTTGGTCCCGCAGTCTCGGAAGCTCAGTTCATACTGCTTCTCAGCCGGCGGCAGCACCAGATCAGTATCCTGATCCCATAGCGAGGTAGCCGGCTTGCCATCCTCAAGCCAGTTTTTTGGGTCTGTTACGACCAGGTTCTCGGGTTTGCGGGATTTGGGATTGCCTGCGGTTCCGGGTTTGGCCCAGACCAGCGTCCGCGTCTTGGGCCAGGCTTCTTTGAGGAAATATTCCTTACCCCCCAGCATCGGCCAGAGAGTCTTGTCGCTGAACATCGGATCTCCCGCGGTGGCCTTGTCATAATTGGCCGCGCTCTTGATCATATTTTCCGGGAAAGCGCGATTCAGCTTTTGGGCCTGCAGCGTCGGACCGAAGTCATCCGCGGCCGGCCAGAAGTTCGGCGGTTGGCTTTCGCCGGCCGGCCATGGATCCCAAGGGCTTTTGGACGGACTGGCAGCCAGCGCAAGGGAGGGGAAGACGGCAAGAATGAGTGCGAATAGAATGTTGTTTTTGATCATAAGGAATAGCTGTTAGTATTGCTGCTGATGTGCGTTCGGTTTTTGCCTGGAGTGTATAAGTAGTAGGTTGATGAGTTTTCTATTTTGTTGAACTGACTGGAACAGAACCTACCAATTTCCGCTGCGCCCCATCTTTGGCGGCGCGGCCTGAATGGCCCCAGTGAGTTGGAGGAGAAGACAGACAAACAACGAACGGAGAGGGGAGGTAGACATCGGGGCTGCTGACGATTTACTGGGTCGGGCGCAAAATGGGAGGGTTGACGTAACCGCGCGGCACCTTGGCGGAAAAGACCGGCTTATCTGCCGGTGTCGGCGCGGAGCAACTGGACCCCGAAGGTGTCCGGCGACAGCGCCATCGGCGTCTCTTTGCCGCCTTTTTTCGCCACCATTTGCAAGGCGCGGGCCTTGCCGCGCTGCCACGCGTACTGGAGGTAGGTGGCGCTCGTGGAGGCGTCCTCGACGATGAAGTAGGGCACCTCGCCGCCGTAATCCGGGCCGCCGAAGTGGTCGCGGAAAAAGCCGCCGAGAACCTCGGTGCGCCCGCCGTTTTTGGTGATGGCGTGGATCGCGGGCGATTCGGTCTTGAAGCCGAAGATCCACACCTGCCCGCCATCGTTGCGAATGTAGGTGCGGTTTTGCATCGTACCGGACTTGGGACGGAATGGGTTGTTCTCCGGGTTGTATTGCCACGCGAACACGCGGTAGTCGCCGTTGATGTGCAGGTCGGCCGAGGTTTCGAGCAGGAACAGCGCACCGCCTTTGGCCGCGGCGGTGGTGGTCACTTTGCCGCCGGGATGACCGCCAAGGCCGTAGCGGACGCTGATGGGGCGAGGGCTGGCGATCTCGAGGTAGTGCGCGCGGTAAGGCCAGCAACCCGCCCCGACCTGTTCGAGGACGAGCGCTTCCTTTCCCTGGCCGACGACACGCAGGAATGGGAGGCCTTTTCCCACCTGCGGGTTGTCCGGTTTTTCCAAATCGCCGAAACCAAAGGTCTCGCGCGGCCCGCCGAGGCCGGCACCGAAGCCGCCGATGATCCGCCGCACCGTCGGCGGGATGGTGACGGTCGTGTCGAGCCGGTAGTTTCCACTGCTGAGGTAGATGGTGGCCGCGCCGGAATCCATCGCCTGCTGGAGCATCGCGGTGTCGCTGCCGCCGGTGGGTTTCAGCATCTTCCAGCGGGCGGGATCTTCGTGGAAAATGGGCGGCGGATCCTGCATCGGGAGCCCTAGGCTGGCGCGCGGCGAACCGTCGAGCACTTTGGAGAGGCCGGTCTGCGGGATGAACTCCTTGATGCCCAGCCCGGCCTGGAGCTGGCCGTCGGCCTGGAGCGCCGCTTTGTAACCCTTGGCGATGACGTTGCGGAGGTAAAAGGTGCCCGCTGCTTCGATCGCGGCGGCGTCCGCGGCACCGCCGATCAGCTCCGCGCCGATCAGTACGAGCTGGCCGCCGGGGCCGTGCTTGATGGCGGGCACTTTGTTGTCGCTGCGCAGGTTGCGGATCGAGATCGGCAGGCCATCGTTCTGGAGGCCGTATTTTCGCTGCCCGCGCAGGAGGATGTCGTCGAACACGGCGTTGGAGACGTTGCCGGGCGCTTTGATGCCGACATCAAAGCCCTCGACCACCAGATTCATAATCATGCCGGGGCCGAACTCGGTCTGGGTCAGATCGAGGCCAATCGGCCCCGCACCGTCGCCGGAGCGCAGGACGACGCGCTCCATCAGGCCGCTGTTGTGCGTGGTATAGCGCGCGGCGATGGCACCGGGATTGCCCTTGCCGGTATCGACGGTGAGGTTCTGGATGTAGTTGTCGAAGGCGGCGTTGGCCTGGGAGTCGTTGCCGTAGTAGGGGCCCTTCACGCAGGCGTGAAGGACGGGTTTTGGCGCAGCCGCGTTGCCGAAGCCGTCGCAGGCATCCTTGAGCTTAATGACCACGCCGTCGCGGGTTTCGCCGATGACGGTGCGCCGCCGCGACCACCCCAACGTGCCGCTGACGAGGTAGGTGCCATTGGGCAGGTAAAGGATGCGCTGCTTGTCATCCTTGCCGAGCGCGAGCAATTGCTTGAGCGCCTCGGTGTCGTCGGTCTTGCCGTCGCCTTTCGCGCCGTTCTCGCGGGCATTGTAGATGTGCGGTTCCTTTGGCATCCGCACTTGGACGGCGGGTTCCGCGGCGGCGGCGTGGACGACGCCGAGCGCCACGCCCGCCACGGCCAGCAGGAGGGAAAAGAGCCGACGAGTTTCTGATGCGGAGAGATTCATGGGTGGGGTTGCGACGTTACAAATTGTTGGAGGAGAAGACAGACAAACAACGCACGGAGAGGGGAGGTAGATATCGGGGGGTGTTACTCCAGCAGATCCATGTGACTTACCAAGCGCCGCTGTCTTTCACTGGAAAGACCTTAAGCAAAATGGCCGTTCGTGAAGCGTTCTCGGGGCGGACCGGCTCCGTGGATGAGGGCGTCGCGCCGCCACTGGGGTGGACAATTCAGTCGCCAACAGGGGCCTAGTCAGCAGGCTGATCGGCAGGACGAGGACGGTCAACAGGCCGATGATGATCATGGTGTGCGAACCCTTAAAATCTGCGGCGTTGGAACAATCGACACACTACTTGGGTGAAGGGGCCGTGGCAGAGGCCGGACGCGGCATGGATACTTTGGCAACTTTGCCGAGTTCAAGAATTACATCCTTTGCGGCAGTGACGCCGTCGGACCAGCGAATCGTCACCTTAACCGCCTGCGGTTGGCGAATGGCGATGCGCGTCTGGTGAGCGCCTGAGCAACCGGTCAGGACGGCATCGCCGATGCGCCGCCAGGCGATCAGTTTACCGACGGTGCCGGCGACTTCCACGCGAGCCCCGACCACTCCCCGTTCAGGGGGCAGATCCAATGCGACAATCGCAGTTTGGCTCAGCACTTGGTCACGGTAGAGGGCGTTTTCCTTGGGCGCGCGGGTCGAAAGCGTATCGTTGAGCAGCAGGCGAAGTTTGCCATCCATGCCGCCCAGCAACAGATCAACGGCGCCGTCGCCATTGACATCCCCAACCGCTGCGCCCCATTGGCCTGTGTTGTAGGATTCTGCGGGGAAAAACTCATCCTTGTTATACAAATCATCCACCATATATGAACCATATCCGCGATTGGTGTGCAGGATGTTGCGTGATTGTTTCCCGCGCGTCATCGTGAATAGGTCCATGTAGCCATCCATGTTCAGATCCTCGACCAGCGTGGCGAGCTGCCCGCTGCGGGTGAGATGGACCTCATTCCCTGCGCCAGCCACATCCACCTGCTTGCCATCGCGGTTATTGATCAGCGTCAGACCCGTGTCTCCCGGCAGTGCCAGATCCGTGCTGGTTTCAGTCCACAGGGGCGCAAAGCATCCAGCGCCGGTAAGTCCCGGGTCGTCATTCTCGCTGACTCGGAAGGAAAGGTCCACGGTCACCTTTTCGGGTTCAAAACCACCCTTGGGATTCTGGATCAGCAGATAGCCTTTGTCGGCAGCATAGAACAAATCTGTCCGACCGTCGCCGTTCCAATCGCCGGGAATCACGAAACCTGTCTTACCAGCCCCGGCTTGGGGTTTATCCAAACCTAGTCGGGCGGTCGCCTCAATGAATGGGCCGCCTTTCGCGCCTGGATTGAGCCATGCCGCTAGACCGCCCGCTTCGCGGCTGACCAGCACATCCGGCCAGCCGTCGGCGTTGAGGTCGATAAATGCCGATATTTTGACGGCTTTTTGAGCCTCGACCGGCAGCCGGTCTGACTCGGTGAATCGCCCGTTGTTATTAACCAGCAGTCGGCCACCTAGAAGCAGATCTTCGCGTCCATTGCCATCCACGCTCGCCACCGAAATGCTCCGTGCCTTGAGACCTGAAAGGCCGAGCGGTTCGGTGCGATCGGTGAATTCCAGCGCGCCCGTCTGAAGATAGACGCGGCAACCAAGTTCGCTGGTGGCGATGAGATCGAGTTTGCCGTCGCCATCCAGATCCGCGAAGGCCACACCCCGCAGCGGGCCTTCCCAGGTGCCGATGATCCGCTCGGGCGAAAATCGGGTGAACGGCACCGAGGGGAAGAATGCCTGCTTGCGGAGGCTGTCGGCCATCATCCGGGCCAGTTGCCCGGCATCGCCATTGAAGGTGCCCCACATCCTATCGCCCAAGGCGCTCTTCCAGGTTAATTTCGCCTGATCTGTTCCCTCCGCTTCGATTTCATGCCACTCACGCCCGTGATAGAGCAACCCTTCGCCTTTCTGTTTAGAGCGGCTTTTGCTGGAAAGATAGAGCACGACAGCCTCGCCCTCTGAGACCGCCGCCAGCAAATCGGTCGCCTTACCGCCACCGCCGCCCGACGGGTCAACCGCGGCCGGATCTTTCTTGGGGATCTGGACCGTCAACTCCGCAGCCTTGTAATCGCCCATAATAAGCTGGTCAACCTTAAGGGTGATCGTGCGGGTTGTATCATCAATTTTAATGATCATCCCAGCCACGATGGTTTTGTAGCGTTGGCCGATCTCATTCGGTTGGAGAGCCGGGTTCACGAGGGCGAAGGCTGCCGGCGAGATGGCAGCGATCAAGAGGATGAGGGCGAGTTTGCGCATACGATTCCGTGGATGTAGTTGAGATTTGCGCCGGCTTACTGGTTTTCTCTGATCCTGCATGCCTTCCCTTCTCCCTGAGAGGTGGCCTTGCCGCAGAGGACCAAGGCGTTGGTGATGAGCAAGGCAGGGAACGTGTGGGTTAATGGATGCGATTTCATGGAAGTCTATTTATAGTCAGTGCCAGATACCCGACAGACCGAGACCGCTGCAGCTATTTTTGCAAATGCTTTGAGTAATAAACGGAGGGTTGCTCTATCTCACAAGTCATTGTCTTTCCGCCACCGTGCCCTCGGCGCTGGGCGTGGATGAGAGGCCCACGGTATTCACGCTGACAACTCGATAAACGCCAGAGGTCTCGACCACTTGCAGACTCAGGGCAGGCACGGGCTGATCTGGCGTGTCGTGAAAGGAAAGCCCTTGGAAGACCGTCCGCTCCTTCTGTTGTCCGGGTAAGGTGGCCACGGGTTGGCCATTGCGGAGGATGACAAAGCCGCGCAAGCCACTTTCCAGATCCGCCTGCGCCTTCCAGGTCAAAATGTGACCGTGCAATGTGACATCATACGGCGCGGGAGGAGGCGTGGCGTCCGTGATCTTGGCGGTCTTGACATACTCCATCCAGGCCTTGGCCACCGTGGCATTGGGCAGCCACACGGCCTCGTTGGCGGATTCGGAAAACTCCCGCGCCGGTCGGGCCTGGCCATTGTCAAGACGGCCCAGCCAGGCGGGTTCTGTAGGCATGTTTTTCAAAGGCCCGCCGGGCTGGTCTGGCAAGCGCGCCGCCAGGCAAGCGTCAAAGAAGCGAATGGCCAGGTAGCGGGAGGCACCGCATTCATGATTGCAGTCGGGTTCGGCCGCGAAACCAATGAGGGCACCTTTCGCCCGCCAGTTGCGAAACACGCCCAGAGCGCTGGCATAGGCTTCCTTGAAACGCGGATCCTCCTGTTCCTTCGTCCCGGCATTGGCCATCACCGGAACCTGCAGTGCGGCGGGAACCACCTCCGGTGAGGTGTCCCGGTTGGTCTTGGAAGCGCCGCCATAGGCCGAGCCGCTGCGCAGCCAAGCCGCCAGCACCCGCTCCGGCTCCAGGGCCAGCATCCGGCTGCACCACCAACCTCCTCCGCTGTGCCCCCACAAGCACCAGGGCGCGGTCTCGATTTCCGGATGCCCGGACTTTTGTCCCAAGTCCCGCAAGGCCTGATGAAACCGGGCCTGCGAGCCGCGCCGCGGATCCGCCCAAGCCCCGCAATTGGCGTCACCGGCCCGGTAGGAGGTACTCAGCAGTGCGCTATCCCACTTTTCCGCCAGCGCTCGCCAATGAAGATCCTCCGCTGCCGTCAGACACCCGCGTTCCGCGCCGTCGCCGCAGCCGTGCTGATGCACGAGGATGGCGCGGACGGTCTTCACCCCAGGCGGCACCCAAAGGTAATAGTTTGCCTCGCAGGTCAATTCACCGGTCTGGAGGGAACCGGGATACGTGACCGTGATCACGTCGTCCGCCGCGCGCAGCGGGCCGACCAGCCAGAGAAGAATCGGGAGAATCTGGAAAACGATCTTCAGCGAGGCATTCATAGGAAAACGGGGGTAACCAGTTTCATCACCCCCTCAGGCTGGCGGTTGAAGTTCGTGGAACCGTGACACGAAGGGGATTTTCTTACTAACTGACTGTCACTTCCCGGCGCGCAAGAGCGACCAAGTCTGCCAGGCACGCGAAGGCTGGCGGGATTCCTCGCCATCGGCCAATGCCAGCACAGGCACTTTCCACCAGGCGCCGCCAAAGCAGATTTCGCGGTAGCCGGCCACCGACAGCGTGGCGTTTTCCACGCGGAAGAACGGCTCCTCGTCCTTCACCCCCGAGGTGTTGTAATTATGCACCCCCAGCACCTCGGAGCGCCCGCCGTTGAGAGTCGCAAGCTTGATGCTCTTGGCCTCCGTTTTCATCCCCAGAACCCAGAGTTGGCCGCCGTCGTTGCGGGTGTTGATGCGCACCGCCTTGGGGCCGCGCTCGGTGTTCCATTGCCGGGCCCAAATGACCGAGCCGGGCTCCTGGTAACAATGGCCCACGCAATTGGACATGAACACGCGCGCCTTGCGCCGGGCGATCACCGTGCCGCCAGTCGTGCGGCAAACGACGGTGCGCTCCGGCGCGCGCGCCTCGATGCCAAAGCTGGGATCCGGGGCAAACACTTGCAGGTGCTCGAAGAGCACCGTCCTGGCCCCTTTGGGATCGGCGTCCACCACAAACTTGGCCAGGTTCTCCGGGTAGTTCGTCGCCTGGCTGGAGCCGCCAAGGATGCGCACGAAACCAAAGCCCATCACCCGCTCCACCGAGCCATGCACCCGCACGTCCTGCTTCATGTGATACCAGTTGGGATCGCCGTTTTTGGCACCGAGCAGATACACGGTGCTGGCGCCGCGCCGCGCAGCCTCGTCAATGGCCCGCTGAAAGCCGGGCGCATCATCGCCCTCGTCCCCGGCGACGGCCCCGAAGTCATTGGCGCAAACCCAATCGCTGGTCCGCGCCGGCCAGGGTACCACCGGCTCGCGCTCCGGCGTCAACAGCAGCCCGCGCTTGGGCCAGGCGGCGCGCAGGACTTCCGGCGGGTGTGAACAATACTCCTCGATTTTCGGACCGGCGGCGCTGCCGGCGGGCACATTGGTGGCGGCGGCGATGGCTGAGGAATAGCCGCGCGTCGTCAATCGGGCCGCATACAGGTGGCCTTTGTCCAGGCTGATGGCCGGGCCTTTGGCGCCCGCCGGAGCTTCCAATTCGCAATCCACCAGGGTCAGCACGCCATTGCCCCCGCTGTCAATGGCCAGCGGCGCACCGATGATCCGCAGCGCCTCGACGGCCAGCACCTGGCCGCGATGATGCAGGCCCACGGTGCGCGCGCCGCGCACCGTCACCCGCGAGAGCGTCTGGCTGTTGAGCATATTCCCGGTGCGGATGCCCGTGGCGAAGCCCGCGATCTCGACATCCTGGATCAGCAGCGGCCCGTTCTGGTCGTTGAAGCCCAGGTCCAGTCCGCACACGCCGTCGCCGCGGATGAGCACGTCCCGCATCACGCCGGTGTTGTTGCTGTAATACTTGATGCCCACCGCGCCGGGATTGCGCCCGGTATCAAGTGTCAGGTTCACGATCGTCCGGTCAAAAAAATCGGCGTTCATGCGCGCGCCATCCGGCCGGGAAACGCCCCGGACCATCTCGCGCGGGGCGGCCGGGTCGCCGAAGCCTTCCGCGGCGTCGGCCAGCTTGATGACCGTCTTGTCCCGATCCTGGCCATACATCCACGGTCCCACCATGGCGCCTTCCTTGCCGTCGCCGGGCGGTTTGAACACGAGCGGGCGCGTCAGGCGATACGTGCCATTGGGGAGATAAATGAAACGCGAATAGTCCCGCCCGCCGGTGCGCTCGATGGCGGCCTGCAGGGCTGCCGTATCATCGGCGAGGCCGTCCCCCTTGGCCCCGCAGTCGCGCTTTACATCAATGACGGCGCGGGGATCGTTGGGAAAAATGATTTCGGCGGCGTTGGCAGTGAGGAGCGCAGCGAAGATTCCGAGAAAGCTGACAATGATTTTCATGTTTCGCGTTGAATGTCGTTCATGCAGGGAAGGTAAAATGGCGGGGCATCCATTTACCGCTGCCGCGCGCGCAGCGAAAGCCCGACGATCTACCACTTTAGTAGGAGAATTTGTTTTCCCAAAGGCGAGTCGCACCGCCCCGTGCTCTACTGCGCGGGCGGCGTCACCGTTCCGAGTAACCACTCCCACTTTTTCCAATTCCTGTCCTTGTCCCGATGAATTCCCGAATCGCGCTCCTCCTCCTCGCGCTGGCCCTGGCGGTGCGGTCAGGGCTGGCGCGGGAGGCGCTGCCGGTGCTGGAGCAAATCCGGGCGGTGCGGGCACTCACGCCGCCGGAGGCGGACCGGCATTATCCCGTGAAACTGCGCGGGACGGTGACTTACTACAGCCGGCAGGATGACCACGCTTTTTTGCAGGACGAGACCGGCGGCATCTTCTTTCGGCCAGGCACGCCTGGGCAGCTAGGGGGGACGGAATTCACGCCGGGGGAGCAGGTGGAAATCCATGGCGTCACCGTGCAGGGCAATTTCTCGCCGAGCATTGCCGGTGCGCCGTCCATGCCCGGCATGGCGCCGGTGCCGGTGCGCGCCGTGCGCCGCGGCCCCGGCGTGCTGCCCGCCCCGCCGCTGGTCACGATGGAGCAGCTGCAGGCGGGCGGGTTTCACGATCAATTCGTGAAGCTGCGCGCCACCATCCGCGTGGTGGAACTGCACGGGCATCGGGGGGCGCCGCGGCTAGGCCTCGTCCTGAGCAGCCCGCGCCGGTTAGAGGATGCGAAAATCCGCGCCTACATCCCCTTCCCCGCGGCTACCGCGCCGGCGTGGGAAAATGTGGTCGTCGAGATCTGCGGGGTCGTCGCGGGCACCGGCGACGAGCAGGCGCGGTTGCGCGATGTGCGGCTTTTGATTCCCACGCCCGCGCAGGTCGCACCGCAAGTCGAACTGATGCGCGCGGCCTTTGCCCAGTCGCCGCGCGGCATCGGGGAGCTGTTCCGCTACAAACCGCCGGACGTGCGCGCCGCCTCGCCGTATGTCCGGGTCAAGGGCGTGGTCACGCTCGTCCGGCCAGGGGAAGGGCTCTACCTCGGCGCTGGTCCGGGCGGACTCTGGGTGCAGACGACCCAGCGGACCAAGACGGAGCCAGGCGATGAACTCGACGTCATCGGACTCCCCGCGCGCGATGAACTCCGCACCTTTCTCCAAGACGCGATTTTCCGACTCGCTGGCCGCGGCACGCTGCCCCAGCCGCGCGCCGTTTCCGCGGCGGAAGCGGCCGGTGGCAGCGTCGTCTCCACGCGGATCGTGGTCAGCGGCGACCTCGTGGACAAACTCCAGCAGCCCGGCCACCGGCTGCTCATTCTGGAAGACGGCGGGCGCACTTTCCAGGCGCGGATTGCGCGGGAGGCCGACGCGCCCGCGGATTACGGCTGGAAGACCGGCAGCCGCCTGCGGCTTACCGGCATTTGCGAAACCTCCGCCGACCAGGCGGCGGTGTCCTCTTTCACCCTGCTCGTCGGCTCGGCCGCGGATGTAGCGGTCCTGCGCCAGCCGCCGTGGCTGACGCCGGAGCGCGGGCGCTGGCTGCTCCTCGCACTGATCGGCACTGTGGCGCTGGGCGCGCTGTGGCTCACGCAGTTGCGCCGTCAGGTCACACAGCAGACGCAGGTCATCGAGCAGCAGACCGCGCACAAGACGCTCACCGAGGAGCGCCAACGCATCGCCCGCGAGCTGCACGACACCCTGGAGCAGCAACTCGCGGGCGTGCAATTCCAGCTCGATGCCCTCCAGGATTGGATGCCCGATGCGCCCGCCGACGTCGGGCACGCCCTCGGCAGCGCCCGGGCCATGCTCGATCACGCTCGCACCGAGGCGCGGCGCAGTGTGTGGGAGCTGCGCTCGCAAATCCTCGAGCAGGCCGGGCTGGCCGGCGCGCTGCGGCAATTGGCCGTGCAACTCAGCACGGGCACCGGCCCGTGCCTCGAGTTCCGCATGGAGGGCACCGAGCAGCGGCTCACGCGGGCCGTGGAGTTTCAACTCCTCCGCTGCGCCCAGGAAGCCGTAGCCAATGCGCTCAAACATGCCGCCGCCAGCCGGATCGGCCTCGCCCTGACTTTTTCCGAAAACGAAACACGCCTCACGGTCACCGATGATGGCCGCGGCTTCGACCCCGCTGCGCTGCCAGACGATGGCCGCTCACACTTCGGCCTGCTCGGACTCCGCGAGCGGGCGGGTAAGCTGCAGGCCCGGCTTGCCATCCGCACCAGCCCAGGCACGGGGACGACGCTCTCCGTCATCGTCCCCGCGCAAGTCCCGACCAGCCCATGACCAAACCCAACGCCAAAGCCCCGCTCGTCAAAACCCGCCTGCTCCTCGTGGACGACCATTTTTTCGTCCGCGCCGGGCTCGCCGTCTCGCTGAACCGGGAACCCGACCTCGCCGTCGTCGGCGAGGCGGGCGATGGCGCGGAGGCGCTCACCCAATTCCGCGCCCTGCAGCCCGACGTGGTGCTAATGGACGGCCGCCTGCCCGGCGCCCACGGCAGCGAAGTCATCGCCCTGCTGCGCGCCGAATTCCCCGGCGCGCGCGTCATCCTCCTTTCCATCGACGACACCGAGGAGGACGTGGCCCGCGCCCTCGACGCCGGGGCCATGAGCTACCTCGCGAAATCCACCCCGCGCCAGGAATTGCTCCACGCCATCCGGGCCGTGGCCAGCGATGCTAAATATTTGCCCACCGCCCTCGCCGAGCGCCACAGCGCCCGCGCCCTGCGGCCAGCGCTCACCCCGCGGGAGCAGGCAGTCTTGCAGTTCCTCGTGCGCGGCACGCCCAATAAGATTATCGCCGCCGAGCTGGGCATCACCGAGCTGACCGTGAAAACGCATGTCTCCCACCTCTTCGAGAAACTGGGCGTGAAAGACCGCACCTCGGCCACCATTTCGGCCCTCCAGCGCGGCCTCGTGCGGCAGTAGGCAAAGGCCGCGTCTCCTACTAAAGGATGAGCACAACCCGGTTGCAATCGGGAGTTCGGTGGGCCAATTTCGGTTGGATAAAAGTGTGTTATCCGCCCAACCCAAACCCGCAAGCCCCGACTCCTATGACCTCTCCACGCAATTCCTCCACCAACACTCCTCGTTTCATCCTCGACGGCAGCATCCTCGCCGCCCAGCCGGTAAAAACTCGGCGTCCCAAAATACTTTTACAATCTGCTGTGATGGCGGCGGTCGTTGGTTACGGGCTGATGGGCGCGACCGCTCAAGCGGCTGCCTTGATCTGGACCGGCACCGGCAACGGCATCTGGGACACGGTCGAAGCCAACAATTGGAGTAGCGGCGGGGCGGCTACGTACGCTGACCCGAACTTGGACGCCGTCACCTTCAACAACACCGGCCTCAGCCCCAATAATTCGATCACCATCACCGGCACCGTTTCACCGACTTCCGTCGCCTTCACGCACACCAGTGGCACCTACACCTTCTCCGGCGGTGCCATCGGCGGAACCGCATCTGTCACGCAGTCCGGCGTCGGCGGTACGGTCACCTTCAACAACGCCAATACCTACTCCGGCGGCACCACGCTCACCGCAGGGAGACTGAACATCAACAACGCCTCAGCGATTGGCTCAGGTGCGCTGACCATCAGCGCCGGCACCACGATTGACAACAGCACCGGCAGTGCCATCACCCTTTCCACCAACAACACCCAGGCCTGGAACGGCGACTTCACCTTCGCCGGCACCCAGAACCTCACCATGGGCACCGGCGCGGTCACCCTCAGCGCCAACCGCACCGTCACCGTCGCCGCGAATACCCTCACCGTCGGCGGGCTTGCCGGTGGAACCTTCACCCTGGGCAAGAGCGGCACGGGCACCCTCAGCCTCTCCGCGACTGGCACCGTAGGCGTCGTGAACATCAACCAGGGAGCCCTGCTCGTCTCGGACGCCGGCGCATTGGGAAACACGGCCAGCAATACCATCAATAACAACACTGGCGCAGCTCTGCAGCTTTCCGGCAATATCACCCTTGCCGAGCCCCTCAGCATCGGCAGCACCGGCATCAACTCCGCCGGCGCTATCCAGAACGTCAGCGGCACTAACACCCTCACCGGCGGCGTCATCATGCTCAACGATGCCTGGATTGGTGCCGACACCGGCAGCACCCTTAATATCACCACCGTCGCCATCACCGGCAACAAGAACGTCACCTTTGCCGGCGGCGGCAACATCAACCTCGGGATTGCCTTGGGCTCCACCGTCAACAGCATCACGAAGGTCAACAACGGCACGCTGACCATCACCGTGGACAACTCGGCCAACACTACCGGGATTACGGTCAATGCGGGCACGCTGGCCCTCAACGGCGCTGGCAAGACCGCGGGCAATCTGACGATCAACCCGACCGGTATCCTCACCGTCACCGACAACAGCGTCAGCCCCACCAATAACCGCCTCGGCGGCAGTAGCAAGACCCTCACCCTGGCCGGTGCCACCTTTAACTACACCGCCAACGCCACCAGTACTTCCAGCGAGAACACCGCCGGTTGGACCTTCAACGCCGGCCTCAGCAACGTCAACATCACCCCCGGTGCCGGCTCGACGATCCTGGGCACCGGCAGCCTGAGCTGGGGCGGAGGCAGCACGGCATTGATCACCAGCGCCGGCCTGGGTGCCAGTAACACCAACACCCTCAAGTTCAGCGGAACCATCAACAACAATTTTGGCCAGGGCAGCAACACCGTCGGTGCCACCACCAAGTCCGTTCTCTCCAGGATGCTGGTCGATAACGGCACCAACCCGGTGAACTTTGGTACCTACGACGCCGCCGGTAATGGTCTGCGCGTGCTCAATGCCACTACCGAAGTCAACTCCACCGCCCTCTCCTTGCTCACGGGCGGCAACAATAACGTCAGCACCACCACCAGCCAGACCGTTCCCGTGTCCAGCACGGTGAACTCCATGGACCTCAAGTCCGGCGGCGGTGCCGTCGTCGGCGCCAACGCCACCTTCACCATCTTCAGCGGTGGCATCATCGCCCGCACCGGCAATACCGGCATCAGCGGCGGCTATCTGGCCGCCAGCAATGCCTTCGCCATCCACACCTTGGATAACCTGACCATCAGCAGCGTCTTCGCCGGCGGCCAGACCCTCATCAAGAACGGTAGCGCCACCTTGACCCTGTCGGGCGCTAACAACTTACTCGGTGTGACCTACGTCAACCAGGGTACGCTACTCCTGAACGGCGGTGCCAATACGCTGCCCTACAACCAGGAACTCGTCGTCAATAACGGCGGCACGCTGGACCTCAACGGCAACAACCAGGCCATCACCAAACTGCAGAGCCAAGGCACGGTCGCCGGCTCCGGCGGCACCATCACCAGCATCTCGGCCGCCACGCTCTACGTCAACGAGAACGGGAACAGCACCTTCGCCGGCGCCCTCAACGGTGCCGTCAGCCTCGTCAAGGGCGGCAACAACACGCTCACCTTCGTCAGCCCCAGCGCGACGACCGGCTCGATCACCGTCGCCTCCAACACGCTCCAACTCAGGGATGCCGCAACGCTCCTGAGCGTCGATCCGGTCAATGGTTTCGCCGTCAACTATGCCACCTTGAACATCGATAACACCGGCACCCTGGACTTGGGAAACCGCATCAGCGATTCAGCGCCGATCACACTCCGCGGCGGCACCCTCACCCTGAACGGGCGTGCCGCGACCAAATCCAGCGAAACCGTCGGCGCGGTGACGGTCAGTGGCGGCGGCAGCACGATCAGCTCCAATAAGGGCGGCACCAATGCCAACTTCGCCACCCTCACTCTCACCAGCTTGACCCGCACGGGCAACGCCACCGTCAGCTTCAGCGGCACCAACCTTGGTAACCCGGCCAACGACAACAGCGCCATCTTCATCACCGGCCAGGCTGACACGACCTTGCTCGGAACTTGGGCGGTCGTCGGCGCCGAGTTCGCCAGCTACCGGACTACCACCGGCGTCGGCGCTTTGAATACGGCCGGTTACGTCGGCTACTCTTCGACCAACCTGGTCACCGCGGGAAGCAGCGACAACGTCCGCATCACCGCCAACCCCTCCGGCCCCATCACCACCAAGGCCGTCAATTCGCTGAACATCAACACCGGCGCGGTCACCATCACCGCCGCCAACACCCTGACGGTGACCTCCGGTGGCCTGCTCATCCAGCCCGGCGGCACCGCGATTACCGGCGGCAGCATCACCGCGGGCGACGGGACCAATCCGGCCGAACTCTTCATCCATGTGGTCACCAACAATGCCGTGATCAATAGTGCCATCACCGACAACGCCAGCAGCGTCGTCACACTGGTCAAGGCGGGCGGCAATCAACTCACCCTCAACCTGGCCAACTCCTATGGCGGCGGCACGGTCGTCAACGCCGGCACCCTGACCTTCGCCGCCACGGCTTCGACCGCCTTCGTCCCCGGCGACCTGACCATCAACGCCGGCACCGTCACCCTCACCGCCAACAGCCAGATCGGCACGGGCACCTCCAACGTCACTGTCGCTGGCGGCGGAAACTTCAATCTCGCCACCTTCAGCAACGCCATCAACAACCTCACCTTCACGGCCGAAGGCTTCGGCGGCAGCGCCTCCCGCGTTAGCGGGGCCGGCATCCTGACCCTGAACGGCAACATCACCGCCAGCAGCCTGCTCAACCCCGCAGGCACCGATGCCACGGTGGCCAATCCCATCGCCTTGTCCGTCGCCGCCCATACCATCAGCGTGGACGCCATCCCTGGCGAACCCGACCTCGTCGTCGGCCTCCAGCTCAACGGCATCATCAGTGGTGGGGCGACCGCCGGTAACAACTCCATCGTCAAGACTGGTGCCGGCACCCTGCAGCTTGCCTCCGCTACCAACACTTTTACCGGCAACATCGCCATCCAGGGCGGTGTGCTCTCCGTCGATAGCGACGCCCGCCTCGGCGCCGCCGCCAGCAGCATCGTCATCACCAACAACGCCACCTTCCGCAATTCCTCCACCCTCGGCACCGGACGCACCCTCACCATCAGCACCGGCGGCGGCAAGATCGACGTCACCTCGGGCGCCACGTTCACCCTCGGCACCGCCGGCCAATTGATCGGCAGCACCGCGCTCACCAAAACGGGCTTGGGCACGTTGTCCATCACCGCGACCAACAGCACATGGACCGGCCCCGTCGTGGTCAACGCCGGCACGCTCAGCATCACCAACGTGAGCGCCCTAGGCACCGGCACCGGCGTGTCCGCCCCGGACATCACGGTCAACAACGGCGGCACCTACAACCTCGCCTTCGGCTCGGTCCAGTCGCCTGACCTGACCAATCTCAAGCTCAACGCGGGCGGCCTCCTGTACGTCTCCAGCAACGCCATCACACCCACCAATTATCCCACCGCCATCCTGGCCGGCGACATCCGCACCGACAGGGACATCGGCCAAGCCAGCGATAGCGGCATTACTGGGAAGACCCTCAGCATGGCCGGCGGCAACACCATCCTCCGCACCGGCGGCACTATCATTTACCCCAACATTCAGTTGAACTCGGCCACCGACAAGTCGATCACCCTCACCGGCACCGGCGGTTCGATCACGCTGCCCGGCAACGTCAGCGAAATCGGCGGCGGCAAGCTCCAACTCATCACGGCTTTCACCGGCACCATCGACCTCGGCAATGGAGCGAATTTCGTCACGTTGAGCGGTACCAACACCTATACCGGCGGAACCTACATCCAGGCAGGTGCTCTCAGAGTCAGCGGCAGCAGTTCGCTTCCCTCCACGGGCGGAACCACTGTCTCCGGACTCGGCACGCTGGCATTAAGCGATACCAACGCCGCGAACCTCGATCTCTCGGCCACCGGCAAGAACGTCACCATGCAAGCCGGCTCCACCCTCCTCTACCAGTCCAGCCCGTCCACCCCGATCTCGGCGGCACGCGCCCCGGCCGTCATCTACAACTTCCAGACCGGTCGCGACTATACCTTCTCTTCGAGTTACGTCTTCAAGTTCGGTGCCAACGGGACCATCGCCATGGATCTCTGGGGCACGAATAACCTCAACGGCCCCATTTCGCTTGCGGATGGCGTCGGCAGTTCCACCCTCACGTTCGTGGGCGGCTCCAGCAACATCGGCAGCGGCACCTTCGTCAACGGCCTCGTCAGCGACGGCACCAGTCCGAACGTGCTGACTCTGACCGGTACCGGCGGCACCTACGGCACTTCCATCCACCTCACGAACGCCAACAACACCTATTCCGGCGGCACGGTCTGGAACGCCGTCGGGCTCGCACTTAGCGCTACAGCCAGCCAGGCGTTGGGCACCGGCAATGTGACCGTCAACGGCGGCGCCGTTCGGCTCAACAATGTCAACAACCTCGCCAGCGGCAAACTGGTCACGGTCAACGCCGCTGGCACCGTCGCCTTCGGCGCCGATCTACCCAGCAGTCACTTCGCCCCAGTCATCGATCCGGCCTCCACCGGCTATGTGTCTCTCTCCCGCACGACCAACGGCAACTTCACCAGCGCCATCGACCTGTCGGTCGCCCCCTATAGCCAGATGTCGCTGGGCGGCAATTCCTCCGCCGGCGGCAACGTGACCTTCACCGGCGCGTTCACCAACAACCTCAATCACGGCAACTTCGTCTTCCAGACGGCTCGGAACCCCTCCGACGCATCCCAGAAGAACTTCAATTTCTCGCCGTCCAGTGGTTCGCTGGCGAACGGAACCGGCACCCGCAGCCTGACTGTCCAAGGCGGCGGCGTCGTCACCCTGGGCGTGACCAACAGCTACACCGGCGGCACAAATGTCACGTCGGGCTTGCTCATCAGCCGCGCGGCGTCGGGTGCCTTTGGCACGGGCGCTGTCACCCTGGCCAGCGGCACACTCCTCGGCGGCGAGACCGTCAGCCAGACCATCGCCAACAACGTCAACTTCACCGCTGGCGGCGTGAACTTCACCGCCGGCGCCAATACCGTCGTGACCTTTGGCGGCGTGCTCAACAACGGTACCAGCAGCCTGACGATCGGCAGCAACAACGGCGATATCTCCGCCAGCGGCGTGGTGGTCCTGAACAGCGCCCCGACCGGCACCGGCAACCTGATCGTCGGCAGCAACGGCAACTACACCGCAACCCTCGGGCTCACCAACGCCAACCAATTGCCCACAGCGGCTCAGCTTCGTCTCGATCAGGGCGTGGTCGTGCTCGACAACGTTACCTGGGCCAACTTCGTGGGTAATCGCACCGCCGGTTACGGCAATACCATCGCCACCGCCAACCAACCCGCCGCGATCACCGCGGCCGCGGGCGGAGGCCTGGCCGCCGGAACTTACTTCTACAAGGTCGTCGCCGTCACTGATGCCGGCACCTCCGCCGCAGGCACAGAGAGAAGCGGCGTGACCGCCGCCGGCAACCTGACGCTGCCAATCTCCTGGAGCGCCAACACCGGTGCCCTCAAGTACCGCGTTTACCGCTATCTGACCACCAATTCCCTCACCGGCGATCTGGTCTATGAAGGCAATGCCCTGTCGTTTAGCGACAACGGGATCGCCGCCATCACCCCCGGCGTCACGCTTCCGACCGCCAGTACTACTGTTACGGCGGGCACCTGGTTCCTCAACAACAGTGCCTCAGGCTTCGCCGCCCGTACGACCTCCTTGGCCATCGGCGGCGCCGGCACCAACGCCAGCACCTTCGACCGCGACTTCACCCTCGGCTCCGCCGCCCGGGATGCCAACCGCGCCTTCTATGCGAATGCCCCCGTGGATCTCCAGGCCAACACTACCCTGACGGCGAACCGCAACATCACCATCGCGGCCCAGGGCCCCGGCCTCTTCGGCGCCGCCGGCACGGGCGTCACCCAACGCATTTCCGGCAACCTCAGTGGCACCGGCGATCCGACCTTCAAGCAGACCGGCTTCGCCCAGACTAACGGCCCAGCGGTCGAAGTCGTCCTCGCCGGCACCAACAACTGGACTGGCTCCCATGTTGGCTTTAACGACAACCACGTGACCGCCGGCCCCGGCGGCCTCATGGTCAACCGCGCCGACGACACGAGGGGCTTCATCCGCTTCGCCAGCCCCAGCGCACTGCCTTCCGGCAACGGCGGCGCTCCCGCCTGGCTGGCGGCCGACGTCAAAAACGGCTATGCCACTTACGCCGGATTTATGCTGACCAGCGCGGTCGGCGGCGACGGTGCCGTTTACGACCTTGGCACCAACCGCGTGGGCTACAAGTTCCTCTTCGGCAACACGAATTTTGGCGGGACCGGTACCTCCGTCATCGGCGCCACCAGTGACGCCGGCACCGCTGGAACCGTGACCCTCCAGAATTCCAGCATCATCGCCGTCAACGCCGGCAACACACCCTGGCCGGTGATGTTGGTCCGCGACGGCGTGTTCAACCTGGGCACCGCGGGCGCCCCCACCACCATTGAACTGGCCAAGCCCAGCGGCGCTGCCTCCACCAATGCCAGCCCGTTCCAACCCTCCAACGCCAACGGTCTCCTCATCGCCGAGACCGGCACCCAGACCATCCGCAAGATGGGCACCGGCACCCTCGTCCTCAGGAACGTCAACTACCGGGTCATCGGCGATGCCGTGACCGACGCGTCCGCCCAACTCACCTGGCAGATCGGCAGCGATCCCCACGGCAATACCTATCAGGGTGCCCTCCGCGAGACCGGCACCACCGCGTCAAACTCCGTTGTCGGCCACGGGCTCTTCATGCGCGGCGGCGTCCTTGAATTAGCGGCCAACAGAACCTTGAGCGGTTGGGGAAACGCAATCAACCAGTTGAACATGGAGGGTACAGGTGGTGGCGGATTTGCCGCTATCGGCGGAAGTTACACCGTCTCTGGCCTGGGCACCTGGACGTGGGGTGGCGGCTTCAATCAACTGTCAGCGAACTCTCCCCTCATTCTCGGTTCCGCTGGCGCCGATAACACCGTCGTGCTGAGCAATGGCTTCAACCTCAACGGCGGCACCCGCACTATCCAGACCATCCGCGGCGTCGGCGCCACGCCCGAGGGCGAGATCTCCGGCGTGATCTCCAACGGCAGCGTGGTCATCGGCCAGACCTACGATGGTTCCAAAGCCCTCTACTTCGCCGGCAGCACCTTCGTCAACGGCAGCAACGTGGTCCAGATGGCGGGCGGCACGACCGGCATCGCGGTTGGCAGTCCCATCATCGCCCGCAACGGCAGCGCCGATGGCAACAACGACTTGGGGACCAACTACGTCACCGCGGTCACCCCCACCTCCATCACCCTGAGCCAGAACGCCAACTTCAGCAACACCCTCACGGCCACGGTCTTCCCCACCGCGATGACCGCCGGCACGGTGGTCTTCTCCGGTGCCAATACCTACACCGGCCTGACGACGGTGAATGCTGGCACGCTGCAGTCGGGTGTGAATAACGCCATCAATTCCGGCAACGCCGTGACGGTATCCGCCACGGAGGCGGGGACGGCCACGCTGAACTTGGCGGGCTTCAACCAGACCATTGGCGGCGCGGGCCTGAGGCTCGGCGGCGGCACCGCGACGAGCGCGGCGGCCGTGACCAACTCGGTCGGCACCAGCACCCTGACGCTGAGCGGCGGAGCCACGGCCGTGACTTACCTCGCGGCCAATAACCCGCTCGGAGCCACGATCTCGGTGGCCACGGTCACCCTGGCGAACGCGGCACAGACCTTTGCCGTCGGCGACAGCGCCAACGTCACCGGCAGCGGCAATGAACTGACCGTATCCTCGGCGATCACCGCCGGTGCGAGCAGTGCGCTGGTGAAAACGGGAGCCGGTGCGTTGAAACTCGACGGCGCGCAGGGCTACGACATCCTGACAGCCAATGGCGGCACGACCAACGTGAACGGAGCCCTCGGAATCGGCAGCGGAACGGCCGTGGTGGCGGTGAACAACTCCGGCACGATACTGAAATTTGGCAGCGTGAGCCAGACGCTCAGCTCGCTGACTATCGGCGCGGGCTCGACGGTGATCTTCACCAGCGGGACGGCCTCGGGCTCCTTCATCGGCGGCGGCAAGTCTGCGGCCCTCGGCGGAGGCTCCGCCGTGGTACCGGAACCCGGCACCCTCGGCCTGCTGCTCGTTGGCGCGCTCGGCCTGCTGAACCGCCGTCGCCGGCCGGCGTAAGAAAGATTTTCCAGGGCATCTTGGCGGGTGTCCCTGGGGATGGGGATTCAGAGTTACTTCATGGTGGCTTTGGATTCTCCGGGTTGGTTCAGAGTCTCGTAGTGGTGGCTCTGGGCCTTCATAGTGGTAAGAAAGCCGGGCGGTGCGCACCGCCCGGCTTTCATCATTTCCACAGGAGGAATGGGGCTGGCCGCCTGACCCCAGCCTCGGTTCCGGGGCGAAAGTAACGCAACCCACAATAACCGCACCGACGGTGAGCTAAGGTCAGACTCAAATCACCACACCTATCCACACCCAAACCGCGCTTTCTGCCGGCCATTTCACCCCGGAGGCGCAGGCACGAATTGTTCGACACCACTCCTCCCATCTTCTTTACTCGGTCCACCCATGCTTGCCGTC
>Ga0163144_10008128_pt1 | contig 22766 bp, 20 predicted proteins | sample OliLak19BULKMAT1_FD_123175 | JGI IMG/M metagenome (GOLD analysis project Ga0163144, IMG submission 123175) | Freshwater microbial mat bacterial communities from Lake Vanda, McMurdo Dry Valleys, Antarctica - Oligotrophic Lake LV.19.BULKMAT1 | ecosystem: Environmental > Aquatic > Freshwater >...
CGAAGCCTTCGTCGCGCAGGATCTCGATCGTCACGTCGCGGCGCGAACGCGACAGCCCTTCGAGCAGCGCGCGGATCTCGTCGAGCCCGAACTTCTCCGGATCCACGTGCACGAACGCGCCACCGGTCGTCTTCGCGAGCTCTTCGAGCAGGTCCGCGTCGATGCGCGTCATGACGTACTCGCCCTTGTCGTCCGTGACGAAGCCGTCGGGCTTGCCTTCGTCGTCGAACTTCTGGATCGGTTCGCCGGACTTCGACCCGATGCCGACCGTGTAGACGCGAACGCCGAGCTTCGCGGCCTCCTTCGCGACGTCGAGCGGACGACTCTCGGTGTCCTCGCCATCGGTCAGCAAGATGATGGCCTGATCGTTCTCGGCGGGCGGCACTGCGGCCGGGTCTGCGGCCGCTGCCGCCGCATCGTCGGCGTCGCCCTTGCGCGCATCGATGAGGAACTCGAGCGACAGCTTGAGCGCGCGCCCGATCGCCGTTCCGCCCGGCTTCTCCGTCTTCGGATCCGCGGCCTGCAGATACGTCTTCAGCAGTCGAACATCCGCTGTGACCGGGAATCCCCGGGCCGCGCCGGCGAACACGACGACGCCGATGCGATCGCCGCGGCGATCCGCATCGTCGAGGAATCGCCCGAGCTCGGCCTCGAGTCGCTCGCTGCGCGTCGGGTAGACGTCGGCGGCGAGCATCGACTTGCTGTAGTCGACCGCGAGCACGACATCGAGCCCGCTCGCGGGGATCACCTTCGCCTTGCCGCCGTACTGCGGGCGCAGTAGCGCGACCGCCATGCACGCGAGCGCGAGCGTGACGCAGACGATCTGCGCCGTGCGATTGCCCTGGTGCACCGACGTCACGAGGCGAGCGATGAGATCCGAGCGACCGAGCGCTGCGCGGGCCCGCGTGCGCGCGCGATGGGCCCACAGTGCGCCGGCGATCGCGACCGGCACCGCGAGACCTGCCCACCACCAGTCGAGTCGCCCCCAACCGATCGCGTCGAGCGTACCGACCGTCGTCGGCTCGAGCCATGCGAGCTGCGCCGCCGCGATCACGGGAACCTCCGCAATCGCGTGCTGCGCAGCACGACGTCGGCGAGCAACAGCGCGAGCGCCGGCCATAGCAGCCACGCGAACTGCTCGGGCAGCACCGACTCGCCCTCGATCTCCGACGTATCGAGCTTGTCGAGCAGATCCTGGAAGCTGCCCGACAGCGCCTGCTCGTCGGCCGCCGTGTACGCGAAGCCGCCGGTCGTCGCAGCGACGCGCTCGAGCCGCGCAGGGTCGACGTTGCCGTCGTTGCGGCCGTGCTGGCCCATGAGCACGGTGTAGATCTTCACGCCGCGCGTCGCGGCGGCCTGCGCGATGGTGTCGGGATCGAGGCCCTCGGCGTTGTGCACACCGTCGGTCAGCAGAACGATCACCTTGCTCGCGGCGTCCGAGTCCGCGAGGCGATTCAGCGCCATGCCGAGCCCGGCCCCGATCGCCGTCGTGCTGCCGTCCATCGTGCGCAGCGTCAGTCGTCGGACCATCGCCCGCAGCACGCCGTGATCGATCGTCAGCGGTGACACCGTCGACGCCGACGAGCCGAACGCGACGAGCCCGATGCGATCGCGCGGGCGTCGGGTGATGAACCCGTCGATCACCGCCTGTGCGGCGACCATGCGGCTCGGGGGGATGTCCGGCGTCTCCATCGACTCGGAGAGATCGAACGCGATCACGATGTCGATGCCCTCGCGCTGGATTCGATCCGCACCGCGCGTGGACTGCGGTCGCATGAGCGCGACGCACAGCAACGCCGCCGCGGCGAGGCGCAGCCCGTCGGGCAGATCGACGAAGTGGACCGCGAAGCCTCGGCCTGCGCGCGACAAGCTACGGCTCCGCGAGAACCGCATCGTCGCCGGCCGCGGCCGCAGCCACGCGCGCACACCGACGGCGCCGATCGGCAGGGTCGCGGCGAGGCCCCACCATGGCTCGGCGAATCGCACGTGGGTGATGCCGCCCTGCAGCCCGAGCGAGATCACGGCGAGGACGCCGAACAGCGCCGCGATCGCCCAGCCGACGATCAAGAGGGCCGGCATGATCGCCTTCACGACGCCTCCTTGTCGGCCACGGGGGCCGAATCCGCGGATGGCGGGCTGTTCGCCGGCGGCTCGCTCGGCTCGGGCGTCGACGCCGGCACGCTGCGCTCGACGAGCTGACGCACGACGCCGAGCGCGTCCTTCGCCTCGTCGTCCGCGGGACGCATGCGCGCGAACTTCACGAGGTCGCTGTGATCGAGAAACCCGATGATGTCCGCCGCGCTCAGTGGTGCGACGACATCGGGATGACGAACGAGCTCGCTGCGGATCTCGTCGGTCGTGCGATCGAGCGCCGGCACGCCGAAGCGGCGCTCGACGTAGCCCTTGCCGATCTCGGTGAGCTGCACGTAGTAGTCCTGCACGCGCCCGTCGGCGAGCAGTGTGCTGCGCTCGAGCTCTTCGAGCGCCTCGAACGCGACCATGTGCGCAGGGATCGGGGGGATCTCGATCGGTACGCGCCGCCTGGCGAAGAAGCGCCGCAGCAACAAAACGAGCAGCAACGCAGCGACGAGCGTGCCGATGACGGAGTAGATGATTGTCTCGGCGAGCGTGTTCGGATACTCGATCGAGATCGGTGGATCCTCCGGCTTGCGCTGCGGCTCGGCCTCGTTCGCGAGCAACGCGTCGACCGTGAACGCGACCGGCGGTACGGGAATGGTCTGGATCGCGCCTTGCGGGTCGACGTATGTCAGCTGGAAGCCCGGAACTTCCGCAGTGCCCGGGGCGAAGTGCTGCAGGCGGATCGTGAACGACTTGCGCAGGCCCTCACCGGTCGCTTCGGGCTCGCTCTCGACGACGTCGACCAGGTGCAGCGGCTCGAGCTTCACGCCGATCGGCAGGTTCACCGTGTAGCCGCGCGGGAACGCGGCCGTGACCTCGAGGGTCAGCAAGTCGCCGACGTGCGACGGATCGGGGACGAGCCGCGTCGTCACCGCGACCGGTGCGTCGGCGCTCGGCTCGGCGAGCGGTGCTGCGGCCGGCGGCTGGGTCGGCTCCGGCGCCGCAGCGAGCACGGCCGCGAAGATCGCTGCGACGATCAATGCCGCATCCTCCGGTTGCGTCCGGTGAAGTACGCGACCAGGGGTCGCTGCCAGTCGTCACCGCAGCGGATGTTCACGGTCGCGAGCGACAGCTTGCGCATCAGCCGTTCGAACGCAGTGCGCTCGCGTTCGACCTGCGCCGCGTAGCGTGCGACGGCGGCGCGGCTCAGATCGACGACCTCGTCATCACCGAGCTCGAGCAGCTCGAGATCCTCGATGGCGACGAGTCCGAGCGGCGGCAGTGCGAGCTCGAGCGGATCCTCGACGCGGATCGGGATGATCTCGTGCTTGCGGCGCGCGACCTTGAGCGCGTGCTCGAAGCGCGGGTCCCAGCTCTGCCCGCGCTCGTCGACCGTGTCGACGAAGTCCGAGATCAGCACCGCGACCGAGTGGCCCTTCGCGATACGGGCGAGGTACTCGAGCGCGACCGAGGGCCGCGTGCGCCGGCTCTGCGGCTGGTGCGTGAGTACCTGCCGCACGACCGCGAGCACGTGCTTGCGACCGCTGCGCGGCGGCACGAACGCCTCGACCTCGTCGGTGAAGCCGAGCAGGCCGACGCGATCGTTGTTGCTGATCGCCGAGAACGCGAACGTCGCGGCGAGTCGCGCGACGAGTTGGCGCTTGTCGTAGTCGCGCGAGCCGAGGTCCAGGCTCGCCGACATGTCGACGAGCAGCATGACCGTCATCTCGCGCTCTTCGGTGAACAGCTTGACGTGGGGGATGCCCGTGCGCGCCGTGACGTTCCAGTCGATCGTGCGCACGTCGTCGCCCGGCTCGTACGCCCGCACCTCGGAGAACGCGATGCCCTGGCCCTTGAACACCGACTGATACGAGCCCGCGATGTGCTGCTCGACGAGACGCGACGTCTGGATCTCGATGCGTCGGATCTCGCGCAACAGCTCCGTGGTGCGCGCCTTCGCGTCTTCCCCCGACGGGCGTGCTTGATGGCTCAGACCGACGCGTGACATGGCGTCATGGCACCTGCACGTGCTCGAGGATCTGCCGCGTGATCTGCTCGACGGTCTTGCCCTCGGCCTCGGCCTCGTAGGAGAGGATCACGCGGTGGCGCAGCACGTCGGGCGCGATCGCCTTGATGTCTTCGGGGCTGACGTAGCCGCGCCGGCGCAAAAAGGCGTGGGCGCGCGCGGCCTGGTACAGCGCGATCGAAGCCCGCGGTGATGCGCCGAACTCGATGAACGGTGCGAGCTCGGCGAGCCCGGCGAGGCCCGGCCGACGCGAGGCGGCGACGACGTCCACGATGTAGCGCTGCACCGGCTCCTCGACGATGATCTCGTCGATCGTCTTGCGCACGCGGATCAGATCCTCGGGACCGATCACCGGCTCGGGCGTCGGGCGGCTCGACTGCGAGCCGCTGCCCATGCGCTTCATGATCTTCAGCTCGTCTTCGCTGCTCGGGTAGTCGACCTTGATCTTGAACATGAAGCGATCGAGCTGCGCCTCGGGCAGGTTGTAGGTGCCCTCCTGCTCGATCGGGTTCTGCGTCGCGAGCACGAGGAACGGCGACGGCAACGCGTACGTCGTGTCGCCGACGGTGACGTGGTGCTCGGCCATCGCCTCGAGCAGCGCGCTCTGGACCTTCGCGGGCGCGCGGTTGATCTCGTCGGCGAGCAGGAGGTTCGTGAAGATCGGCCCCTGCTTGTTGGTGAACGTGCCGCTGAGATGGTTGTAGATGACGGTGCCGATCACGTCGGACGGCAGCAGATCGGGGGTGAACTGCACGCGCTTGAACTGGAGCTGCAGCGTCTGCGCGAGCGTCTTGACCGTGAGCGTCTTCGCGAGACCGGGCGCGCCCTCGAGCAGCACGTGTCCGCCGCAGAGCAGCCCGATGAGCAGGCGCTCGATCATTTCGTTTTGCCCGACGACCACCTTGTGGACCTCGGCGAACAGGCGTTCGAGGAAGACCGACTCGCGTTCGACGAGCTCGGTCACTACGCGGATGTCATAGGATGCAGGGCTCATGGTCGATGAGGGGGCGCGGGATCCACGGCCGGGCCCGGCGGCGCTTGCCCCGGCCGATATGCGCCGGAAGCTCGCCGAAGCCGCCGCCGGACCGAGTCCGCGGGCGGGATTATTCCCACGGGCACCCCACCGTGCAAGCGCGCGTTGACCTCCACGCGCTCTCGGCATAGAAGGCACGCTCATGGCCAACCCTCCCAAGAACGAGCGCATGTTCGACCTTCGGGTCGTCGACCGGTATATCGGCTCGGGTCGGTTGGAGCGCGGCGAGTACACCGCGCATCTCGAGACCTTGGACGACGTGGCGGAAAATGTCCGCCCGCGCGAAGAGGGTGGCGACGAAGACGGCTACGATCGTCCCATCGTCGCGGCGAACGAGCCGCGTCGCGTCCCGCTGTCGGCACTGTTCGTCCGTTCGCGCGTCGAGACCGACGACGACGACGACGATGACGACGACGACGACTTCGACGAGGACGACGAGGACGAGGAGGAGGACGACGCGGCGGATGCCGACGGCGCGACCGAGGCACCGACCGCCGCTCCGGCCGAGGCCCCGACCGAGGCCCCGACCGACGCTCCGCCCGAGGCCCCGACCGACGCTCCGCCCGAGGCTCCGCCCGAGGCCCCGACCGAGGCAGCGACCGAGGCAGCGACCGAGGCTCCGACCGAGGCAGCGACCGAGGCAGCGACCGACGATCCGACCGAGGCTCCGGCCGAGGCCCCGGCCGAGGGCGACGCCGGTCCGACCGACGAGGACTGAGCGCGGGTGATCGGCAGCCGCAGGCCGCCGCGTGTCGGGTGTCGGATCGCGCTCGGGTGCCTCGTCGCAACGGCGTGTCGACGCGTCGACGAGGAGCCGCGTGGCACCGCGCCGGCCACCGTGCCCGCGGATCGATCAGCGCCCCCGCGGCACACGGCGACGACCTTCGTGGTGCCCGACTTCGCGAGCGTCGCGGCCAGTGTCGCGCCGTCCGTCGTCACCGTGATCGCATCGGTGCAGGACAAAGCGGGCGAGCGCGGTACCAAGCCGATCCGCGGCGTCGGTAGCGGGATGATCGTGAGCGCGAGCGGCCAGGTGCTCACGAACCAACACGTGATCGCGAACGCGAGCGCGATCGAGGTCGAGCTCGCGGGTGGTCAACGCCTCGCGGCGCGCGTCGTATTCGCGGACGACCTCCTCGATCTCGCGCTGCTCGGGCTCGAGGGCGAGCCGACCGAGCTTGCCCCGGTCGTGTTCGCCGACACAGCGCCGAGCCCCGGCGCTTGGGTGATGGCGGTCGGCCAGCCGTTCGGGCTCGGCCACACGGTGACGGTCGGCGTCGTCGGCGGCCTCGGCCGCGATCACGACGATCTCGGGCGACCGGGAGGCCTGCGAGAGGACGGGATCTGGAGCTTCATCCAGACCGATGCCTCCATCAACATCGGCAACTCCGGCGGACCACTCGTCGATGCGGACGGCCGTGTCGCCGGCATCACCACCGCGGTGCGCAGCGACGGGCAAGGCCTCGCCTTCGCGGTGCCGGCCGAGATGGCGCGCCGATTCCTCGACGAGGTGTGGACGTTCGGCCGCGTCCGTCACACGCGGCTCGGCATGAACGCGAAGAACGCCGACGCGGGCGTGCTCGCCGGTCGCGGCAGCGTCGTGCAGGTCACGGCGGTCGAAGCCGCGGGCCCGGCCGCCAACGCCGGTCTCGAGGTGGGCGACATCGTGCTCGCGATCGACGGCGTTCGGATGCGGCGCGTGACCGATGTCGCCTATCGCACGCAGCTGCTCGGGGTCGGGGCGCGCCTGAACTTCACGATCGCGCGCGGCGACGCACCGGCGACAGAGGTCACCGTGATCCCGGCCGAGAGCGCGCGCTGACGATCGATCGCGGTTTTCGGTTTTGCTCCGGCAACCAATCACCCCGCAACCTCACATGAGGTAGGCCCATCACTCGTGCTCGTTCGTTCGATACGCGACGCCGAACCCGGGCGGGCGTCCTCTATCATGGAGGCGCCACCCCATCGCTCGGGGCGCGCACCACAGCCCGACTTTTTCGCAGGAGCCCCCACATGAACATCAACGCTGAACGATTCTTCGCCCTCACTGCTCTGCTCGCCGCGCCGCTCGTCAGCGCCTCCGCGTGCGTCATCAACGACAGCGACGATGGCACCAGTAGCAACACCAACGCCAACACGGACTCGACGAACCCGTCGACGACCACGCCCGCGACCGACTCGACGACCGAACCGTCGACGACCATGCCTGCGACCGACTCGACGACCGTCGGCACCGTCGGCACCGGCGACACGACGGGCGACGATCCGACCAGCGGCACCACCGACGATCCGACCGGCGACACGACCGCGGGCACGACCGGCGGCGTCGATCTCGGCAACTGCTGTGCGCCCGACGGCGCCACCGCGGGTTGCGAGGTGCCCGAGGTGCAGGACTGCGTGTGCGAGGCCGACCCGTACTGCTGCGACGAGCTATGGGACGAAAGCTGTGCTGCAGAGGTCAACAGCCTCGGCTGCGGCGACTGCGACTTTCCGCCGACGCAGTACGACTGCTACTGCATCGCGACGTGCGACGACAAGGCGGTCGCGGGTCCGTGGCAGGTCTGCGCCGGTGATTCCATCGACGCGGCCACCGCCGGGCAGGGCGCGTGCGAGGATGATCTCACGATGTCCGGCTGTGCGGTCTTCGCCTGCGACGAGTGCGATTGTTCCACCGCCGAAGTTCCGGAAATCGACTGCGGGTAGCGCTCGCGCCTGAGCGTAGCGGGTCAGCTCACTTGACGGCGGGCGAGCGGCCGGCTACGCCCTTCTCGTCATGCTCTTGACCCTCGCGCAGCGCATCACCGTCCGCGTGCTCGATTCTGTGATCGAGCGCGCGCGACATTCCGACAACAGCGGGCTGCGCTTCGCCGGCGGAGCGCTGCATCGCGTGCGCACGGTGGTCGGCCTCGATCGCGTGCGTCGGGCCGACGAGCTGCCGCCGTGGAGTGCGGAGCAGCCCGAGCGACCGATGTGGGACTCGGATCGCAGGAAGATGCGCAAGTGGCAGCTCGATCAGGGGATCGTGCGCGAAGCAGGGGTGGCCCCGGCGGCGGCCGAGCCGGCGGCGACGGCCGTCGAGATCAAGGTCTACTACAAGCGCGGGTGCCCATACGCCCGCGCCGCGATCGAGCTGTTGCGCGAGCGCGAGATCAACTTCCTCGAGCAGGATGTGAAGGGCGATCCGCAGACGCTCGAGTGGCTCGGCATCGTGACGGGCAAAAAGACGACGCCGCAGATCTTCATCGCCGGCAAGCCGATCGGCGGCTACGACGAGCTGCGCGCACTCGACGTGTCGGGCGAGCTCGCGCGCATGCTCGGCACGGTCGCCAAGCCCGCGAGCGCGACCAACGAGCCGGCGTTCGACGACGAGATCCTGGTCGAGGATCTGCTCGCGCGGATCGCCGACGGCCACGAGGTGCTCACGCTCGACGTGCGCGGCCATGTCGAGGCCGACCAGACGGGCATGCTCGAGCATGCGGTATTGATTCCGCTCGACGAGCTCGAGGCGCGCGCGAACGAGCTCGAGCAGGGCGCGGTGTGGATCGCCTACTGCAAGTCGGGCACGCGCAGCCGTCAGGCGACTCGGGTGCTGCGTGATCAGGGATTCCGCAACGTCGTCAGCCTGAAGGGTGGCATCGAAGCGTGGCTCGCTGCAGGTGCGCCGGTCGTGCGACTCGGCGCAGTGGCACCACGCACGCGCGTGCGCTTGCCGGTCGTGCATCCCGAGCGCTCGCCGTTCGAGGCTGCCGGCGACTACGCGGGTGTGGTCGCCGAAGTGCTCGAAGGTGCCGACCTCGTCGCCCGTGTGCGCGAGGTCCTCGACGAGTGTCGCCCGATGGTCCAGCAAGATGGGGGCGACATCGAGCTGCTCGATGTGCAGGACGACGTCGTCCACGTCGCGCTCACGGGCAACTGCATCGGGTGCCCGAGCTCGCAGGCGACGCTGAAGCAGGGCATCGAACGACGGCTGAAGCAGGCGATTCCGCAGATCAAGCGGATCGCGTCGCCGCAGCTCGTCTGACGGTAGTACGCCGTCAGTGTCCGGGCCCACGCCCGGTGAGATCGATCTTTCGCCACGCGCCGCCGCCGAAGCGCCACCACAGCAGTCCGGCGAGCGCGGCGAGATACACGACGAACGTCGCGATCGCACCGAGGGCGCCGACATCCACCACGAGCACCGCCCATGCCGCGAGCGGCACGAACAACACCCACGCGAGCGCGACGCGTGCCCACATGCACCACGCGGTATCGCCGGCGGCACGCAGGGCTTCGGACAGCGTGATCGCGAGCGCGTCGAAGAGCTGCCACGCAGTGCTGACGAGCAGCATCGACGTGCCGAGGGCGACGAGCGCATCCGACGACACGGTGTCGGATGCGAACATCCCCATCACCGCGGCGGGCATCGACGCATAGACGATCCCGACGAAGCCCTGCCAACCCGCAGCGACCGTGCCGGTGCGCCGCACGATCGTCGGGACCTCGTCGTGCGCTCCGCGACCGATCGCCGTGCCGACGAGGATCGCCCCGGCCGATGCGAGGCCGAACGCGGGCATGAACGCGATTGAGTTGACCTGGATCACCGCCATGAGTGCGGCGACCGCGGTAGTGCCGAGCGTCGACACCACGGCGTTGATGAAGAACGTGAACGCGGCGAACTCGAGGAACCAGTTGAGCCCGTTCGGGAGCCCGAATCGCAGCATGCGAACCAGCTCGTCGAGCCGCAGTCGGCCGCGTGGGCCGGTCTCGGCGACGCCGACGCGCCGCGCGAACATCAACGCGAGGATCGCGAACGCGAGCCAGCTCGTCAGGGCGCTCGCGAGCGCAGCACCGGCGACACCGAGCTGCGGCGCGCCGAGGTTGCCGTAGATGAACACCCAGTTCAGCGCGATGTTCATCACCATTGCGCCGAAGCTCACGAGCATCGGTAGCCGCGTGTTGCCGAGGCCGCCGTACCAGCTGCCGATCGCCTCGATGCCGACGACCGCGCCGGCGGACAACAGACGGATCACCATGTACTCGGTCAGCAGATCGCGGACCGTGTCCGTGTAGCCGAGCATCCCGAGCGTCGGTGCGACGCCGAGCGTCGCAAAGCCGGACAGCACGGCAGTCGCGGCCGCAATCGCGAGCCCGTACCACGCATAGCGACGCGCGCCCGCGGCCTCGCCTGAACCGGCGAGCTGCGACGCGAAACTCTGCACGATGAACACGATGCCCATCGGCAAGATGAAGAGGTTCAGCGTGTTCGAGGCGCCGGTCGTCGTCGCTGCGACCGCGTCCTCGCCGAGCGGTGCGATCATGACCGCATCGGTGAAGCCGATGACCGCCTGCGACGCACGCGACAGCACGATCGGCCATGCGAGGCGGAGCAACACGCCGTAGGACGCGGCGTTCGTGGACCCGGTCGACAAGGGCGCGCAAGATAGCAAGGGACGCGTGCGATGGGGTACGCTCGAGCATCGACGCGTCGAGTAGTAGCGAATCGGGCTCGATTGCCTGTCCCGATCTGCGCGAGGGCATCACCGCTCGTGGCCTCGAAGCCCACCTCATGGCGTTCGATGCGATCGCGGCGACGAGCGGCGGCAATCGAGCGGCGGGTACCGAGGGCTACGATCGATCCGTCGACTACGTGCGCGAGCAGCTCGAGAGCTTCGGCTACGCGAGCTCGGTGCACGAGCTCGAATTCTATTACTACCAGATCACCGGACCGATGGGGCTCACCTGGCAGGGTCAGCCGGAGTACGACTACCTCACGGACTTCCAGGCGCCGCAGCACACCGATGCCGGCGAGGTGCATCGCGGTTTTGCAACGCGGCACGTGCGAGGTCACCGACAAGATCCTCGCGGCGCAGGCTGCCGGCGCGGTCGGTGCGGTCGTGTTCAATCAAGGCGACAGCGCGGATCGAACCGGGCTCTGGTGGACGAGCCTCGGTGCGCTCGCGGACATCCAGGTCCCGGTCCTGCTCACGACGTACGATATCGGTGTCGACTTCGTACAGGCGCCGTCGGGATCCGTGGTGATCGAGATGGACGTCGACGTGATCCACGAGCTGCGCCCGACCGCGTCGGTGATCGCCGAAACCGCGGACGCCGACGACGTGCTCGTGCTCGGCGCACACCTCGACTCGGTGCTGACCGGACCGGGCATCAACGACAACGGCAGCGGTGTCGCTGCGCTGCTCGAGGTCGCGCGGGCGATCCACGGCTGCGAGACGACCCGCAGCGTGCGATTCGCGTGGTGGACGGCAGAAGAGGTCGGCCTGGTCGGCTCGACGCAGTACGTCGAGTCGCTCGATCCCACCGCGCGCGATGCGATCTGGGCCTACCTCAACTTCGACATGGTCGGCTCGCCGAACTGGGCGCGCTTCCGCTTCGACGGCGACGGATCCGCGTTCGCGCCGGGCGGTCCGCCGGGATCCGGCGAGCTCGAGCAGGCGTTCGTCGACTACTTCGACGGCATCGGGATCACGACCGAAGAAATCGCATTCGGCGGTCGCTCCGACTACGTCGCGTTCGTCGATCACGACATCGCTGCAGGCGGCCTGTTCACCGGCGCCGAAGGCGTGAAGACCGACGCACAGGCGGAGGCCCACGGCGGCCGCGCCGGCGCCGCGTTCGACGGCTGCTATCACGCCGCGTGCGACGACATCGACAACGTCGATCTCGATGCCCTGGAGACGAGCGCCCGCGCAATTGCGTACGCGCTCGAGGTCCACGCACTCCCGTAGCGGGGCGCGCGGCGGTGGGGCACAATCTGCCGCACCGATGACCGACGAGCCGTACATCATCTTCGGCAGCCCCGTCGTCTCCCAGGCGGAGATCGACGCCGTCACGCGCACGATGGAGACGTGCTGGATCGGCACCGGTCCGCGCGTCCAGGAATTCCAGACGAAGATGGCGGAGTACACCGGCAGCAAGCATGCGCTTGCGGTCGGCTCGTGCACTGCGGCGCTGCATCTGTCGATGGTCGTGTCCGGCGTCGGCCCGGGCGACGAGGTCGTGACGACGGCGATGACGTTCTGCGCGACGGCGAACTCGATCGTGCACACCGGCGCGACACCGGTGTTCGTCGACTGCGAGCGCGACTCGATGAACATCGATCCCAAGGCGATCGAGGCCGCGATCACGCCGCGCACCAAGGCGATCGTGCCGGTGCACTTCGCTGGTCGTCCGTGCGACATGGATGCGATCGGTGCGATCGCGAAGAAGCACGACCTGCTCGTCATCGAGGACGCCGCGCACGCGATCGAGACGACCTACAAGGGTCGAAAGGTCGGCTCGATCAGCGATCTGACGTGCTTCAGCTTTTACGTGACCAAGAACATCACCACCGGCGAGGGTGGCATGGTCACGACGAACAACCCCGAGCTCGCGAAGAAGATCCAGACGTACGGCCTGCACGGGATGTCGGCCGACGCGTGGAGCCGCTTCTCCGACAAGGGCTACAAGCACTACGCGGTCGTGTTCCCGGGCTTCAAGTACAACCTCACCGATCTCGCCGCGAGCATCGGTGTGGTCCAGATGCGGAGCATCGAGCCGTGGCTGAAGCGGCGCAACGAGATCTGGGCGCAGTACGACGAGGCGTTCGCGGATCTACCGGTCGTGCGACCGGCGCCCGAAGAGGCGAACACGACGCATGCGCGACACCTGTACACGCTGATGATCACGGACGACGCGAAGGTCAGCCGCGACGAGTTCATGGCGGCGATGCACCAGCGCAAGGTCGGTACCGGAGTGCACTACCGGGCGCTGCACGTGCATCCGTACTACGCCGAGCGGTTCGGGTACGTGCCCGAGCAGTTCCCGAACGCGTACTGGATCGGCGAGCGCACGGTGTCGATCCCGCTGACGCAGAAGCTGACCGACCGCGAGGTCGAGCGGGTGATCGCGGCGGTGCGCGGGATCCTGGGCTGACTGACGCCCGCTCCCGGCGCCCCTCACGCGGCCTGCCCGCCTGCGCGCCGAAGGCTTGCCATCACCCCCTAGCCGTGCGAGAATCTGCGGACGGTTTGACTGACACTCGTGTCACTGACGATCGTGTCACTCTCCGTCCCACCCTCCCGAGGACTCCATGGCCACCTCCATCGACCATCGCTCCGACCTGCTCCGCGTGATCCAGCAGCCCGCCGCTCAGCAGTACCTCGACGAGGCATCGCGTCGCATCTCTGCCGAAGAGGGCGTCAGCTTCCGCTCGGTGAACCTCCAGTTCCAGCGGCCCGTCGAGCACGACTTCACGGAGCAGCAGCGCGGCACGACGACGCTGCTCTTCGGTGGCTTCACGTACCGCCACGAATATCTGATCCAGTGCGCGTTCGAGAGCCTCGGCTACAAGGTCGGCGTGCTGCCGACGCCGAACACCGACGCGTTCCAGGCGGGCAAGGAGTACGGCAACAACGGGCAGTGCAACCCGACGTACTTCACGGTCGGCAACCTCGTGCAGTACCTCCAGTACCTGCGCGATGACGTGGGCCTCAAGACCGACGAGATCCTCGATCGCTACTTCTTCATCACCGCCGGTGCGTGTGGTCCGTGTCGCTTCGGCATGTACGAGGCCGAGTACCGCCTCGCGCTGCGCAACGCCGGCTTCGATGGCTTCCGCGTGCTGCTGTTCCAGCAAAAGGGCGGGCTCAAGCAGGCCGACGTCGAGGCCGGCCTGAACATGAACGCCGATTTTTTCATGGGCCTGGTCAGCGCGATCAACATGGGTGACCTGCTCAACGAGCTGGCCAACCAGCTGCGCCCGTTCGAGAAGAACCCGGGCGAGGTCGATCGCGTACTCGGCGAGTCGTTGCACTTTCTCGGCGAGGCCATCAAGCAGAAGAAGCCTGCGGCGCTGCAGGGCAAGCTGCGCGAGATCGCGACCAAGCGCGGCGCGGTCGAGAAGGTCGACACGCTGATGAAGTTCGTCGACATGGTGACGAGCGAGGACTACACCGGGCCGCTTCGCGAGGTCGCACGGCGCATGGACGCGATCGAGCTCGATCGCCTGCAGCCCAAGCCGATCGTCAAGGTCACCGGCGAGTTCTGGGCCCAGACCACCGAGGGCGACGGCAACTTCAACATGTTCCGGTTCCTCCAGACCGAGGGCGCCGAGATCATCACGGAGCCGATCGCGACCTGGCTGACCTACATGCTCTGGCAGGAGAAGACCAAGGCCCGCGATCGTCGTCTCATCGACGAGACCGAGCAGGATCTCAAGTGGTGGCAGGTCACCAAGCGATTCGCGCTCGACAGCAAGTTCTGGAAGAAGCGCGCCGCGATGGAGGTCGCCGACCGCATCTACCGCCGCGAGTACGACCGCATGCGTGACGCTCTCGGTGGCACGACGCACGAGATCGTCGACATGTTCGAGATGGAGAAGCTCGCGCACCAGTTCTATCACACGCGATCCGAGGGCGGCGAAGGCCACCTCGAGGTCGCGAAGAACATCTACTACACGGTGCAGGGCATCGCGCACATGGTGCTGTCGCTCAAGCCGTTCGGATGCATGCCGTCGACGCAGTCGGACGGCGCGCAGTCGGCCGTCATCAACCACTTCAAGGACATGATCTACCTGCCGATCGAGACGTCGGGCGAGGGCGAGATCAACGCGCACAGCCGCGTGCAGATGGCACTCGGTGAGGCGAAGGCGAAGTGCAAGCGCGAGTTCGCTGCGCTGCTCGAGGTGCTGCCGTACTCGATCGAAGAGGTCCGCGCGTACGCGACGCTGCACCCCGAGTGCAATCGCGGCCTCTATCACGTCCCGCACTACGACGGCATCGTCAGCACCGCGGCTCGCCTCGCGAAGCACCTGTGCGAGCGCATGGCCGCCGAGGGCATCGTCCGCGGCACGCTCGCGCAGCCCGAGTCCGAGCTCGCCGCGGAGTAGCTCGGCATGAGCGCGATGCAGTGTCGCCCCGGCTGCGGGGCCTGCTGCATCGCGCCTTCGATCTCGACACCGATCCCGGATCCGCGTGGTGGTGTGGCGCGCAGCAAGCCGGCCGGTGAGCGCTGCGTACAGCTCGGTACGGATGGGTTGTGCGGGCTGTGGGGATCGCCGCTGCGGCCGGCGGTCTGTGGCGGGCTGCAGCCGTCCGTCGAGATGTGCGGCGCGAGCACGCGCGAGGCGATGGTGAGCCTCGAGCGGCTGACGCGCGCGACGAATCCGGGCGTGGATCGGCGCGCATTCTCTCGAGCGACGCGTCGGATCAGCGCGCGAGCGCTTTGCTGACCGGGGCGCCCTCGGCCCACGTGATCATGCGCTGCGAGGCCGTGTTGCCCGCCGAGACGACGAGCAGCAGGTCGTCGTTCGCGTCGTCGTCCGTGTCGCCGATCGCGGCGAGCTCGAAGCGCTCGGCCTGCATCTTCGGCGCGACGATCACGTGCGCGAGCGTGCCGGTCGCGTCGAGCGTGAAGACACCGGAGATGAAGCGCACCGGATCCGCGGGATCCTTGCGGCGCAGCTCGACGTTCACGGTGACGACCGCGTCGGCGTCGCCGGGGAACTCGCCGCGGATGATCCGCACGCGTGACTCCGAGAGCACCTTGTTGCCGAGGCGACGGCGATCGGCGTTGCCGAGCTGCTCGTCGAGCGCGGTGCGAGTGCCACCGAGCATGGTCTCGCCTTCGTCGGTGTCGTGGTCGATCACGACCGGCTCGGCGAGCGCGGCGGACACCGGGGATGCAGCGACGCTGTCGTCGCCGAGGTTGGTGAGGAGCTTCAGTGCAAGCGCGGCCAGGATGGAGGAGAGCATGGGTTCTTGCCGGATCGACGTCCGACCGGATCACCGTCATTCCCGAGCTTCGTTCACGCCCGCTCGCGCGCCGATATCGAGCGCGCACGATCGATCGCGTCAGCGAGCGCGCACGCAGACGGCCGCGGCGGCCTCTGCTTTCGACCAGACGGTGAGCTGCCCGGTGCTCGGATGGATCACGTACGCCGAGCCCTCGTCGTCGTCCGGCACCGTGCGCGACCAGTGGGGCTCGTGCTCGAGCCCGCCCGCCGCCTCGAGCCCCTGCAGCTCGCGGCGGTGTGGCAGCCGGAAGCCGCCCTTGCCGCCGACCTCGACGTCGTTGCAGGCGTCGCGGGCCGATTGCCACGAGCCGGACGACACCTGGAATGCGGTGACATAGAGATGATTGGTCAGACGCAGGCGTCGCGAAGTGATCGCGTCCGCGAATGCGGGATCGATGTCAGCGCCAGGCGCAGCGACGGGCTCGGGCGGCGGAGCCTCTTGCGTCGGCAATGGTTCGGAAGGTGGCGACACCTTCGCGTCGACCGGTCTCGGCGTGGGCTCGGGAGGCGTCGCGACAGGTGCGGCGATCTTCGGTGTCGCAGGTGCGATCTCGGCCGGCACTGCGACGACGGCGGTCGGCGTCGTGTGCTTCACGGCGGCGGGCTCCGTGCGGGCCGTCGTGGCGTCCGCGATTGCGGTGCCGCCTTGCGATCCCATCAGGCGACTCGCGAGGCCGCTGAACCAGAGCCCTGCACCGAGCGCAGCGACGAGTCCGAGACCACCGAGCACGAGCGGCAGCTGCGATCGCTCGCGAACCACGATCGGCGCGTCTGCACCGAGCGACGGCGACATCGCGATCGCACGCGGCGGCGCCGGTGCGATCGCGATGGCCGGCGCCATCTGAGTCGTCGTCGCCGAGCTCGTCACCTCGGGTGCGACCGGCAGCGGTGCGACGACGGTGTCGCCGGTCGTCACGGGGCGAGCCTCGACCTCGGCCGCAGCAGGACGCGCGCCCGCGACCGGCTTGCTGCGGACCTTCGGTGCATGCGGGCGCCGACGCTTGCGCTCGGCAGGAGCCTCGGTCACAGCGGGAGGCAGCGAGCCCGTGATCGCGCGGTACTTCGCCGTGACGCCGATCTGCGCGGGCCGTCCCGATCCAATCACCACCTGCGGTCCGGTACGACGCACCGCATCGACCCCGGGTGTCGGCCCCGTCTCGGCGCGGCCGATCACCTCGAGCGCGCGATACGATCGCGTCGCGACGCGCTCGCTGTTCGGACCGAGCTGCTCGCGCCACTGCCGACGCTCCTGCGGCGACTCGCCGGCGCCGCGTCGACGCGGACGCTCGAGCGCCTCGGCGAACCGACGGATCTGCCCGACCATCGCGAGCGGCAGCGACAGATCGAGCACCGCGACGAACAAGTGCTGGTTCGGACCGCCGTGCGTCGCGAGTGCCTGCCGCAGCGGCTTGAGCACCTGCTCCTTCAGCGTGCCTTGCACGCACACGACATAGATCGTCGGCTCGGTGCCGCCGTTGCTACGCCCGAGCAACGCCGTGCGTGCCTCGGCTCCGCACACGACCTCGACTGCGAAGCCGAGTCCACGCAGGTTGCGGGCGACCTCCCCGACGAGCTCGACGACGCTGTGTCCGCAGCACAGCACGATCAGGTGGTCCCGCGTCACCGGAGCCGTGAGCGACTGCAACTCGTCGTCGATCGATGTGGCCGTCGGTTCCATCCGTCCCTGTCGTCGGGACGGTAACACGGCTGTTACCCGTATCTGGTCAGCCGCGCTCGAACACGACGACGAGGTTGTTCGCCGGCATTTCGATCCGCTCGCGAAGGGTGAGGTGGGCGCCGGTCGCGGCGCGCGTCACCTCAGCGAGGTCGCGCACACCCCAGCTCGGATCGCGGCCGCGGAGGTCATCGTCGAAGCTCGCGTTGCTCGGCGCCGTGTGGGTCCTGTCGATCGCGAACGGCCCGTACAGCACGAGCAAGCCGCCCTCGCCGAGCAGGCGCCCCGCGCCGTCCATCAGGCCGAGCGTGCACGACCACGGCGCGATGTGGATCATATTCGCGCAGAAGATCCCCGTGGGTGCGCCGCCCGGCCACGGCTGCGCACACACGTCGAGCACGACCGGCGGTTCCAGATTCGGCAGCGCGGCGTGATCACGCCACGCAGTGACGCTCGCGAGCGCAGCCGCGTCGAGATCGCTCGGCTGCCACACCAGATGCGGCAGGTGCCTCGCGAAGTGCACCGCGTGCTCACCTGTGCCCGCCGCGATCTCGAGTATGCGACCGGGCTCCGACCACAGCCGCTGCAGCACCTCGAGGATCGGCCCGCGGTTGCGCTGCGCCGCCGGCGACTCGCGACGCGCGCTCAGAGCTCCTCGATCACCTGGTGGAGCACAACGACGATGTTGCCGTCGGTCAGCAGACGGTCGAGCGCGTCGGGATTCTCGATGAGCGACGAGGTGTCGGGGATGTAGATCGTGCCGGAGAGGCTGCCGAAATCGAACGCCACGTCCACCACCTACCATGCGCTGCATGGGTGTGCGACAGTCGCGTCGCCATGACCCTCAGAATCGCAATCAACGGGTTCGGTCGCATCGGCCGACTGGTGTATCGCCTCGCCGCCCGCACCAAGGATGTCGAGGTGGTCGCCGTCAACGATCTCGTTCCGGCCGACAACCTCGCGTATCTGCTGCGTTACGACTCGACCCACGGCCGCTTCGAGCACGCCGTCGATCTCGTCGAGGGTGGCTTTCGCACCAATGGCAAGACCACGCGGTGCCTGAGCGAGAAAGATCCGACGAAGCTGCCGTGGAAAGATCTCGGGGTCGACTACGTGCTCGAGTCCACCGGGATCTTCCTCGACTACGAGGGCGGTCACAAGCACATCGAGGCCGGTGCGAAGCGGGTGCTGTTGTCGGCGCCGACGAAGACACCCGACACCGTGCCGACGCTCGCATACAAGGTGAACCACGAGCAGTTCGATCCGAGCAAGCACGCGGTCGTCTCGAATGCATCGTGCACGACGAACTGCCTCGCACCGATCGCGAAGGTCATCCACGACACATTCGGTCTCGCCGAAGGTCTGATGACGACGGTGCACGCCGCGACGGCGACGCAGCTGACGCAGGACGGTCCGTCGAAGAAGGACTGGCGAGGCGGTCGCAACGCGTACGCGAACATCATCCCGGCGAGCACCGGCGCCGCGAAGGCCGTCGCGCTGTGCATCCCGGCGCTGAAGGGTCGGCTCACCGGCATGGCGTTCCGGGTGCCGACGGCGGATGTCTCGGTCGTCGATCTCACGTTCAAAACCGAGCGCGCGACGAAGCTCGCCGACATCAACGCCGCGATGAAGGCGGCGTCCGAGGGCGCGATGGCGGGCGTGCTCGGCTACACCGAGGACGAGGTCGTGTCGTCGGACTTCATCGGCGATCCGCACAGCAGCATCTTCGACGCGAAGGCCGGCATCGAGCTGAACGACAAGTTCTTCAAGATCGTGTCGTGGTACGACAACGAGTGGGGCTACTCGGCGCGCTGCGTCGACATGCTCCTGTACTTCGCGACGCGTGAGAAGTAGGGCCGCTGCGATCACGCTTCTCGTTCGGGTGGTGGCATGTGGCCGATCACCCGGCCGTAGACGACCAGCGCGATCGCAGACACCAGCGCGACGCCGACGAACGCATACCAGAGGTAGTGCGCGTGGGCGTACGCCTCGGGCATCGGCCCCGCGCCGGTGAGCGCGAGCGCATGCTGGGCCTGCTCCGCGGCGGACAGCGTCTTCGGCTCGGGACAGTAGCGCTCGAGCAAGAAGCCACTCGTCACGAAGCCGACCAGCGACGACAGAAACGAGTGCAGGTGCGCGAAGCCGAGGTACAGGCCCTCTTGGCCCTTCGGTGCCTGCAGCGAGAAGTACTCGAGATAGCGCGGCGAGATGAAGCTCTCCGCGAGGCCTTGGAACGCGATGCCGACGACCATCATGAAGGCGACGGGCCGCATGCCCATGATGTCTTGCGTCCCCGTGAAGTTGCCAGCGGCCATGCAGAACGCGGACACCGGCATGATGAACATGCCGACCGTCATCGAGGAGAGCGCACTGCGCCTGCGCATCAGTGCCGTGACGGCGCCGACCGTCAGCACGACGACGGCCGGATTCACGTTCGCGTACCACGACGGCGCGCTGCTCTCGCCCGCGAGCCGCAGCACGTACTTCGGCATGCTCGCGTAGAGCTGCTGCTGCACCGTCCAGAAGCCGGTGATGATCACGATGAGCAGCACGAGCCGGCCGCGCGACATCACGGCGATGAGCGCACTCTTGATCTCCGCGAACGACTTGCCCGCGCCGGAGTCGACGCTGGTGCGAAACCACACGAGGATCATCACGAACGCGAGCGCCGTCATGCCGGCCGCGTACAAGTTGAGGACGATGAGGCCCTCGTTGCCGAGCTGCACGCGCAGCGGCTGAACGATCGTCTTGCCCGAGAACGCGCCGATGTTCACCATCGCGTAGAAGATCGAGTAGCCGCGGGCGCGGTTCGCCGCGGTGGTCTCGTTCGCGACGGTGCCCGTGATCACCGACTTGATGAACGAACCCCCGACCATCACGACGATCATCACCGGCACGAACAGCCACTTGTGGCCGGTGTGCTGTAGACCCGTGAATTCGACCTCGCGGCCGTAGGTGACGAGTCCCGCCGACTGCAACAGCGTCGGCAACAGCCACATGCCGGCATAGCCGACGGTCAACAGCGCGAACGCAATGAGCAGCGCGGGACGAAAGCCGATGCGATCGGCCCATGCGCCGGTGAACATCGGCAGCAGATACAGCCCGGCGGAAAAGCACCCGGACACCGTCGCGGCCTCGACGTCCGAGAAGCCGAGGATCCGCGACAGGTACAGCGTGATCGCGACGAAGACCCCGTACCACGCGCCGCGCTCGAGCAGCTCGACGACGTTCGCAGTCCAAAATGCTCGTGTGTAGCCGCCCGTCGGTGCCGTGGCGGGAGCCTGCATCGCGAGCGACGGTAACACTACTTGCCGAGCGTCGCCTGACCCGGGGTCCAGCCACACGGCGTGAGCTCGTCGGTCTGCAGTGCCGCGAGGATCCGCAGGGTTTCTTCGACGTTCCTTCCCACCGAGAGATCGTTGACGGACACGTGGCGGATCATGCCTTGGGGATCGACGATGAACGTCGCGCGCAGCGGTACACCGTCCTCGTGCAGGATCCCGAGCGCGCTCGACAGCTCGCGCTTGGTGTCGGCGAGCATCGGGATCGGCAGCGCACGCAGGGCCGGGTGATTGTTGCGCCACGCGAGGTGCACCCAGTGCGTGTCCGTGCTCGCACCGAGGACCTGCGCGCCGAGGCGGGCAAACTCGGCGCTGCGCTCTCCGAACGCGGCGATCTCGGTCGGGCACACGAACGTGAAATCCATCGGCCAGAAGAACACGACCCTCCACTTGCCGGGGTGCGAGTCGTGCGACAGCACGCTGAACTCGTTGGGGGGCTCGGTCGAGACGACGGCGGTGAGGCTGTATGCGGGGAATGGTTGGCCGACGGTGAGCATGTTGCGACGAGACTGGACGAACGCGGCCTGCGGGGCCAATACGGGCTCACGACCACGGTGATAGCGAGACGCTGTCGTCGCGAAACCTCGCTATCATCCGGCCACTGTCCTCCCATGCCCATCACTGCACCTCGCTGGCGGCTGTGCTGGTTGTTCGCGTTCTTCGTGCTCGCGACGTTCGCACCGCGCGCGAGCGCAGCGCAGCCCGCGACCGCGGAGGTGGACACACCCGATCCCGACTCACCGCAGGCGATCGTCGTCGACTTCCTCGCGCTCGGCGACAAGGGCCAGTTCGAAGAGGCGGCGCGCTATCTCGATCTCGGGCGCACCGACGCGTCCGGTGGTCCCGAGCTTGCGCGACGACTGCACGCCGTCGTGTCGCGGCTGTCGTCGACGTCGCCCGAGCTGTTGTCGGGCGCCGCCGCGGGCGACACGAACGATGGCCTGCCGCGCACCGTCGAGCGCGTCGGCTGGGTCGGTGGCAACGATGCGCAGGGTGATGGTCCTGCCGCCGACGCGGTGCCGGTGCTCATGCAGCGGCGTTCGCGAGGCGAGCCGCCGTGGGTGTTCTCGCGCAAGACCGTCGAGAACATCGACGCGTGGTACGAGTCGCTGCGCGACAGGTGGTTGATCGACAGCCTGCCGGAGCCGCTGTTGCGTACCGGCTGGGGCGGGCTCGCGTACTGGCAGTGGCTCGCGTTGCCGCTGGTGCTGACGCTCGCGTGGATCATCGGGATCGTGCTGTCGCGGCTCACGCGGCGCGCGATTCGTCCGCTGTTCTCGCGCATGGCGCCCGACTCGGACACGCTGCTCATCAAGCGGTTCAAGGCCCCGCTGACGACGGCGTGGACGCTCGCGATCTGCCGCGTGTCGCTGCCGCTGTTGTCGCTGCTGCCCCGCGCCGAACAGACGGTGCGCGAGGTGCTCGGCGCCGTGCTCGTGCTGCTCGTGTTCTGGGCGGCGCTGCGCAGCGTCGATCTGTTCGCCGATCTCTTCGGCCGCTCGGGATGGGCGAGCGCGCGCGCCGGCACCCGTGCACTCGTGCCGCTCGGTGCTCGCATCCTCAAGGTCGTCGTCGGCGCACTCGCGATCGTCGCGGTGTTCGCGAAGCTCGACTATCCGATCGCGAGCCTCATCGCCGGTCTCGGCATCGGCGGCCTCGCCGTCGCACTCGCGGCGCAGAAGAGCTTCGAGAACCTGATCGGCGCGTTCGCGATCGGGGCCGATCAGCCGTTCCGCGAGGGCGACTTCGTGAAGGTCGAGGACTTCACGGCGACCGTCGAGTCGATCGGCCTGCGATCGACCCGGTTCCGCACCGCGGATCGCACAATCGTCACGATTCCC
>Ga0163144_10008132_pt1 | contig 22755 bp, 21 predicted proteins | sample OliLak19BULKMAT1_FD_123175 | JGI IMG/M metagenome (GOLD analysis project Ga0163144, IMG submission 123175) | Freshwater microbial mat bacterial communities from Lake Vanda, McMurdo Dry Valleys, Antarctica - Oligotrophic Lake LV.19.BULKMAT1 | ecosystem: Environmental > Aquatic > Freshwater >...
AATTTTTCAATCGACATCCCTGAAAACGCTTTAGGCTAAAACCATTCACAGTCGTTGCCTTCAAGAATCATCCTTTCTTCATGGCGCGGCTAACTTCCTCTGCGAAAACAAATCTTATATGCAGCACTCACTGCCACTTTCGCCATATACTCTAAAAGCTGTCAAGGAAGTACATGCTACCGATCAGCTCAACCATTTATGGACAATAGCTTTTACGGGATTCTCCATTTTCAGGAAACAGTCAATACCGAAGTGGGCGCGTCCATCAATTAATTATTTTTTTTCATTTCATCAATAGTTCTTGCTATTTTGCTAAACTCATTATCACTTACCTGAATCTTATTTGCGTTCGGAAATGGCCGTAATGGTTCTTCAGGATTAAATTCTATTTTAAGTATCTCATCGCAAATTTCTTTGAGTAACACATTAGGATCTTCAATAAAATCTTCATAGCGAACGATCCGGAAGCGTTCCGCTCCAATCAGTTTTTGCTGTTCGGCTATTTTCTTTTCGTGATAAAGAACTTGATTGCAAACATCTTCCACATAATTTCCATCCTGAATACCGGATTTATCTGGATCGTCGACCCACAATGCATCATTCAAATTCCCTTGAATCTCCTTCCGGGCATTGATTAGCGATTGTGCCACATAGATTGGATCTCTGGTCATACAAATAAAGTATGAATTAGGCAAAGCGCTTGCGATCGGGGCAGCTTGAGTATTTAAGCTATTGTTTTTTAGGATAAGTGGCTTCCCGAATTCACGTTGAAATGCGCCAAAAAATTGGGTCATTTCATCCGCTTTTTCTTCCCTCAAAACGCACTCAATCCCTGAGCTATCTTCTTTAAGCCACCTGTTCCAGATAAAAAACGCATCGTTCGGACCGGAGAGGTGGACCGTTTTACCATAGTAGCTTGAAAAAGAAATTTTTTTGTTGAGGAATTTCCTAAACAGCGTGTTGGCAATGATTGGCGATCTGGGAAACAGGGCGGTTAAATTCGAAAGATAACTCACTGGCAAATACTTAATTACGGCTTGTGAAACCAGGGTAGTTCCAGATCTTGGGACCCCGCAAATAATAATTATTGGCAGATCTGGTTCTATTGAATTATCAATCAATCTTCGTTCAAACACGGAAAATATCATATCCCAGGGAATTGTTAATATGCCGAAAACAAACATTGAAACCGCAAACCAAGCAGATGGATCCCTCGACCTGATCATCCGAATAATCAATCGTGGGTCTTTAATATGTTTGGGAACAAAGAGTTCGAGACCTTTATTAATGATGGAATTAAATATATTATTGGAATTTTTCATATCACACAATCCCATCTCTCATTGAATATGGATTTCCTGTCAAATCGACAGTTGTGACTGCATCACTATCTCCGCGCATTTGCTCACCAATAAAGGACAGCCTGGTGTTTTGTAAACCTAGGCTAACTGATCGGATCCTCCAGAGAGGCGGCTTGGCTTTTTTCAGGATATTGACTGCAAAGCTTATCAACATTTCACCAAACAAAAAAACTGCGTCACGCGATTTATTATGAACTGCGAATTGCATGCTCGCTGCTCCTTTCTTATGTTTTATCATATGTTCTTGATTTTTATATAGCTCCATGAATTCGCTCAATTCGTGTCAATGACTCCTAGCCTATCAGTATACCCAGGAGCGTCTTCTATAAAGCAGTTATTTTCCTACATGCCTGAGTGGCATGTTTTTGAGATGTTCCTGCTTTGGACGTTCCGAAAATATAATAGAAAGAGCTTGCATTTGCTAATCTTATATCAACCATCATTTTGCCCATTCAAACAAATACGCTGATATGGAATAAAATTGCGCATCTTCAATAAAGTGTATTGGGGTTTGGGCCGGATCCAAGAAAAATGATTCATAGCGGCTAAAGGTGATATTTGAAGCAGTAGTATGTCGTATGATTACCCAAAAGCGGGTATAACCTGTTGTACATTTCCTGAGAGCTTCCCAAATCTCATCATCCGTTAGCTCATCAGTGCCTAGACCACAACTTGGCAAGTTTCCATCGTAATAATAATTAAAGGCTTTTAGCTGATTTCCGGTATTGACGTTGCTATCGTTCGGAGCAAACACTAACACCGCATTTTGTCCGCCGTGCTCCTCTATAAAAGCCGCCGCTTCATTCCACTGCTCTTTCGTGGCAGACAAATAATAATTGCCCAAACCGGGGACAATAAGAATCATCAACATCCCCATTGAAATCCACAAAGGTACGACTTTGCGTATACCAATCATGGCTAATGCCAGTAACAGATAGAAAGCCGGGGAAACGCTTATTACATATCGGTAAGCATAAACTGGCATGAATACTTTTGAAACGATAAAGAGTAGTGTGGGAGGGCACAGAAACCAGCAACTTACCAGGAGAATGTTTCTTTTCACCTCTGGAATATCTAAAAAGTCGCCAACAACCTTCCTTAAAGCTACCAACCAGTTACCAATCCCCTGCCTGAGGATATAAATTAACACGCCTACTACAAGAAAGATTCCAGCAATAGCATAATTGAAAATAAGTGAATTCCCCCATTCCATATCAGCACCAAAATAACGCCGAGGCGGGAGGATAAACCTGTAAACGGAACGTATAACATCTGAGAACGACGAAGGATGAGGCCCCGAAAGATTTAAGGCAACTGCTCCTTCCATACCACCGTTTCCAAAAATTATGGTGGAAAAGTAAGGGCTGATCGCCAGTAAAATCAGCACCTGAGCAATAATCCAGATGCCCATCACAGTTCTATATCTTTTGAACTGGAGAACAAGAAACAAGTCTTGTGCCGCGAGAAGACATATTCCAAATGCATTGGTGTACACCATGAAAACGCTAAAAACAAAATAAAGGATAAGGTGAATTTTTCTCTTACCATTGAGAAACAAAATAAAGAAGAGGTAAGAAAGCAGTGTGGCAAACTCAAAAAGGATATAGTTCCTCGCTTCTTGAGCGAACGAGATCTGGAAATCAGATATCGCCATTAAGAAAGCGCCAAGCAGAGCAACTTCTTCTCCAAATAACATTCGCCCCACTAAATAGATGAGAACAATTGAGGATGTACCAATCAGGGCTGAAAAGGACCTTAAACTTACTTCTGAAGTACCAAAGATTTCCGCCCAAAAATGAATCGGGAGATAATAAGCGGGAGGTTGATCCAGCCTCCCCATTGCAAGCAGTTGGGATAAGTTTTGTTGAGCTTCGATTGTAGTGGCCACTTCATCCATCCAGTAACTCTCTGCGCCCAAGTCGTAGAATCTCAAAGCTGCGCCCAGTATCAAGATGATGCCTAACAAAACTACCGGGCTTAAATATTTTTGGAGTCCGAAGCCATTTTGCAAATTATGTGAATATAAAGGTTCTTCTGTCATTGTTCCTCACGCACTCGTCAGTTTTTTATTCCAACCGTACTAATAAAGCCCAATCAAATCACCCGATCAATCATCTCGAGGATATTAGCATCCACAGTTTCATCAAATTTTCTTGCAAACAAGCTGGTTGAATCAATAAGTTTTTCATAATCGCGTGTAAGCAATATTGCAGGATGCGCTAATAAATCAGACCAATCAACATACTTTAAATTATCATTGACCAGCTGGCTTTTGAAATGCGAATTGAGAAGAATTGTTTGAAAGAATATTTCGTCAGGCAAGCCCGCATGTTTAAAAAATTTCACGACCCTGTCGTTTCGCCGCAAATATTTGTCGATATAAACGATGCAGTCTCTCGTCAAACACCAATTTGACCTGCCGCCAAATACTTTAAAATCTCCCGGCAGCTTATGCGACGGTAGATAAGACCTGGACAGGATCTTGTGAGGCCTCCCAAGGAAATACAAGTACCAAAAATTAATACGATCCATTCCCCCATTCTCATTCGCCCAGATCTCGTTAGGCAATGAAAAATACTCCAGGTAAGATCGTTGACCACTATCTTCCAAAAATTGATGAATATACGTATTGGATTTAATTGGGTAATCTTGCCTCGTCAATAAAATTGCATAATCGAATTCCAGCTTCAAGGCCAAAGCCTCCCGAATACCATCCAATGTCGCCTTGACATGACCAAAGGCACCCCAATTGTTCACGTGACGCTTCAAAAAACCTACGTTTTTATAATCGCATAAAGGATCGACCATTTTCTGATAGGTTTCGTTATCAGTTTTTTTGTCCACATGAATAAGAAACGAAGATGTGTCAGTGTAAAGTTTCTTCACAAGGCGCACCAATTGTTCAGGCAGTTTATGTGCAAGAATAATATAAGCAATTTTCATTTCATCATTTCCATAAAGATTTCATAAGTCAGTCAGCCAAAATAAAAATAAACTCTTGCGACGAAGACAATACCCTATTGTTAAATAATTCGCAACAACCCGGTTTTTTTCCGACGATTCATTTCAAATCCTGAAAAAAGATGGCAATTTTATCAACAAAGTAATCAGACTCAGAAAACCGTACTATCAGGATTACCGAAATCACAGGGATGCTCAACTTCAACAATCAAATGAGGCCGTGTAATCTCGTTTGATTAGCTCCCTGGCCTATATCCTAATTCGTATGCCGGCAGGTGGGCAGAAATTCAACGTGCCTGATCTTCAACCCCTCAAAATTCTGTAACATTTGGTCAATAGGCTACTGGTTTCTACGTAATTATCACGAGCTTCAGAAAGGAAACGTCGAAGAGCTATTTTAGTATTTAAAAACGGATTTGAAGGCAATGGGATAACACTTTGTCCTAAGTTAAACGTGTTCCTTCCGGAGTAGCGTTCGGCGATGTGGTATAAGGAGGTCCACTTGATGTTACCCAGGCTGTTTACCCAGTCAACTAAATCTGTTATTGAATTATAGCCGTCTCTAAAAACATTGTGATGTTCAACTATAATAATTGGGCGACCATGGATTAAGTCACTAACAAAACCTGTCTTTTCCTTTGGATATCGCCTCAGAAACAATGGAAAATCGTGATACATCGTAGTGGCAGGTCGTAGATATTCGACTTCTGACGGTTCATTTGCATCAGTAGCCCGAAGGGTTGAGTTAAATGCTGCCAGGAAGCCCTGATCTTTTAGTGTTTGCATCGCCACCGAAGAGAAACGCCCTTGTGGAAAAACAAAAACAGGATCGTACGGTAAGCCCGTAAGAAGTTTGTGTTGCTCCATGCGCCACAAAGCGATAGATAATAGGGTTTTTAATTCCTGGTAGTTTCCCTCACCAAATTCGTTAGTGGTATGATTACAACCATGCACGCACACAGAAAAATAGTCGGGGTTATCAGCAAAAAGTCGTACGGTTTTGGTATGACTCCTCCTGTAATTCCAAGGAATAAAAGCAATTTCCGTGAAGAAGTTGTGCCGTTTCATTGAATTCAACAACTTTTGGTAGTCGAGGCACCCATATCTAGGTATAAGAAGTGGGTCGTCAATAACCAGACAGGCGAGGGTTTCTCTTGAATTATCTACCATTGATGTAACCATGGCGGTCCCAAGCATCCTCAAAAACACTTGCATTTTCTGCTATCCTGCCATAACCATAATACCAGCTATAGGAATTATAATCCAAAGTGCATCCTCCACACAAATATGGGTTCCTCCGGAAAGAATAATTACTCATGAAGAATTTCCGAATAAAATCAAACATTATAAAGGCTTTGCCTCCAAGATCTTATTAACAATCTCAATTACAAGATTTTGACCAGCCTGTTGATATATATTTTCCAAACCATTTTTTTTAGCCACCTTAATTCTTTGAATGTCCAGATTGTCTTTTATCCAAACCAACTTACCGGATTCAATAAGGTGTTTATCAATACTACCTAATCTGCCCATAAAAAGACTGTAAACCGGGCTTCCTAACACAACTGCTTCCCGATTCATTGTTCCACCCGCACCAACTATTAGGTCTGAATAATGGACCAAATTGGGACCATCCAAGACGCTGTTAGGGAAAATTACATTTGCCAACCCAAACGCTTCATATTTCTTACGTTGTTCAGGGTTACGTGGTAGCAAAATGATAACAGTGTTGTCATGGCTGGCTATATATTTTAGTGCCTCCTCAAATAATGGGTTTTCAAATTGATGATATGCAGAAACATCACTCTCCGGGCGCATAGTAACAAGGATTTTATCTTTAGAGATGTTTACGCTTTCCAAAAACATTGGATCGGGCACAAAATCACTTAAATAAACATTTTCCTTTAATCCATTATAAAATTCAATCTGGCTTTCCGAGGCACCATAGGGATACAAATTTTGTTTGGCAAATAAATGGGGTACGATGATTTTTTTCGCCACTCGACAAATAATATGCATACCTGGATTTCCTTCATAATCGTTAAAGGTAATCAAAGGCACATTCAACCACTTCGCTGCTAGAGCTTGGCTATATGAACTACTACTTACGGCCAGAGAAATTTTTTGATGCCGTAAATACCAAACGGAATTTAAAGCCCGAAACACGATTGCGCCTGCTTTTCCAATTGAGGTCTTCCCTCCGTGAGCACCGATCACTTTATGAGATAATCCATAACGATCCGCCAGCAAAATCGACTCAGAATGCCTGCGAGTAGTAACGATCAGTTGATGGCCCCTCTTCTCTAATTCAGCAATGATCGGGCGCATAAATAATACTTGAGGCGCATTAGCAATATCGACCCAGATGTTCATTTTGCCTCCTGCTTAAAGTTATCCGTAATAAAAAAAATATTTCTCAGATCATCTTGCAGTAATCTGGTCAACTTTATTACAAGCTCACCCAAGTTCGAAATTGCAGTTGTGCCCGTCCATGGGCACTGGCGGGGATTACGGCTTTTGATACTCAAACGCACCAATATCCGGACTTTCATCTCTTGGGTTGCCATCAAAATCATGCTCAATCCCTAATTCCTTACCAGCATCGATCAGAGGGGATACTGGTAATAAGTGAAAATCAAAGCCCTGAATGTTCTGCATTTCGTAAGGCGGGCTTGTAATGTTATTCTCCTCTACAACAATTGATCCACTCTGCGCCTTGACCATATTCTGATACCCGATGCTTACATTATTTGCAACATACACCTCTGGCATGTTATTTAAATACACGGCCTCCGCCCCTTGTCCGGTTGTATTATAAAAAGTGTTGTTGATAATCTGCATGCCTGTAATTGTATTATCGCCGTAAAATGCGATCGGCATGTAACCCTCATCAGCAGTTATAAAAATGTTATTGCGGATCGTGATATTCTTAATCGGAATAGTACCGTTGTGCGTTAGAATAAAAAATTGGTTTGAGCCGTGCGGCCTGTTATGGTTACAGATATTATTCTCGATGACCAAATTATCTACTGGCCAATTCCATACCCAGGTCATAAAACAATCTACATGTTCATCATACTCCGGGTATAAGTCGTATGCCATAATGTCATGGATGTAGTTACCACGGATGACGTTATTTCTTCCCCATAACCACATGCCATCCTCCAGCATGTGGTAAATCTCGTTGTTTTCTATCAAATTATTGTCACCATAGGTACGAATCCCAGCCTTACTGTTTGGGTCAGTAATTGTAAAGCCGCGGACGATATTATTGTTACCCTCAATCTCAATTGCCCTGGTAACGACCTCGCCAGCTGCTATAAACGTGATGTGTGATTTTTTAATGACCAACATTTGATTATAGATGCCGGCCTGAACGATTACTGTGTCGCCTGAAGTGACAGAATTGTTGGCTTTATCCAGAGTTTTCCAAGGCTGTGTTTTAGTGCCATGGCTGGAATCTGAACCAGCCGGTGAAACATAATAGATATTACCTTTGTTTTGAGGTAACGTGGATACGGCACTCAGACTTTCTATATTTTGTGTCTCCCCAAAGCAGGATGTCAACATAAAAACCGTGGCAAAATTTAAAAAAATTGTTCTACTTAATTGAAACGGCTGTATCTTCTTCACAACAGGCTCCGACAAATTAAATCTTTAGATCTGTCTGAGTAGACTGTAGATGATCTCTCATATAAACAAATCCATAAACCATCAGACTACAAACAATACCAAACACACTTGCCCAAACAGCGCCCATAATTCCATAGGTCGGGATTAACAACCAGCAACTCACAAATGTAACAGCAAGAGCAGCTAACCGACTTTTCGTCTCTTCCTCGGCGCGTCCCTTGCCCACGTATGCAGAGGTGATAATAGAATGAACGCCGCCTAAAGTTGACACGCCCGCCATTAAAACAAAGATCCCAGGGAAAATGAGGTATTCGCGGCCAAACAACCTCTCCACCAACCAAGGTGCAAAGAAATAATAAGCTATGATAAGGACAATACTGGATAACATGGTTAATCCGAGCGCATTGGCCAGGAGTATTCTATGTCGTTTACCCGGCGCACCCGCAACTTTCGGCATTAAAAAAGTTGCAAGCGCGTTTGGGAAAAAAGCCAATGCAATACTCAATGTTGTTGCGAGTGAGAAGATGCCAACCGTTGTGGTATCCGTATAATATTTTAGAAAAAGGATTGCAATGGTCCCATAAAGGATATAGCTGGCATGTGATACCCAGATAGGAAGAGAAAATTTAAAAATACTCTTGGCCGCCTCACGATTCAACAATTTTCTATCGAAAGCATTGGGCAAAGGCCAGAAATATTGAAGCAGAATAATTGGAATAAAGCAGGCGAAACCCTGTAGGAACATAGCCAGAAGAGTGGATCTTATATTCAAAAGTTGAATTAAACACAGAATTAGAATTATCTGCAGGATGTTATTTCCAACATCAACCGAGACCAATCTGCCCGATGCAAGATATCCTCTCGCCAATCCATAATATGCATAATATACGCACGTGCCTAGAAAAATCGCCAGAGCACCTAGGTTAAAGTCACCTATATACACCAAGATGGGTATGGCAAGCGCAAGTGAGACACAGAATATTACTCCCATTGATCCCCAGATATTCGACAGGTATTCATGCAATTGGGCGGGCTTATCCCTTAGCATGCCAACGTAACGGGAAAGCACATGCTGTCCAAATGGTTGCACACCTATGGCAATAATCCCTGCAACTGAAATTGCATACTGGAGAATGCCAAAATCAGCAGGTTCAAAAAGGCGTGCTTCCAACATAGTCACTAATAACCCCAATCCTCTTGCCAAAACCATTCCAAACGTAAGTATGGCAGAATCTTTAAATAATGACCAATCCAGACCGGAAAGGATCTTCTTTGCATAAGCACTGATGGCAATTTTCAAAACATAACTCCAATAATTTTTAACCCAACACAGGATTCTTCCCGGTGTCTTCGGGATGAGTTGCAGATCAATGTTCAACTTCTATTAACGTCCATATCTTCTCAAATTCCCTATTCCATCTCTCTCGCTTCTCCGTCGCCAGTTCAACAATTTGCCGCGCAAGATCAAATCGTCGCTTTCGAGCGGTTAGCACTCCATCTATAACACTTTCCACAGAATGCTCTACGAACACAGCGCCTTTTACAAAATATGCTGTAAGCGTCGGCTGGTTTGATAGAACAAGTGGTTTACCTAAAGCCATCCCCTCGACCGCACCTGACAACAGGGAATTGGAAGCTGTAGTTAGCACCATCACAGCTTGAGAGGAATCCAATCGATCCCAATAATCATCGCCCATCAAATAACCGGTAAATGTCACGTTGCGCGGAGCTTTAGCAAGCAGATTTCTTGTTACCAACCGAGTATCTCCCAGAATGAAAAAACTGATTTCTGGCATTTGCTCCGCTGCGCCAAGAACAAGTTCTATCGGTTCATCGTATTCGAATGAACTAATCAATGTTATTTCAAAGTTTTCCTTGTCACGCATTGTGTCACGATGATCCATATGGCCCAGTGGTGGACGCTCAAGAAGTAATGTTTTCGCCCCCCACGACTCAAATAAGTGTCTGAAATTTTCCTGGTCTACAATATTGACACGTGCCTTATTGGCAAGAAAACGCAAGATGGGCATGCTCCACTCCCATTTTCGGGAAATTATCGCATGACCTCCAACATCCATGATAAAAGGAATCCTGGCAAACCAACAGTAGATAAAGACACTCAAGGCAGCAAAGACTGGGGAAATAAACACGTATACCGCTGAGGGATGTTGCCGGAGTAAAACCAGCCATGTTTTTAAGCACTGCAAAGTATATCTAATCGGAGCAAGTATAGGCTTTTGAGGAAGCAGGTAATGAATGTAGTAGGCAGAGGCGTTCAGGCGCTTGGCATAATCTCCCACATGCCTTTGGCTTGATGACCAGGCAATTGCTGCTATTCCACCATGATTATGCATTTATTATATTATCTCCTATATACTTTTAATCAGATACAAAGCGCTAAAAATTAGTGCCTGATATTTAGCGCGAACCAGACGTTAATAACTACATTAGAATCTTAGGCTTTAAATCTTCCTGAGTAGTGACCAAAGCGAGTATGATCCACATATATTCCACTGTACCAGAATAGGCAAATACAGCATTGCTAAATCCCGCTACAAAGAGAACTATAATAATGACAATCGCAATGGCCGTGACCGTCCTAAGAAAGTTGCCATGGTCATAAAATCTAAGCACAAGTGAATTTAGCGTCATTACATTCCAGAAAAGATAAGAAACAAAACCAACAAGTCCAAAGCTGAACAACAGATCCAGGTATTGGCTTTCCGTAAATTTCCAAGTATAGTAAGCAGGAACTGTAGGGTTGATACCCCAAAAAAGATTCTTCTGGATCGCCGGCAAATAGATATCTTGCCACAATTTAAATCGAACGAGCAAACTTGACGGTGCTGAGCCGCCGCCATAACCAAACTGTTCATTCCAACGAATGAGAATTCTATCCTGAAAATACAGAAGCATAATTGAGGCTACTAAAGCCAAAAGAAAAAAAACAATGATGCTCTTTCTATTAAGATTAATGCCTAAAAGTACTGAAATTAACACAATTCCCATGACTGATACAATCACGCCGGCAAATGAACCACTAAGGACGAGACATGTTATACAGAACCCGCCCACAACCAGGATAGTAGGCCAGCCCAAATCAGAGGGCCTGGAAGTTCCAAAAGCCCAGAGAATTATGATATTGAACATCATAAAGATGCCCAATGTATTCCATGACCCCAGAAGGGATGTAATACGATTGTAACTCGCGGCCACCTTTTCATGCGGAGAACTATACCAACTGTGCAAAAAATTAGTCACAAATCCAATTTTTGCCGCCTGAAGCAGGCCTACCACAGCAACCACTGCTGCACACCACAACATAAATTTAATGATCCCGCGCCGCTCCTGGTTGTTACTCGGTATATAAGCAAACATAAAAAAAAGAAATACATATTGGTATGGCGCGAGAAGTACAATAGCATCCTGGAAAGTTAGACTAGTGCCACGCACCAGGTGATACGCACTGGGAATAATCGAAATTCCCAAAATAAGCACAAAAAGCGCAACTCCAAGTCTATCGAAATTAACAGGATAACGATTTTTTCTTGTTAACATAATCACAAATGCAATACCCACTGAAAATAAGAAAATCACCTCATTAATACGCAAAAGTGGTATTGGTTTTCCGCGCTCCATACCCGAAGTTAAGGTGACTGCGATTATCGTAAGATAACATAACAAGACGGGCTTTATTACCGCCGCTACTACAATGACGGCGCCCACAGTGCATGCAAGAGCAAGCCAAGGCGAGACGAAAAAGAGCAGTCCAATGGTCACTCCAACAATGCACGGCAAAACAATGTTAAAAATAACACGATGGGCCGAATTGGCTGACTTTAAAGACCGCCTCATGAGGGGATGAATCCTATCGGTCTGCAATTGCATTGTAACTCCTACTCATTTCGAGAATTCCAGTAGCTTTGCGTCTTCACGTTTATACCGTGCTTTTCGCAGTGAACTTACCCCTGAATAATTCCTTGATTTCCTGCGAGTGAACGACGAAATTATTCTTTAAGATCTTCACCATCGCCTGGAGTACGCTTATCCCCACTCGCAGTTCCGCGAGGGGTGTTTGACGGCCGGCGGCGAAGGACGACTAGAGATACGATCAAGATCATCAAGCCAATCAGAACTCCGATCACTGGTGGAATCCACGCCGGAGGAGATGCTATTTCCCGAGCAGGTTCATCTCCTAGCGGCACATCTATCTCACTTGGAATTTCTACAGCATTAATTTCTCCTGTCGAACCTGCTGAATAGATGCTGTTTGTAGTAAAAATCTGTTGGTCAGAAACCTCTGCAAAATTTCCACGCAATTGCGAGCGCAAGGGGGATTCTATCAACGCCTTAGCCGCCCACTGTACTCCTTGACTGGTATTTCCGAGAACTGCTAATATCGCGTTATTAGGATTCCATGGAGATTGCATCATCTCAATGAAGCCTCTCGGAGAATCAGAGGGGATTTTAAAGATTACCTGGGAGTCGCTATTATCACTGGCAATATCGCTATCCAGCAAAAAGGGTGCCGGCATGCTATTATTTATTTCCTTTATGATCGGCAATTGACTGGGGCGACCAATAACTAGCATGTTGTATTTAGACCGTTCGCTTACGGGAATATCGTCACCATAAAAAGCAGCAAGTGAAATAACAGAACCAGTTGATTGCCAACCCAAATAAGATGATATTTGCAGTGCGTTCCGCCATGACTCAAGGTCATTATGCTCCAGTACAAATGCAGTATTGCTCAACTCCGGGGTATAAGTGAATGGAGCAGGATAAACTGCCAAATCTTGAGGAGCCAAGGGATCAACAGATTTCGCAACCTGCGGCAAATGTAATATCGACTGCGGCCACATATTTACCCACAACCCGCGTACATCGGGAGGAGAACATTCCTCAATTGGCATCATATAAACCCCAATTCTCAAATAGTTGTCGCCTGGTCTAACGGCTGCTGGTGGTATCATAATCTTGGCATGGTTTGTTGGCAGGCTGGCAGTAGCATCACTCATACGAACACTGCCTATTGGCTGGTTATTTAAATATAGCACAATCTGGGAATTGGAATAATCCAACAGTGATGAATGGCCAAATATCATTTCAAAGTATGCATCGGGACTCACTGTCATCCCCACAGGTAGATTGAAGACATATGTTTCGTCATTAAAACCCCGGTTTTCAAACGTCTTGCCCGAATAACCAAGGTCTTCAAGGGTCCGATCCATCACTTGCGGATTTGAGGCTGGAATCGAATTGATCTGTTCAATCACAGAATAATTCTCAACTTTATTTGGGCGCAAAGTGCCTGTGCTGACGGCCTGAGCCGCCTTGATGATTCCCGGGTCTGTGTTGCCGGAAACGACAAGTGCCACATAAGGGCCGTTACTCCATGGCGAGTCCACCATTTCAACCAAACCATCATCTGGAGCATCACTTGAAAGCTGGAATTGACCCTCTGTAACAGGTAATGGAAGAGTCAACCTTGTTAAAAGAGAAAGGGAAGCGGCCTTGCCAACAAAAATGAGATGACTGTTTGCTGCATCTTCACTCTTAAAATTGTTTACTGTTGTCATATTCAAAATCATTTTATTGGAGCTCAATTTACCCAAGCCGGCTGCAGTAATAAACGCCGCTTGCAGCTCGGCAGCTGAGGGTTGATCTGGGATGACAAAAAGCGCTGAATCTGGGGTAAATGAATCTTGAATAAGGGGTCGGGGAAAATTTGCGAGATTTGTTGAAGGCGGGACGATATCATGGGGCAGGACAAAGTATGAGGTTGGGTGGATAAACACCATTGTATTTTGACCAGAGAAACGACAGGATTCGGAACTTTCAAGACCAAACCAAAGCACATGCCCTCCATCGTTGCGAGCCGCGTCAAATGCTGCTGATGGAATATCAATCAGCGTCTCGACCTCGCCAACCTTATTAAGCGATAAAGTGGTTAGAAGTACATCATTCAAAGAGACGGTGAGCGTACCGCCCCCCACCACAGTGACATCGGCTTGATTTTGGACCTCTGAATTAAACGAAACCCCAATCGATAAATTAAGCTGAGCACCTGGTTTTAACACCCAATCAGCAGGGACGGAAAATCCAAAACCGCCAAAACTATACGGACCACGAAGTACAATATCATCGTTTACGAGTCCCTGTTGAAGTTGGGCAAATGTAAAGACATCTGGATTGGTAAATTGCGGCACAATGGAAGTAGGTGTAGATACCAAATTGGGAACCGACAGCGAAGTCAGTGTTGGGTCCGGAGTCTGAGTAAAGGTCTGAGCCTGAAGCAAAGTGGGACTCTGTGCTTGAACCGGGTTCACCAAAACAGAAATCAACACAATTATGGAGACTACAATAATCAGCAAGGATATCGAGAGTTTTTTTTGCATATTTACATCCATTAATTCTAACAAAAACCTGTGTATTTTTATCATCACTCGTCAACTGACCCAAAACGGATTCTTTAGTTCCCAGACATATATAGATTGAACACCGTCCTGACGAGATTTTTCCAAGGCGTCTTCAGCTTTTTCATATAAATCCTGAATAGAGATGCCGCTGCTATATTCCGCGCCACCTATAAGTGGTCCAAACTCCACAATCATATCTAATTGATCTAAATTGAAAGGTTTCTCCAGAGCCTGGAAAATGCGGTCAAAAATCCCTTTTGCTGCCATGGAATGAGTTTTGGGCAACATAATAATAAAGCTGTATTCATTCCAGCGACCAACAACATCGTAGCCGCGCAGTTCTCTGCGTAGAACCTCAGTCACTTTCTGCAGGATAGTTTGCAAGCTGACAATTGGCAAAGCATCAACTAAATCACGAATACCATCCAGTTCCACAATGCCAATCGTAAATACGCCGTCAGGATATTGTGTCAACTCATCAGTGACAACTTGAGAAAAATATTTATTTGTATATACCCCGGTAATCGCGTCAAAATGAAGTCGCTTTCTGATGTTTTCAAACTGAACGCGAAATTGTTCGCTCAGTACAGCTAACACTATTCCGCCAGTAAGCCCAAGAAGAACAGCAAGCGCACTATTTAGCATGAGGTTGGGGCTATATGGTTTTTCTGGTGGAATAGGAACGTCCAGAAAATCAAAGTTATAGACCTGGTTCTGCTGGCGGATGAAATTGATAGTCCTATAGCCGATGGCATTCGCCAGCTTGGCTACGATCTGAGGATCTGGCCCGGATACCGTCAATTCCAAAACACTTGTACCTGAAACCACTACGGCATCATATGTATACTTTTTCATTTCCAAAGGCTGAAGTTGCAGAAATGAAAGAGATTCATTATAGATACGGTCACTGTTCATCACCTCAGCATAAGTTGATGTGATCACTTGATTGTCCAAGGTATTCAAACTATTCAAAACTTCATACCTATCAGCCAAACTGGTGGCCGGCGTAACAATGAATCGAGCAATGGATCTATATCTCGGAGTAACCAAATAAGACACCGTTAGCGCTGTTACAAGCGAAACAAGAATGGTCAAAATAATTATCCACCAACCACGCCTTATCAATCGAAGGAACAATCGGATTTCCATTTTCTCTCCAATAAAATCCACCTACAAACCGTCGCCGTTCATGCGGTTTACAAAAAGGCGGATAGCACAGAACGTTATTATTATGCAGATAACCAGAACAAACGAGCTTTAAAATCAGCATTGTTTTCCGGCTAACTGATTTGTCGGGTTCTACGATACAAAACCGACCAATGTCGGCCCATATTGGCCTTTTTTAGTGCAAGGCTTCGGTGCCTCGTTGTACATTCCAGTACATCATCTGCTTTGGTTGGGAACAAAGCGCCTCTGAGTTCTGCAGGCTTTTCACGTGATTACGTCCATCATAAAATATTTTGGTGGTGAACGTCAAAAAATCTGTGACATACATTTCAATCTTAATCGTTCTTGATGGATACAGTCATTACAATGATATTGCTATTGCTTCAGCCAAATCGCGGCATTCAGGACAATACTTGTGCTGCCATACACTCGACAACTATGGATGCGGTTTTTTTGAATCATGCCAACCATCATACCACTACTTACATTTCATTTACTATTCAAAGGCCTTAATCGCATCAACAACATATTTAATCTCATCATCACCCAATTCAGCATACATTGGCAATGAAAGTATTTGCGAAACAGCATGCTCTGTCACCGGAAAATCGCCTTTCTTATAACCCAAAAATTCTGTCGCTTTCTGTAAATGAACGGGGATTGGATAGTGAATCCCGGTAAAAATACCCTTATCTTTCAAGAAGGCTTGCAGCTCATCGCGTTTTGGTGAGCTAATTACGTATAAATGGTAAACAGGAGTGTTGCCTTGGTTCTCAGTTGGTAAAACAAGCTCCGTGTCATTCAACAAGCTGTTATATAAGTGCGCATGTTCGCGGCGCTTTTCATTCCATAATGCAAGGTGAGGTAATTTGGCCCGTAACACTACGGCCTGAATTTCATCCAAACGCCCGTTGACTCCAACCAGATCGTGATGGTAACGAACTCCAGAACCATGATCGCGGATTTTACGCATTTTTGCAGCCAACTCTTCATTATTCGTGCTGATAAAGCCGCCTTCGCCATATGCTCCTAGATTCTTCGAATAATAAAAACTGAATCCAGCTGCATCACCTAAACTACCCGCTTTACGCCCTTTATACTCAGCACCATGCGCCTGGCAGGCATCCTCTATGACCCGCAATCCATGACGAGCAGCGATTTCAAGCAAGGGATCCATATCAACAGTTTGTCCATACAAATGGACCGGTAGGATTGCCTTAGTCCTCGACGTAATTTTTGCTTCAATTTGGGACACGTCCATTAAGTATGTGGATGGGTCAATGTCCACAAAAACAGGTTTTGCTCCTGTGAGGAGAATTGCCTCTGCAGAAGCGATAAAAGTGTGCGAAACTGTGATCACCTCGTCGCCGGGGCCGATATCCAGAGCCCGAAGAATAATGTTAAGTGCAGTGGTACCTTCACTCACTCCAATCCCATGGGCAGCGCCACAAAACTGCGCAAACTCTTTTTCAAGATTCTGAACATTTTCTCCTAGGAACAAATGCATGCCATCCAACACATGTGAAATTCCCGAAAGAATCTCATCCTTCAAGGGCAGGTATTGCTTCTTTAGATCTACGAATTGTACGTTCATTTTGATTCTCCTATATGGATTCTATTTCCGGATGATCCGCGCGGGATTCCCCGCAACAACTGCACCAGCTGGAACATCGTGAGTGACTACACTTCCCGCACCGACAATCACGTTTTCTCCAACGGTTACGCCACATAAAATAGTAGCATTGCTCCCCAAGGAAGCTCCGCGCTTGATCAAAGTGGGCGTACAGGTCCAGTCCGCCTCCGTTTGAAGCTGACCCGTCTCAGCTGTAGCGCGTGGATATTTATCATTGATAAACATTACGCCATGTCCTATGAAAACATCGTCCTCTATGGTAACGCCCTCACAAATAAAAGTATGGCTGGAAACTTTCACATTTTTCCCAATTCGCGCACCTTTTTGTATTTCAACAAAGGTGCCTACTTTGGTATTATCGCCAATCTCACATCCGTAGAGGTTGACAAAAGCAAATATCTTCACGTCTCGACCCAGTTTCACATCGGGGGCAATTCGAGCGAACTCTGCAGTTACCATTGAATCACCTGTTGGGTACAACCATTAGCTACCGACTGCATGGCGGCCTCCAATATTTTTATCACATGCAAACCACTACGAGCAGAGCTATTTGGCTCCGTATGATTGACGATGCTGTTTACGAAATCCTGACATTCTTCGCGCAAAGGCTCAACAAATTTGATGTTAGGAATAATAATATCACCATGGCGATAACTATATTGAAATTCCCCAAAGCCATTTGTGTAATCCGGCGCGTCAACACCTTGATCATAAATTTTGATCTTACCCTCAATCGCCACATCGTTAAAAACAGCCATCTTTTTACTGCCAACAATCGTGACGCGTCGAACCTTGCAGGGATCCAACCAGCTTACATGCACATATGCTGTCAGATTGTTCGGGAATATCAGATTAATATAGGCAACATCATAAACCCCCGGTGTGACACAAGGCATCCCCTGAGCACTCACCGAAATCGGCTTTTCGTTCAGAAGATAAAGCAAAATTGAAATATCATGAGGGGCCAAGTCCCAGATCACATTAGAGTCACGATTGAAAAGGCCAAGGTTTAACCTTGCTGTATCAATATAATATATATCACCCAACTCCTTATTTTCGATATATTTCTTCATCTCGTGAATGGCAGAATTATACCGAAAGGTATGGCCGACCATTAATGTTAAATCCTTTGAATCAGCCAATTCTATTAACTCTTCTGCCTGCTTACTATCGAGAGTTAAAGGTTTTTCAGCGAGTACATGCAAGCCATGCATCAAGCAATCCTTCGCGATTTGAAAGTGAGTCTTTGGTGGGGTGGATACAACCACTGCATCCAGCCCCATCGCGAACAACTCACGATAATCCTTTGCCAATTTGATTTCGGGATATTTTGACTGAGCACGCTTGAGTTGCTCATCTTTCTGATCCGAAATGGCAATCAATTCTGATGTTGGGAGTTCATAAAAATTCCGGGCAAGATTCGGCCCCCAATATCCGTAACCGATTAAACCCACTTTTACTGTATTCATATTGCATCTCCTTGTTAGCTTAGATTAGTGTGCGCCTTTTGCAGAAAAAACTACAAAAGGTGTTTTCAGGATGAGCTTCATATCAAGCCATAAAGATTGTTTTTCGATATATTGAATGTCCAGCCGCATTTGATGGTCAAAATCAATAGATGAGCGTGCCGTGACTTGTTGTAAACCAGTGATGCCCGGCTGAGCCTCAAGCCGTTGCATATACCATGGCGCATATAATTCCACTTCATAGGGAATCGCCGGTCTCGGCCCAACTAAGCTCATATCACCTCTCAATACATTCCAAAACTGTGGGAGCTCATCGAGGCTGAGTTTACGTAAGAGCTTTCCAGGTCTGGTAATTCTTGGATCCCGCACCAGTTTCCGGATGTTCGATGTTTGGCCTTGTAAGACGTCCATCTGTTTCTGATCGTTTTCAATTAATGCCTGAATATAAGCCTGATGAATAGCGGGGTCCGCATTTATCCTCATTGTCCGGAACTTATAACACGGAAATGTTACTTTCTGCCAATATAAGTATTTGCCACGTAATTGTCTTTTTGCACCTACACGTTCCTGCACAAAAAATACTGGGCCGGGAGAATACAAAAGAATCGTCAGCGCAATCAACAGCATTAATGGAGAAAGCAACACCAATAAAACCAGGGCAATCATAAAATCAATCATGCGTTTCACGGCATAATAACCACTGCGATCTTGAGTCACCAAACGCAGGGCACATGGATCATATTTGCGAATCAAATCTAATTGAGCTTCATTTTGCATGTGCGACAAATCCTTGTGACTAGTTAACAAATAGTTTTTTTCATTTCCAATCAGCGAATAATATCAGCATATACGATACAGACGCTCTTAAAGAGGCAACACATGAATGTGTCCTTAATTGTTTTCTTTTCCAATTTAGAAACCAAGACAATGTTTCAATTTTTAAATCAATTTATAATTCAAATCAAAAAAATTTGATTTCTGAAAAAACGAATTTAATAGATATTTATATCATTTTAATGTAATCTCTCAAAAAGTCAATAGTTGTCCAAGGTGTCTCCATGGCTTTTGCAAAGTCAGGAAAAGGGGGGATGGTGAAAGCCTGAGGAATATGTGCGGCGAACCACCTTCTAGCTTGAGCAGCGTTTGAGGTTAGCTTGTCTAATCAGAGCCAACACAAGATTGTTGATCGAAGCCATCACCTTTCCCAAATTTCCAATGGTCATGCGAGTGGCGTCTTCCAGAAAAGTCACATCTCTTCGATAATGTAAACCAGCTTCGATTCCCCAGTGAGATCGTCGAATTTTCAGTAATTGCGGAGAGCAGGCTTGCTTGCGAGACAAACTGGTAATACCGAATTCGACTTCACAAGAGGTGCGAATACATTTGCCATCAGAACAATCATTAGCAATGTTTCCAAGCTATATTGTTTCCCCTTGGGCTTGCATATATCGGTTAACTTGCAGAGACGATCATACACGCTGCCTTTATCAAACTCAACCCCATTGGCACTAATTTCTCGTTCGATTTTTCCTACTACCCGCTAAAGCCCACCATTCCTGATATAGAGTCAATTGTTGTGAAAAGGGCGTATTTTCCAAATCCAACGGAGTAAGAAGCACAGACAAAAAGCCGTCATTGGACGTGGAGGCTTTTTTGCCCGAGACACAACCCCCCTTCTCCTTGAAACCCGACACAATTACAGTCTATGGCACCACCTGGTGCCCGGACTGCAAACGCGCAAAGAAATTCTTTGGCGAGCACCGGGTGCAATACAGCAATATTGATATCGAGGAAAACCCTGAGGGCGTGGCCTTCGTAGAAAATCTCAACAAAGGGATGCGTGTCATTCCTACTATCGTTTTTCCAGATGGTGAAGTATTAGTGGAACCTTCAAATGCCCAACTTGCCGAGAAACTTGGCCTGCAGACCAAAGCCCAGCGTGAGTACTATGATGTAATCATTGTCGGCGGCGGACCTGCCGGGTTGACAGCTGCACTTTATCTCGCCCGTGAGGGGTTGGAAACCCTGGTTATCGAAAAAGCCGGCCTGGGTGGACAGGCTGGTATCACCCAAACACTGGACAATTTCCCAGGGTTCGATGAAGGAATCTCGGGGGCGGAATTCGCTGACCGTTTAAGCAGACAAGCGCGCAAATTCGGCGTGGAACTTCTACAGGCACAGGAAGTCACAGAGATTGAAGAAGACGGGCAATATCATGTTGTTCATACCGGTTCAGGAAACCATTATCACAGCAAGGCTGTTTTATTTGCATCAGGTGCGCGTTACCGCCGTATGGACATTCCCGGTGAGGATGAACTCATCGGCATAAACGTTCATTTTTGTGCAACTTGCGATGGCGCGTTCTATAAAGGCAAAAAGGTGCTTGTCGTGGGCGGAGGAAATAGCGGTTTTGAGGAAGGCCTTTTCCTCACCAAATTCGCCACCCAGGTTGACATTATTGTAAATTCTCCAGAACCAAAAGCAAGTAAAATATTGCAGGATAAAGTGGCCGAGAAAGAAAACATGCACGTGCTGCTTAATCACAGTATTAAGGAACTGCGCGGAAAAAATAAACTTGAATCAATATTTATTGAAGACAAAAACACAAACGAAAATAAAGTTCTCAATTACGACGGCGTCTTCGTGTTTATTGGTCTGACCCCCAACAACGACTTGTTGAAAGATACTGCCAAACTCGACAAGTGGGGTTTCATAAAGACCGAAAATATGATGACAAGTATTCCCGGTATCTTCGCAGCCGGTGACGTACGCTCTGGCGCGACAAAACAAGCTGCTGCGGCGGTGGGAGAAGGCGCATCTGCCGCGCTGGCAATACGCGAATATCTCAAGTCCATTGGCGGATAGTTGAAATTTGAATGAACGAAATAAACTGGAGAATTATCCCTTGATCGATCGCTACACCATTAACCCATCGCAAATCGTGATGTACACAACTGAATATTGCTCTGACTGCAACCGCGCAAAGGCTTTTTTTGAAGCCAACAAAGTTACGTATCTTCGCATCCAACTTGAAAATGATGAAGAAGCGACTGAATTCGTGATGAATGTCAATCAGGGACACAGAAGCGTCCCAACCATTGTTTTTCCCGACGGCGCCGTTCTTGTTGAGCCAAGCTGGGAGGAGTTAAGACTCAAGATCTCAGAATCATAAAATCATCATTCGTAAATCATCACTGAAACCTGGGGGTATAATAACGTTATGAAAAAGTTTTCTTTATTTTTTCTAGTACTGTTGCTGTCGGCTTGCGATACTTGGGGGGTGCCGCCTCAGCCCTTCCCGGTTTGGACACCAATTTCATCCAGCACTCCAGGCATTGTCACTGCGACACCTATTATCCTTCTCCTACCGTTCACAAGCACAGCGGGCGTAATCGTTATTACGCCTGTTACTCCTACAAACACTGAGATTCCATCGCCGACATTTACCTCGGTTCCAATTCTCCCAACAGAAACTTTTACATCATTTCCAATACAATCTGTAACCGTGGACATTCTCGGCTGCAACACCAGCATTGACATTACCCACGGTATGGGCGAAGTGACCAATGCTTATGTGACCGTAAAAAACACAGGCACAGTCGATCTTCCCAACACATGTGCCCTGCTCCGCGCCATTGATGAGGATCGAGAACACCCCGACAAGAAAGTATGTGTACCCAATTTACCTGTGCAAAATCAGGTATCTTTAAAGTTAACGGTTGACTCAGCGTATAAAAAAGACACGGTCATTCAAGTTGATGCGACATCCAATGAAGTCATTTTGCTGCGCGTGGACAAACCATCCTGCAGGGACATTGGCATTTTCGGCGGGGCGCCTTCGGACGTGGGTGTGATCAAGCCGATACAGCCGTAGCATTGTGGTCTCGATACGTCCCGCAAAAACATGCGGAACTACTCGACCACCACTTGGGAATGACGAAGGGTAGAGAATGCCTGGGTCCACATCGCAGGCTCGAGGTCAGAATGATGCGTTGCTTTTCATCAAAAGGTATAATGAAACCATGACAGACGAACAAATCAAATCACTTGCACGCAACAAGATCGCCATGCTTATCGATGGTGACAATGCCCAGGCGGGACTGCTGGCCCAAATG
>Ga0163144_10008134_pt1 | contig 22752 bp, 17 predicted proteins | sample OliLak19BULKMAT1_FD_123175 | JGI IMG/M metagenome (GOLD analysis project Ga0163144, IMG submission 123175) | Freshwater microbial mat bacterial communities from Lake Vanda, McMurdo Dry Valleys, Antarctica - Oligotrophic Lake LV.19.BULKMAT1 | ecosystem: Environmental > Aquatic > Freshwater >...
CACCGCGGGCTTGCGGATGTTGACGAAGATGAAGTTGGTCTGCGATTCGGGTGAGTCAAAGCCCATGGCCTTGAACTGCGCCTGCGTCCAGTCGCGGACCCGCGTGTTCTCGCCCTTCTCCCACACCATGTGTTCGGTGTCCTTCAACGCGGCGATGCCGGCGACCGCCTGCAACTCGTTGATGCTGCCCAGGCCCCACGCGCGCCCGACCTTGGTCATGGTCTCGGGTTGGCCAACGGCGTAACCCATGCGCATGCCCGCCATGCCGTAGGCCTTCGAGAACGTGCGCGTGATGAACACACCCGGCAGTTCGAGCGCCAGCTTCACCATCGAGCCCGATCCGGGCAAGGTGGCGTATTCGAGGTACGCCTCGTCGATCAGGATACCGGTCTGCGGCGAGCGTTCCTTGATCGTCCGGACGGCCCGCTCGATGTCCGACATCGTGTGCACGCTCGAGGTCGGGTTGTTGGGGTTGCACAGGAAGACGAGTCCGGCGCCGATCGAGCCGCGAATCAGCGCCTCCAGATCGAGCCGCAAGCGCGCATCGACGGGCGTCAACTTCACGGGCGCCTTGATCTCCTGCGCGGTCCCGTTCGGTGAGGAGTACGACGGGTCGGCCGTCACCAGCGCGCGGTCTGGCGCACAGTAGGCCCTGACCGCCGCGGTGAGGATTTCGCCGGACCCGGTGGAGATAATGACGTTCTCCGGTTTGGCGCCGGAGAACTCGGCCACGGTATCCACAAACGACGCGAGGGTGGGCGGCGGATAGCCCAGCCCGAGATTCTTGGATGGATGCTGCTTCAGGGCCTCGATGACCTTGGGGCTTGGGCCCCGGAGGTTCTCGTTGCTGCTGAGACGAATCGCGATCGGTGGGCCCGCCGGGCGCTGCCCGCCGCCTCGTCCCTGGACGAATGCCAGCAACTCTTCGTTGCCGTAGCCGATGATGTGCGCCGCGGAGGCTGCTGCCGCTCCGCCTACGCCAAACCGCCGAACGAACTCCCGACGTGAAAATGCCATAAATTTGTCCTCCGCGAGGCGCATGGTAGCACCAGACGCCATGGCTCCGCCTCCGTAAACTGGCTCTGACACAGGCCATCGGCCACGGTGGACGCCACTGGTATCGTTACAGGGCCATGACCATCACCTCCGCCTTTCACGCCAAGAGCACCGCCCTGGAAGTTGTCCGCCACATCGACCTCACGGGTCGCCATGCCCTGGTCACCGGCGGGGCCTCGGGCCTCGGGCTCGAAACCTCGCGTGCGCTGGTCGCGGCGGGCGCCGCGGTGACGCTCGCGGTCCGCAACCTGGAGCAGGGTCAGCAGGCCGCGGCACGGTTTCGCACCGACTATCCGGGGGCAGCTGTCGCGGTGGCGCGGCTCGACCTGGCCGACCTGACCGTCGTGGGGCAGTGCGCCGCGGACTGGATCGCCACGGGGCAGCCCCTGGACATCCTGATCAACAACGCGGCCATCATGGCGTGTCCGTTGACGCGCGACCGCCACGGATGGGAGGCCCAGTTCGCCACGAATCATCTCGGGCATTTCGCGCTCGCCAACGCCCTGCTTCCCGCGCTGCGCGAGGCCGCGGCGCGGCATGGCGAGGCGCGCGTCGTGGCGCTCAGCTCGTCGGGACACAAGCTGGCGGGTGTCGATTTCGACGACCTCCACTTCGAACGCCGCGACTACAACAAGTGGATCGCCTACGGCCAGGCGAAGAGCGCCAACGCGTTGTTCTCGCTGGGCCTGCACGGGCGTGAGGCAGCCAACGGCATCACCGCCAATGCCGTGCACCCGGGCGGCATCATGACCGGCCTGCAGAAATTCCTGCCACTCGAAGAGATGCGGGCCCTGGGATGGCTCAAGCCCGACGACACGCCGCTGGATATTTTCAAGACGCCGGCACAGGGCGCCGCCACCAGCGTCTGGGCCGCCACCGCTCCGGAACTGACTGGGCACGGCGGGCTCTACCTGGAAGACTGCGCGCAGGGCGTGCCGAGCGAGCCCGGGAACCGGATTTCCGGCTACAAGCCCCACATCATGGACGCCGACGCGGCGCGGCGTCTCTGGGATGTGTCAGAGACCTTGACGCGAGACGCCTAGCGCGCGCGCCACTCCGGCCTTCGACCCGTGTCGAAGTATTTGCGACTCCGACTGCAGGCTTCGTACGCAATATCTGCGACATTCAATCGACCGGCTCCCAAGACTATTCGGGATTCCGCCCTATTCCACGTGGCCCTCCGTTCGCAGGCATTCATGGCGGAGGACGATGCTACGATGGCGACCAAGTGGGATGAACGGATGACCAACCGCTTCGACCAGCTGCAACGGGCATTGACTGATGAAATTCGGACGCAGTTTGTCGCGTTGGGCGGACAACTTGAGGAGCGCCTCGAACAGCGACTCGGCGAGCGGCTCGGGGAACGCCTTGAGAAGCGACTCGGCGAGAGGCTTGAGGAACGCCTCGATCAGCGGCTCGGCGAGCTTGAGGAACGCCTCGATCAGCGGCTCGGCGATCGCCTCGAGAAGCGACTCGGCGAGAGGCTTGAGGAGCGCATCGACAAGCGGCTGGCCGCGAGTGAAGAACGGCTGACGGCGCACATCAGCCAGACCATGCAGGTGCAGGGCAAGTCGCTTCGGGACATCGTCAAGACGGCTGCCGACAACTATGGCGGCGTGCTGGGTCGTATTGATCGCGAGCTTGGAGAGTTTCGGCAGGAGTGGCGGGCGCAGACCGAGGATACGACCCGGGTGCTCGCCAACCACCATCAGCGCCTCCTGGTGTTGGAGGCGACCGGCAGCAACCCGGGGTAGCTGACCGCTCGCGCCATCTCGCGCCGGTCGTTACGCCTGGCCCACCGGCAGCGTGCTTCCCGAAAACTGGCTCTGATACAGAGCCGCATAGCGGCCATGGGCGTCCAGTAACTGCTGGTGCGTGCCTTTCTCGACAATCCGCCCGTGTTCCATCATCAGGATCACGTCGGCGTTGCGAATCGTGGACAGCCGATGCGCGATGACGAACGTCGTCCGGCCGTGCATCAACGTGCCCATGGCCTGCTGGATCAACACCTCGGTACGCGTGTCGACGCTGCTGGTCGCTTCATCCAGGATCAGGATGGCCGGGTCGGCCAGGAACGCGCGCGCGATGGTCAGCAACTGCTTCTGCCCCTGCGACAGGTTGGTGGCCTCCTCGTTGATCAGCGTGCCGTAGTTATCGGGCAAGGTGCGGATGAAGTGGTCGGCCTGCGCCGCCTTGGCGGCCTGGACGACTTCTGCTTCCGTGGCGCCGTCGCGGCCATAGGCGATGTTGTCGCGAATGGTGCCGGAGAACAGCCAGGTGTCCTGCAGCACCATGCCGAACATGCGGCGCAGGCCGCCGCGGCCCAGGTCGCGGATGTCGATGCCGTCGACGCGAATCGCGCCGGCGTTGACGTCGTAGAACCGCATCAGCAGGTTGACCAGCGTCGTCTTGCCCGCGCCAGTGTGACCGACGATCGCCACCATCTGCCCGGAGGCGACGGTCAGCGCCATATCCTCGATCAGCGGCGCCTCGGGTTGGTAGCTGAACGCGATGTGATCGAACCGGACCTCGCCGCGTGGCGTGGCCGGGACGGCGGCCACCGGCGTGTCAGCCGGCTCTTCCGCCTCGTCCATCAGCTCGAACACGCGCTCGGCCGACGCGATGGTCAACTGAATGGTATTGGCGATGCTGCTCAACTGCGTGATCGGCATCGAGAACTGCCGGCTGTACTGAATGAAGGCCTGGATGTCGCCAATGGCAATCGACCGGCGGGTCACGAGAATGCCGCCAATCACGGCCACCGCCACGTAGCCCAGGTTGCCCACAAACATCATGATCGGAAACATCACGCCGGTGGCGAACTGCGCCCGCCACGCGCCGTCGTAGTAGTTCTCGTTGAGCTCGTCGAACCTCGCCACTGAGCGAACCTCGTGGCCGTAGGCGGTGACAATCGCGTGGCCCGAGTACATCTCGGCGACGTGGCCGTTGAGTTCGCCGAGCGCCTGCTGCTGCCGCACGAAGAACGCCTGCGACCGCTTGGCGATGGCCGCGACAATGGTCACGCTGAGCGGCAGCGTCAGCACCACCACGATGGTCAGGATCCAGCTGATGGTCAGCATCATGATGATGATGCCGGTCACCGACAGCAGCGAGGTGATCAACTGCGTCAGGTTCTGCTGCAGCGTGCTGCTGATGTTGTCGAGATCGTTGACCGCACGGCTCAGGATCTCGCCGTGGGTCTTCGAATCGAAGAACCGCAACGGCAGGCGGCTGAACTTGGCTTCGACGTCCTCGCGCAGCGCATACACGGTCTTCTGCGCCACCCCCGACATCAGGTACTGCTGCAGATACAGGAACAGCGCGCTCACCGCATACAGGGCCAGCAGCGTGGCCAGCATATTGCCGACGTAGCGGAAGTCGATCCCGGCGCCCGGCACCTTCATGGCGCGGCCCAGGTAGCCTTCGAAGATTTTGGTCGTGACCAGGCCCATCATCTTGGGACCGACCACGCTGAACAGCGTCGAGATGACGCCCGCCACCACCACGACGATCAACGCCGGCCGGTGCGGCGCCAGGTAGCCGGTCAGACGGCGCAGCGTGCCCTTGAAGTCCTTGGCCTTCTGCACCGGAAGGCCCAGGCCCCCCATCGGGCCGCGGCCAAACATGTTGGCCGACTGGGACGGTTGGCGCAGGGCCGTGCGTTCGGCGCTCATGCGACCTCCCCCAGCGACGCCTGCGACGCGGCGATCTCGCGATACACCGCACACGACTCGACCAGCTCGGCGTGCGTGCCCATCCCCACCACCCGGCCATCGTCCAACACGACGATGCGGTCGGCATTCATCACTGTGCCGATGCGCTGCGACACGATCACGACCGTGGCATCCGCGAGGTCGGCCTTGAGGGCCGCCCGCAACCGGGCATCGGTGGCAAAGTCGAGCGCCGAGAAGCTGTCGTCGAAGACGTAGATCCCGGCGCGCCGCGACAGCGCGCGGGCAATCGCCAGGCGCTGCTTCTGTCCGCCCGACAGGTTGGTGCCGCCCTGCGAGACCGGCGAGGCGTAGCCATCCGTCATCTGATCGATGAACTCGGCGGCTTGTGCCACCGTCGCGGCGTGCCGCATCTGGTCATCGGTCGCTTCGTCGTGGCCAAAGCGGATGTTGCTCGCCACCGTGCCGGTGAAGAGCACCGCCTTCTGCGGCACGTAGCCGATGCGGGCGCGCAGGTCTGCCTGGCGCATCTCGCGGACATCGACACCATCCACCAGCAGGCGGCCGGCGTTGACGTCGTAGAACCGCGGGATCAATCCGGCCAGCGTGGACTTGCCCGAGCCGGTGCCGCCGATGATGGCCGTCACTTCGCCGGGCAGGGCCGTGAACGAGACATCAGACACGGCGGGTTCTTCGGCACCTGGATACTGGAACGTCACGTGCTGGAATTCGAGCCGGCCACTGGTCCGGCTGGCGCCGGACGCCGCCGTCACCTCAACGCTGCGCGGCGGTAGCGGATCGACGACATCCGGCACCACGTCGAGGACGGCGTTGATGCGCTCGGCCGACGCGGCCGCGCGCGGCAGCATCACGAACACCGCGGTGACCATGAACACCGCGAACAGGATCTGGATGGCGTACTGCAGCGACGCCATCATTGCGCCGACGTGCATCTCGCCGGCGTCAATGCGCACGGCGCCGAACCACAGAATCAGCACGCCGGTCAGGTTCATCATGAAGAACATCGCCGGCATCAGCAGCGCCACCAGGCGGTTGACGCTGATGGCATTGCTCGTGACCGCCTCGTTGGCGGCGGCAAATCGCCGGCTTTGATCGGCGCCGCGATCGAAGGCGCGAATCACGCGGACGCCGCTCAGGCCCTCGTCCAGCACCAGATTCAGGCGATCGATCTTCACCTGCATCTGTTGATAGAGCGGCACGGCCTTCCACATGATCAGGAAGAAGACCACGGCCAGGACCGGAATCACCGCGATCAACACCCGCGCCAGCCGCGCATCCTGCGACAGCGACAACGTCACGCCGCCAATCGCCATCATCGGCGCCGGGATCGCCATGCTCAGCAGCATCAGCAGCACCTGTTGCACCTGCGTGGTGTCGTTGGTGGTGCGCGTGATCAGCGAGGCGGTGCTGAACTCCTCGAACTGGTGGACCGAGAAGTGCGCCACGCGATCGAACACGCGGCCACGGACAATGCGCCCGAAGCCGGTGGCGACCTTCGACGCAAAGTAGCTGCCGGCCACCGCGCAGATCGTGCCGACAATGGCAACCAGCAACATCAGGCCGCCGATCTCGAGAATCTTGCGCGTATCACCAAGAACGATGCCGAAGTCGACGATGTCAGCCATCAGGCGTGGGAGGTACAGGTTGGCGAGCGACTGCGCGAGGGCGAGCACCGTGACAATGGCGACCGACCCGCGGAGGGGTTTAAGGAGGGCGAATAGCTTAAGCATGGGAAGCAGCCAGCATAAGACAACTCGGCCACCGCCGCTTCAGTCCCTCGGGCCGGCCCGGAGATACCGCGCCGGCCACGTGCTGTCGCGCCGCGGCGCAGCAACGGCAACCTCGCGGCTTACATCCCGACACTCGGCGCGGTCCCGCTCGACGACCCCGATAAAGCGTCGGGCTCCTCCGCGCACCTCAGCATAAATATGTGACGATGATATGCTTATCTGTATGCGCACCACGCTGAACCTGGACGATGGGCTGATGAAGGCCGTCAAGCGGCGGGCGGCCGACACCGGCCGCACCATGACCGACATCGTCGAGGAGTCGCTCAGAAGCGCGCTGGCGGTGCGGCCAGGCGTGAAGCGGCGGGCACCGTGGACGTGGGTCACCGTGAAGGGCAAGGTCCGACCCGGCGTGGACGTCACGGATCGTGACCGCCTCTACGACGTCATGGAAGGCCGCGAGTGATTGCGGTTGACACCAATATCCTGGTCTACGCCCATCGCGCCGAGATGCCGCAGCACCGCGCCGCCGAGCGGCGGCTCCGCGAGCTGGCCACCGGCGCGGCCGCGTGGGCCCTGCCGGTTTTTTGCCTCGGGGAGTTCGTGCGGGTCGTGACCCATCCGAAAGTGTTTCAACCTGCATCGACGATCGATCAGGCGCTTGGCGCCATCGCGGCGCTGCTCGAGAGTGACTCGCTGCGGGTGCTGATGCCGGGCGAGCGCTACCCATTGTTGCTGGCCGAGACGGTCCGCGGCGGTCGCGCCACGGGCAATCTGGTGTTCGATGCGCAGATCGCCGCCGTGTGCCGCGAGCACGGCGCCACCGAAATCCTCACCCTTGACCGGGACTTTGCTCGCTTTCCCGGCCTCCGGTTACTGCCGCTCGAGGGGTAGCCCGCTGCTCAGGCCGCCTGCCCTTGACCGCTAGCGCGGCTGCGCGCCTCGCGGACCTGCGCGCAGGTACTGCGAGGGCCACGTGATCTCCTGCCCCAGTTCGCGCGCCGCGCGCAGCGGAAAGTACGGATCCCGCAACAGCTCGCGCGCCAGCAACACGGCATCGGCCTGACCGCTCGACACGATCTGCTCGGCCTGCGCGGCCTCGGTAATCAGACCCACGGCGCCGGTCAGGATGCCGGCGTCACGCCGAATGCGCTCGGCGAACGGCACCTGGTAGGCGGGGCCGGCCGGAATCTTCGCGTGCGCGACATTGCCGCCAGACGAGCAGTCGATGAAATCCACACCGAGCGGCTGCAACTGCCGCGCGAGCTCCACCGATTGCTCGATGTCCCAGCCCCCCTCGACCCAATCCGTGGCGGAGAGCCGCACGAACAGCGGCGCTTTCTCAGGCCAGACCCGGCGGACGGCCACGGCCACTTCACGCAGGAACCGCGTGCGGTTTTCAAACGACCCGCCGTACTGATCCTGGCGCTGGTTGCTCAATGGCGATAGGAACTCGTGCAGCAGATAGCCGTGGGCGGCGTGGAGTTCGATCACGCGAAACCCGGCCTGATGCGCGCGGCGAGCGGCAGCCACGAACGCGCCGGTCACGCGCGCAATGCCATCCAGCGTCAGCGCCTGCGGCATCGGGTAGTTGTCGGCAAAGGCGATCGCGCTCGGCGCCAAGACGTCCGGCCAGCCACCATCAGCCACCGGAATCGCGCCGGTCCCGCTCCAGGGACGATACGTGCTCGCCTTGCGTCCCGCGTGCGCCAACTGCATACCGGCGACACTGCCCTGCTCGTGAATGAAGCGCGCGATCCGCGACAGGAAGTCGATGTGCTCGTCCTGCCAGATGCCCAGGTCCTGCGGACTGATGCGGCCCTCGGCGGTCACCGCAGTCGCTTCGGTCAGGATCAGGCCGGCCCCACCGACCGCCCGGCTGCCCAGGTGCACCAGGTGCCAGTCGTTGGCGAAGCCGTCGTCGCTCGAGTACTCGCACATCGGCGAGACGAACACGCGGTTGGCGAACGTCTGGTGGCGGATGGTCAGCGAATCAAACAGGTGCGACATATCTCTAGAACAGTAGCTTGTAGTCGGCGTAGTTCACGGGCACACCGACGACGAGGCTGGAGTTCTGTTCGACCGCGCGGCGCACCGCCGTCGCTAACTCGTCAGGATTCGTGGTGCGCAGCGCCTGCACGCCACACGCCTCGGCCATCTTCACCGTATCGATCGGCCGGAAGTCCATGCGGTGCGCCGGCAGCTTGCGATTCTCTTGCGCCAGCTTGATCAGCGAGTAGCTGCCGTCTTCAAGCACCACGGTGATGAACGGCGCGCCGACACGCTCGGCGGTCTCCAGTTCCTGGGCGTTCATCGAGAACCCGCCGTCACCGACCGCAGCCAACACGGGCACGTCGGGATGCGCCAGCTTCGCGCCAATGGCCGCGCTCAATCCATAGGCCATGCCCGACAGCCCGTTTGACATCCAGAACGTGCCTGGGTGACGGCTCGGCCAGAATTGTCCGAACAAGTACTTGTGCGAGCCGACATCGGTGGTGACGATGGTGGCGGCCGGCATGGCGCCTGAGAGTGCGCGGATCAGATCGCCGGGCCACATGGTGGTCGGGGCCATGCGTTCAGGCGGGTCTAACTTGTCCGCCGAAGCGCGCAGCGCGAAGGTGGAAGACCCGCCTCTACGAATGAGGAGGTCGTGCCGTTTCTGTTGGAACTCGGCGAAGGGCCACGCCCAGGCACGCGGCGCCGGCGACTGCACCATGGCGTCGAGGAACGCCGCGTGAGCCACGAGGGCCACACCCGGCGGGATGATCCCCGCCACGTTGGGCGCCTCGAGGACCCACTCGATCGGCAACTCCGCGTGCCAGGTCTTGTCCACTTCCACCGGATCGAGTCCGAAGCCAATCAGCAGGTCTGACGCCTTCAGGGCATCGACCATTAACCCATCTGCGGCCATGCCGCTGATCACGCCGACGAAGTTCGGGCCGGTCTCATTGACGATCCCCTTCACCTTGGGCGTGACGGCGACCGGCAGGTTCCACTCGTCGAGCCAGCGGCGAATGCGAGTCGCGTTGGCGTTGTCGACCCCGAGGCCGATCAAGACCAGCGGGCGTTCAGCGGTCGCGAGTCGCGCGCGCAGATTTGCGGCGGCATCCCGGCCCCCCATCAAGGGGGGCCCTACAGAGTCGGTCACGGGTCCCGTAGGGCCCCCCTTGGCTGGGGGCCGAGCGTCCTTCAACGCCTCGCGCGCCGAGATCGTGAGGAACGACGCGCCGTAGGGGCGCTCCATGCACGCACCGAGCGCGCGGGGCAGGATGTCCGCCGCGTTGTCGCAGGTGATCTCGCCGGTCATCCGGCACACAGGACGATAGATCTCATGCAGCGGCAGCAACTGGTGGGTGTGGCTTGCCGGCACATCACCCGGCAGCTGTGCGCTGATCGCGAGCAGCGGTTCCTGGTCGAGATAGGCACTCGCCACTGGCAACATGAGGTTGGCCGCGCCAGGGCCGAGCGTTGCCAGTACCACACCTGGCTGGCCCAGTAACTTGCCGTAGACTGCGGCGGCAATGCCGGCATTGGCCTCGTGGCGCATCAGGACGAAGTCAATGCCGGCCTTGCGCAGCTCGTCGATCAACACCAAGACTTCCCCACCGGGAAGACCGAACACCCGCGCGATGCCGGCATCTGCCAGCGCTTTCGCGACCGCCGCCGCTGTTGTCATGCGGCATTGTAAGACCTGCCTGGCGGCGCGCTGATCACGGAATTGTCATCCGCTGTGCCGTACCTGCACAGACGACTACCGTGGCCACCTCAGTCCTGCCGATAAGCCTATTTACCACAATGAGTTACCACGATGCCGCCATCTGGCGCACCCTTTGCTCTAGAGCATGGTGAATGATTGGATCTCGAACAGGCTGGGCTGACCAGCACGGGTTCACCCTCCTGGAGGCCGTTGTCGTCCTGGGCATCACCATGGTCCTGGCGGTCGTGGCCGTTCCGGTGTCGACACGGATGGTGAATAACGCCCGGGGCGACACCGCCCAGGTCATGGCGCTCTCGTTCATGGAAAGCGCCCGTAACCGGGCTGTCGCTGAACGCCGCAATATCGAGTTGGTCTTCGACGAGCCGAGCGCGATGCAAATGGTGCGCATCGAAGTCCCGAGCGGCGACCGCACGACCGTCGGGGAGCTGGTGCTTGAGGGCAACCAGGAGTTCCTGCTGGTGGACGGCGTTCCCGACACACCAGACGCGTTCGGCGACGCGGCCGCCATCACCTTTACCGGCACCACGCCCGTAATGTTCACCAGTGACGGCTCGTTGATTGATTCGGCGGGCGACGTCACCAACGGCAGCATTTTCATTGCCCGTCGCGGCGAACCCGACACCGCCCGCGCCATTACGATCTCGGGCGTTACCGGCATGTTGCGTTCCTGGAAATGGCGAGGCTCAGAATGGCAGCAGTAACGCAGCGCCCCGTCGACCAGCGCGGCTTCTCGCTGGTCGAAGTGATGGTGGCCATGTTCATCCTGACGGCCGGCCTGTTGCCGCTCGCAGCCTTGTTTGCCGTCGGCGTACAGCGGATGACGGCCTCGACACCGCAGTTGCTGGCCCGCGAGAAGGCCCGCGAAGCCATTGAAAGCGTCCACGCCGCCCGCGACACCGGCGAGGCCTCGTGGGCCACCATTCGTAACCTGGCCGACGGCGGCGTCTTCCTCAACGGCGCGCAAGCGATCAAGGCGCCCGGCAACGACGGCCTGGTCAACACGGCTGACGATGGCGCCACGGAGATTCCGCTTAGTCAAATGACCCGCGAGATCGACATCAATACGCTCAATGTCGATGGCACCACCACGGTCAATGTCAACCTCCGCGAGGTGCGGGTGGTGGTGCGCTACGCGGTCGGCAGCACGTGGTTCACCTACGTGCTGACCACCTATATTTCCTCCTACTCGTAGAAACCAGTGGCTGATTCCATGCGTCCCATTACCCGCACTCACCTGGCCGGCACGGCTGGCTACTCGTTGATCGAGCTGATCGTTTCCATGGGCCTGCTCACCGTGATCATGGGTGCCACCCTCGGCGGCCTGTCCAGCATCATGAAGGGCAACGAGATCGTGATGGCGGTCGCCACCATGAACAACGCGGTGCGGGCCGGCCTGGACCTGATAGTCCGCGACCTGCTGCAAGTCGGCTCCGGGCTGCCCGCCAGCCACGCCGTGAGTATTCCCAATGGCGACGATTCCGAACGGGTGCGCATCCCGGGCCCGGTGGGCACGGCCTTCACGACCGCCGTCAGCGACGTCACGTTACCGGCCGTGATTCCGCTCGCCGGTCAAGGGCCCACCATCGATGGCGTCGCGACCGATGTGTTGTCGGTGCTGATGGCCGACAACGCGTTTCTCAACATCGGACTCACCGCCCTTACCAATTCGAGCGTGACCGTAGCGGCCGGCCCCACGCTCGACAGCGGTCCCGACCGGGTCACGGCGGGACAGTTGATGTTGATCAGCAAGGGGTCGGTCAACACCCTGGTCCAAGTCACGGACGTGGACATTCCGAATCGGATCCTGACCTTCGCAGTGGGCGACTCACTCAACCTCAACCAGACCGAGGCCGAAGCCGGCACGCTGACGGCGTTGAACGCGGAAGAACCGGCGAACGCGACCGAACCAGTGAACGCGGCCTTGGCCACCAACATCTCGCGGATTCGGATGATCACCTACTACATCGACACCGCCACGGTGCCGGACCACCCCCGGCTTGTCCGCCGCATCAACAACGGCGATGCGGAGGTCTTCGACAACACCGCGGGCACGGCGGTGGCGTCGGACGTGGTCAACCTGCAGTTCGCATTCGACATCAGCAACGGCACCGGCAACCCCGGCAACGTCGCCATGACCGACACGGACATGACGACCGGCGGGGCGTGCAGTCCCGCCGCCTGCGGCCGGACCCAGATTCGCAAGGTGAACGTCTTGCTGACGTCCCGGGCCCCCGATCAGATTGCCGCGCGGACCAACAACATCAGCAACACGCTGCAGTCGCAGGTGAGCCTGCGGTCAATGGCATTCGTGGATCGGTACCGGTAATGACCAAGTGCCCAAGCCCCAGGGCCCCAAGCCCCCAAGCCACCAAGCCCCCAAGCCCCCAAGAGGAACGAGGCACGCGATGACGCAGTCGTTGAAGGCAAACGAGTCGGGCATGGCGATCATCACCGCCCTGCTGGTGATCGCGCTGGCCAGTGGCCTGATGGCCGGCATGTTCGCGGCGCTGCTGGCCAACCAGCGGTCTCACGCGAGCGACCGCGACCAGAGCGTCGCCTATTCGGCCGCCCACGCCGGCCTGGAGAAGCTGACTGCCAACCTCGCCGACCTGTTTGGCACCGACTTCAGCCCCAGCGCGACCCAGATCGGGGTCATCGACAACACGCCACCGGCGATCACCGGCTTCGAATACACCGCACCGGGCGGTGCGACTGGCTCGGGCTATGAAATTACCTTCACGGCCGACGGCAGCGGCAACCCCCAGGCGTTTGCGAACACCGACATCACGACCGGACCGTTCGAAGGCTTCAAGGGCCTGGTCACGCCGTACACGATTACCGTCACGGCGCGGTCGACGACCGGCAATTCCGAAGTGCGCCTGCGTCGCGAACTGCAGACCGTGGCGGTGCCGGTATTCCAGTTCGGCGTCTTCGGCGAGAAGTCGCTGGGCTTCCACGCCGGTCCCAACTTTGACTTCGGCGGCCGCGTGCACACCAACGAGACGCTGTATATCGCCTCGGGCGACGGCACGACGCTGACCTTCCGCGACAAGATCACGGCGTTCATCGAAGTGGTGCGCAATCGCATCAGCAACGGCCAGTTGATTTCTGCGACCGACCACGAGGGGACGGTGTCGCTGCCGACAGTGATCGGCGGTGCGCCGGGGACCTACCGGTCGCTCGCGTCAACCGAGAGCAGCGGCACGACCGCATCGCCGTGGGCTGGCTGGAAGAACCTCTCTGAGGTGACCTACCACACCAACATCCGCACCGAGACCACCGGTGCGAAGCGCTTGCAGCTGCCGCTGGTCTCGGCAGGCGCCACGCCAATCGACCTGATCCGTCGTCCCGTGGTCCTGTCGGACGAGAACACCGCCAACCCCGCCGTGTTCGGCCAGCGCTACTTCGCCCAGGCGAGCCTGCGGATTCTGCTGTCGGATCGGGAAGCCGACATCACGGGGCTGCCGGGCATTGTCGCCGGCGCGCCGGTGGATCTGACCGACCTGGCGGCCAGCGGTTACGTCGTCGCGGCGAACACGCCGCCGGTGCCGTGGTCGCCGGGACCGGAACCGTATCTCGCCGCGACCGGCGTGTCGCTGACGCGGGCCTCGAACGTCTCCGGCTCGACACTTACCATTCAAACCTCCGCGGACGCCGCGACCTGGAACAACGGCGTGGCGACCTGGCTGAAGTGGAACTCTCTCACCGTCGCCGGGGTCGGAGTCAGCTGCACCGGGTTGACCTCGGCGACACTGTTGGCATGCGGTGTCCACGCCATCGTCGCTCCGGGCGCGGCGGTCGTCTTCACGATGCTTGACGGCTCTATCGTCTCGACCACTGCCAGCGTCGGCGAGGCGTCCGATAGCGCTGCCATTCGGCTCAATGGCTTCGATACGGCCTTGAAGTTTGTCGCGACTCGCAGCTTCTTTGTCGGCGAAGACCCGGTCACGTGCACGGGCTTTACCATCAGCACGCTAACTGGCTGCACCTGGTCAACAGCGGCGTCGGCGGCGCTCGCCAACAACGACCCGGTTTATACCGGTGCCACCACCACCACCGGTACGCCGCTCCTCCACGGCTTCATCAGGATCGAGAAGCAGAACGCCGCCGGCGTGTGGAGTGATGTGACCATGGAAATTCTCAACCTGGGGTTTGCGGGACCGAACCAGCAGGGCGCGGCCTGTGGCGACCCGACCCCCAATGCCGTGATCCGAATGATGCACATCCGCGACAGCGGCATGGCGGCAGGCACGGGCTGCACCACCGGTAACACCGCCTACGCCACGTCGTTGGCGACTACCGATTTCTGGCCCAACACGCTGTTCGACGCCCGCGAAGGCAGCACGCGGCTGCTCGGCACCACGGCCGGCATGAACGCCGGCGGCGTCTTCAGCTACGTGGCGCTTGACGTCGACAACTTCCGCCGCTGGGCTGCCGGCACGATCCCCGCCGTCGGCAACACCGGCAGCCTGGCCCTGAACAACAACGGCTACATCGTCTATTTCTCTGACCGTCGCGGCGATCACAACGAGTTCGACGCCACGACTCCCGACATCGAAACTGGCGAGTACGGGTTTGAAGACTCGATCAACCCGTCTGTGGCTGCGTGGACAACCGGAATGGCAGGCAGGGGCACGCTCGAGGGCGGCGAAGACTTCAACGAGAACACGACCCTGGAAACCTACGGCGAGACACCGCACGCCTTGGTGGGGTTCGGCAACGCCATCACAGCAGCTGGCTTCGATGGCACCTCGGCGCCATGGACGGTCATCCCGCGCACCTATTCAGGCCGTGGCCGACTGGCCCGGCCCGTACTGTTCCGCCGCGCGCTGAAGATTATCAACGGCGGCATGGTCGGCGCGACCAATAACCTCCCGGTCGACGGTTTCACCGTGACGTCGGAGAACCCGATCTACATCCAGGGCAACTACAACGCCACCGCCGCCAGCGTCACCGCCGAACCGAACCGGGCGTCGGCGATCATCGGCGACTCCATTACGTTGCTGTCGAATGCCTTCAGCGACCACATCACGTTCTTGCACCCTTACCACCAGACCAATCGCAACGCCAGCGACACGGGCTACCGCTTCGCCATGACGACCGGCAAGTCGATCATGTTCACGAAGCCGGCGGGATGGGGTGACACGGAAATGGGCTCGGACGGCGGCGTCCACAACTTCATGAAGATGCTGGAAGATTGGGGCGGCCGCAACCTGCGCTACCGCGGCTCCATGGTCAGCCTTTACTACAGCCGGCAGGCCATCGGCATTTATCGCGCCGACGCCAACATCTACGGCGCACCGACTCGCGGCTATAATTTCGACACCGACTTCCTGACGCCGGCGCTGCTGCCCCCGGGCACGCCGATGTTCCGGGACATCAATACGTTGAAGTTCAGGCAAATTCTGCGGCCGAATCAGTAAACCGCGCCGCCTTGAGAGAATTCACAGGAGATCAGGAGTTGAAGAGAAGCGTTTTCTCCTTGTCTCCTGACCTCCTGTTATTCCTTGACTCCTGAGCTCCTGTTATTTAGCCGCGAAGCAGTAAAAGTAGCCCTCGCCGCCGGTCGGCCGCAGGTGCTCGAGGCCGCAGCCCTTCGACGGATGCGCCGAATGCCACGAGGTCGGATTGGCTCCGCCGCCCTGGCGGTCGAAGTGGCCGACGGTGGCGCTCGAATCACCCGCCGAGCTTGTCCAGTTGTTGCAGGTGGCTCCCGACACAGTGCCGTCGAGGTTGGTGCCGGTCAGGATGTCGTGCTGGTTCGGCGTGTCGCCACGGCCCTTCACCACGTCGCCCTTTTCGGTGAGCGAGTTCTCCTTCGACAACTTGTTGTTGTCGCTGTGCAGGTCGGCGACGTTCGCCGCCACCTGCACGCCCTTGGCGTTGAACCACGGGCCCGCGCCAATGCGGTCCTTGGCGTTCACCGCCGGCTGGCCATTCGCCGCCGTCGTGCTCAAGTAGGCGTGCCACTGGCGGTTGCCAGCCCCGGCCGCTTTCGCCAGCGCGGAGCAATGCGCATCGGCGCCCGCGAGGCCACCAAGGTCAGCACCCTTGCCGGGGCCGACGCTGGTGATGAAGAAGCCCAGGTTGCCCTGTGCCGTCACAGCCGGCGCGCTCGGCGCCATCAAGACGATTGCAAATCCCAACACAACAATCCGTTTCATGTCTGTCCTCCCAAACTAAATACAACCACGAAGGCCACGAAAATCACGAAGGCCACTCTTCATTGATCCAAGAACACATTCTTCGTGGTCTTCGCGAACTTCGTGGTTGCTCTTGACCTACCGCGCTACGGGCAACGGGCCGACCGGCCTCAGCGCCGTCGGCTTCGCCCCCGGCGCGCCCAGTGCGTCATACATCGCGGGCACGGCCGCGATCAGGTCGTTGGTGTCGGTCACCAACTTGACCATATCTTCGCGCAGTTCACCTGCAATGCGAACCTGCTGCGCCGTGGGCAGTGACGTAGACCCCATGATCTGGCCCTTTGTCTGGCCGAGCTGGCCTCGCGTGTTGGCCTGCTGGCCGCCGAAGCCACCGCTACCGCCCCCACCCTGGCCCTGGCCCACGCCCAACCGGCGGCGCAGATCAGCCAGCTTGGTGTTGACGTCGGCCAGCGCTGTCGTGCCAGCCGGCGGCACGTTGGCCGCGGCCTTCACGAGCGCGTCGGCCGCGGTGACCTGCGTGCCCAACGTCGTCACCGCTTCGGCCGCGGCATTGGCCACGCGCTGCAGTTCGTGCAACCCGAGCGCCGTGTCGTGCCAGGTCTTGCGATCGGCGTCGGTCAGGGGCATGTCCTTGTCACCGCTGACACGAACCGTCTTGGTCGCGACGTCCTTGCCATCGACGACGAGCGTCACGCGATACTCGCCGGGCAGGACGTTCGGACCGTTGTTGCCGCCGCCCCCGAAGCCACCGCCCCCACCCGGACCACCAGCCCCACCCGCCCCAGCTAGCGGAACCAGCGGCTGGTGCCGCAGATCCCAATAGACGCGATTGATGCCGGCGCCGCTCGCCGTTCGCACGTCGCTGCCGGTGATCTCGCGCACCTGCGTGCCGGCCGCATCGCGAATCCGCAGCGCGACAGTGGTCTGCGGCTTCGACAGGTAGAAGCTAATCGGCGCGCCGTAGGTCGGGTTCTTGCCGAAGAACGGCTTGTCGGCAATGAAGCCGCGATCGTTGGCCTGGTTAAACTGCATGGCGCCCCGCAGGTCGAACAGGAACGCGTCGGCTTTCATCGCCTCGGCCTGCTGCTGCAGCGGCGTCGCATCATCCAGGATCCAGATGCTGCGGCCGTGCGTGGCGACAATCATGTCGTTGTCGCGTGGGTGGAACACGATCTCGTGGATCGGCACCGTCGGCAGGTTCGACTTGACGCGCAGCCACTTGCCGCCGCGATCGGGGCTGACGAACAGGCCGAACTCCGTTCCCGAATACAGCACGCTCGGGTTCTTCGGATCCTCCGTCATCGACGCGACGGTATGGCCCTTCGGCAGGCCCTCGCCGATTGACCGGAAATTATTGCCGCCGTCCACGCTGGCGTAGACGTAGGTGCCCATGTCGTCGGCACGGTGGTTGTCGAAGCTCGCGTAGACGACACTGACGTCGTGTGCAGACGGCACCAGCCGCGATACATAGGCGTTCTTCGGCACGCCCGGGAACTTATTGGTGATATCGGTCCACGTCTTGCCGTCCTTCGTCATGTGGACCTTGCCATCGTCGGTGCCGGCATACAGCACGCCGGCCTGCTTCGGCGATTCCACCAGCGACACGATGTTGCCGTACGACTGCACGCCATCGTTCTTGGCAATCTCGAACTCTGCCGCCTTCACGCCCATCAGCGAGAGGCCTTCGCGATCGGTGTTCTCGGTCAGCTCGCCGCTAATCGCGGTCCACGAGTTGCCGCGATCGGTTGACTTGAACACCTTGTTCGCGCCGACGTAAATCGTGTTCGAGTCGTGCGGTGAGATCAGGATGGGCGTGTTCCAGTTCCAGCGCAGAGCCGGCTCGCCGCGCGCCGGCACCGGGCGGATCGACTTGCGCTCGTTGCTGACACGATCGATGCGCGAGATGTTGCCATCCTGCGACTCGGCGTAGATCGTGCGGGTGTCCTTGGGATCCACCTGGACGTCGAAGCCGTCGCCGCCGTGCACCGAGAACCAGTCGTCGTTGGAGATGCCCTGCCGGCTGCGCACCGCGCTCGGGCCGCCCCACGAGTAGTTGTCCTGCAGGCCGCCATAGACGTTGTAGGGCGTCTCCATGTCGTAGGTGACGTGGTAGAACTGCCCGAGATCCATGTTGTTGATGGCTTCCCAGGTCTTGGCCCGGTCGTAGCTGATGCCAATGCCGCCGTCAGTGCCTTCGATGATGTGGTTCGGGTTGTTCGGGTTGATCCACATCGCGTGGTGATCGTCGTGCAGCGATTCCTGCAGCGTGAAGGTCTTACCGCCATCATCGGAAATGTGCAGGTCCACGCCGAGCACGTAGATGCGTGAATCCGTGGCCGGGTCAATGCGAACCTGGCTGAAGTACATCGGCCGCGGGTTGACGTCCGACATCTTGCGCCACGTCTGCCCCGCATCGTCCGATCGGTAGGTGCCGCTTTCCTTGGCGTGCTCGATGCGCGCGTAGACGATGTTCGGATTCTTGCGATAGACGTCCATGCCGATGCGGCCGAGCGGCCCGGTGGGCACGCCGTTGGTCAGCTTGGTCCACGTCCGGCCCGCGTCACTCGACTTCCACATCGCGCTGCCCGGACCGCCGCCGTTGAAGCCCCAGGTCGCGCGCCGGCGCTGGTAGGTCGCCGCGTAGAGCACCGTGTTGTTGGTGGGATCCATCACCAGTTCCGTGGCGCCGGTGTCAGCGTCCACGAACAGGATGCGGTTCCAGGTCAGACCACCGTCAGTGGTCTTGTAGAGGCCACGTTCGCCGCCCGGGCCAAACACGCTGCCGAGGGCCGCGACGTAGACCACTTCGGGGTCGATCGGATCCACGACGATGCGGGCGATCATCTTCGAGGTACCGAGCCCCATGAACTTGAAGGTGCGTCCGCCGTCGGTGGACTTGTAGACGCCGTTGCCCCACGACGTGCTCTGGCGGTTATTGTTCTCGCCACTGCCCACCCACACCGTATTGGCGTCGTTCGGGTTGATGGCGATGTCGCCGATCGAGACCGTGTCCTCGAGATCGTCGAACAGCACTTCCCACGTCGTGCCGTTGTTGATCGTCTTCCACAGGCCGCCAGTGGCGGTGCCGACGTAGAACACGGCGGGGTTCGACTCGAGGACGGCCAGGTCATCGATGCGGCCGCCCATGGTGGCCGGACCGATGTTGCGGAAGACGAGGCCGGGAAAGGGGTCAGCCGGCGCAGCCGCTGCGGCCGGTGCTGCAGCTTGCCGCGCCGTTGCGCCGGCCGCCTGTTCGGCGCGAAGGCGGGGGCCGCTGACAGCGACCAGGGTGGCAAGCAGAACGAGCAGACAAGAATTCCGGAACATCCAGGGCTCCTGTGAGTGGGTGGCGTTACTTGGGCGGGGTCTTCAGGTGAGGGCGGACGACCCGTTCAATTTCATCGAGGGCCTGGACGATCGCGGCACTGACCTGCGCGCGTTCGTCGTCCGTGAGGCCAGACAACAGGCTGTGCGCAGCCGTGGTGCGGCTGCGAAGGCCGACGCTCAAGTGATAGGTGCGCGTGTCGTCGAGAAAGCGCTCCCGTGCGATTTCCATAGGGTAATTATACGGGCCGTGCAGAAACGAGCAGGCCGTCGTCCTTCCGTTCCACGACAATCCGTGCACCGTCCTTGACGTCGCCGAACAGGAGCAGTTCTGACAAGGGCTTCTTGATCGACTTCTCGATCAACCGCGCCATGGGCCGCGCACCAAACGCGCGGTCGAAGCCTTTTTCAGCCAACCACGCACGGGCGGCCGGTTCGAGCGCGATCTGAATCTTGCGGCCCGCCACGAGGGCGCGCAGTTCATCGATGTGTTTGTCGACCACCAACTCAATCTCGCGCGTGCCGAGCGGCTGGAAGTGGACGGTCGCATCGAGACGATTGCGGAACTCGGGCGCGAACATCCGCTCGAGCACGCCGGTCGCCTTGGAGCCCTCGCCCACTTCCTTGAAGCCCATGCGGCGACCCGACAGATCGCGCGCGCCGGCGTTGGTGGTCATGATCAAGATCACGTGACGGAAGTCAGCCTGCCGGCCGTGGGTATCAGTGAGCGTCGCGTGATCCATCACCTGCAACAGGATGGCAAACAGATCCGGATGCGCCTTCTCGATTTCATCGAGCAGCAGCACGGCATGCGGCGCCTTGCGGACGGCGTCGATCAGCAGGCCGCCCTCTTCGTAGCCGACATAACCCGGCGGCGCGCCGATCAGGCGCGAGACCGCGTGCTTCTCCATGTACTCGGACATGTCGAAGCGCAGGAACTCGACCTTGAGGACGCGCGCCAGTTGCCGCGCCAGCTCGGTCTTGCCCACGCCGGTGGGTCCCGCGAACAGGAAGTTGCCCATCGGCTTGTCGGCGGCGCGCAGGCCCGAGCGCGACAGCTTGATGGCCGACGCCACTTCATCGATCGCGGCGTCCTGCCCGAAGATCACCGCGCGCAGCTCGCTCTCGATGTTCTTGAGCGCGACCTTGTCGTCGCTCGACACGGCCTGCACCGGCACCCGCGCCATCTTCGCAATGATCTTCTCGATCTCGGCGACGGTGATGACAGGACGAACCTGAAGGTTCGTCCCCACGCCGACGGTAATCACTGGACGAACCTGAAGGTTCGTCCCCACGCCTTCAGGTGGCGACGACAAACCCTCCTGTGGCGACAAACCCTCCTGTGGCGACAAACCTTTAGGTTTGTCGATCTGCCTCAGCTTCACCGCAGCCCCTGCCTCGTCCAGCACGTCGATTGCCTTGTCCGGCAGGTGCAGGTCTTTGAGGTGTCGGACTGACAGCGAGACGGCCGCCTCGATTGCCTCATCCGAGTAGGTCACGCCGTGATGCGTCTCGTACGAGTCCTTCAGGCCCTTGAGAATCTCGATCGTCTCGGCCTCCGACGGTTCGAGCACTTCGATCTTCTGGAAGCGGCGCGACAGCGCCCGATCTTTATCGAACGACTGCTTCACGTCGGAGAACGTCGTGGACCCGATGCAGCGCAGGGCGCCCGACGCCAACGCCGGCTTCAGCAAGTTACCCGCGTCCATGGTTCCGCCCGACGCCGAGCCGGCGCCGACCATGGTGTGAATCTCGTCGATGAACAGGATGGCGTGCTCGTGCTTCGCCAACGCATCCAGCACCTGCTTGACGCGTTCTTCGAAGTCGCCGCGATAGCGCGTGCCGGCGACTAGCGATCCCATGTCGAGCGAGAACACGCGAATGCCCTTCAGCGGGTCGGGCACGTCGTTCTGATGGATGCGCAGCGCGAGGCCTTCGGCCAACGCCGTCTTGCCGACACCCGGCTCGCCCACCAGCAGCGGGTTGTTCTTGCGGCGGCGGCACAGCACCTGGATCATCCGCTCCAGTTCGAGCTGGCGGCCGATCAGTGGATCAATGGCGCCCTTCGCGGCCTTCGCCACCAAATCGGTCGCGAACGCTTCAAGTGGATCCTTGACGCCGGTCTCGCCGCCATCCGGCGCGGTGCCTTCTTTCTCGCCACCGTGCGAGATGGCCCGCAACAGCGTGAGGCGATCGAGGCCCTGCTTGCGTAGGAAGTGGGCCGCGTGGCTGTCTTCTTCCTGCAGCAGGAACACCAGCAGCGCCCCGCTCTCCACCTGCTGTGCGCTCGACGAAGCGGCGTGGACCACGGCGCGTTCGACGACGCGATCGAAGCCGAGGGTGGATTCGGGTTTCACGGCCTTGCGTCCGGGCACGGGCGTGAAGGCGCGTTCGAGCACCTCTTCCAGATCCTTGCGCAGCGCCGCCATGTCGACCCGGCACGAGGTGAGGAGGGCGGCCGCCTGCGGGTCCTCAATCAGCGCGTGCAGCATGTGCTCCAGGCTGACCAGGTCGTGACGACGCTCGGCCGCGACGCGAAACGCGCGGCGAATACTCTCGAGGGTATCGGGGGCGAACGGAACGGGTGTGCGGCTCATGCGCGAGCTCCCTCGGGATCTGGTTCGAGCGTCACGAGCAATGGGAACTCGTGTTGCTCCGCCAACTGCTGGGTGGCCTTGACCTTGGTCTCGGCGACATCGCGGGTAAACAAGCCGGCGACGCCGACGCCCGCCTGGTGGACATGCATCATGACGGCAAACGCCTCCGCAGGCGGCATGTTGAAGACGCCCTCCAACACCCAGACGACGAACTCCTGGGTCGTGAAATCGTCGTTGTGCAGCAGCACCCGCCACAGACGGGGGTGCTCGACCCGCTCATCGGCGCGTGACTCGGTCTCCACTCCATCCGCAGTCTTCGGCACAGCCACTTGCTGATCATAGTCGAGGGCTTGGGGCTTGGGGCTTGGGGCTTGGGGCTTGGGGCTTGGGGCTTGGAAAGCCAAGTCCTCAGGACGGCAAGACCTCAAGTCCTAAATCTGCATCCAGTCGCCAGCTCGGTGCGGGTTCACGGAC
>Ga0163144_10008135_pt1 | contig 22748 bp, 25 predicted proteins | sample OliLak19BULKMAT1_FD_123175 | JGI IMG/M metagenome (GOLD analysis project Ga0163144, IMG submission 123175) | Freshwater microbial mat bacterial communities from Lake Vanda, McMurdo Dry Valleys, Antarctica - Oligotrophic Lake LV.19.BULKMAT1 | ecosystem: Environmental > Aquatic > Freshwater >...
ACTGAATATAGCTCGGTGCTGGCATAAGGTCGAGTACCTGTCTTATCGGCATGAGGCCGGAGCTCGGTGCCTTGAGGTCGTTTTTGTAAAATATCTTGATGCCGGCGAACTGCACAGGCTCGTTGGTGATGACATACTCGTAGACGCGCTCCTTTAATTCGGGTGTGCCCCAGCCGTCCATGACGATTACAACCTGCACCTCAGAGGTCGGGATAATGAGCTTGTGATTGGTTACCATCTTCTCGGTGAAGCGATGGACGATGAGGACCTTGGGTGGGAGATTGTTGTCTCGCACGATCTTGGAGAGGTAGTCGATGACCCAGTTAATGTCCGCGGCATCCATGGTGCCAATCACGGTGCCTGGACGTTTTCCGCTTTTTGTCATAGCAAATTCGGGATCGAGAGCTAGGTGTACGTTATTTTGAACGAGATATTCGTCGAACATCGGCACTTCCTTCTGGAGCGTGCTCAATCCCACTTGCACCTCGAGGAACATGAGACCGTTCAATTGATTGGCCATGTCGAGGGCCTTCTGTATATGGTCCTTGGGCATGCGTAATCGATACATGCCGTCGTCACCAGCAGATTTCTGGGCCGTCACGGCTATGTAATTGAGGGCCATAATTACAGGTGTGGTCGGGTCGGCCATGCGCCATTTGTCGGCTTCGACGGAAAGCATGGAAAGTACAGTTTCAGGGTCGTATTCGCCGAGCACTCCCATGGCCTTTGAATAGAAATTACCGTAGTAGGCGACAATACGGTTGAACGGCAGGATGGCGCCTATTTTAGGATACACGGTTTTCGCCGGCCAAAGAACCGGTTTAGAAGACGTCGCGACGCTGTGCGCGAGCGTCGACGTTGCTTTTGTGTTGCCCGCCGGCGTGCTTGTGGAGGTGCTTGTCGATATCGTTATATGCGCCAGTTGATTTAGTTTGAAATCATAGAGCGCTTTATCGAGGACTGGCGGACTGAAGGTCTGGACAAATTTCTCGTGGGAAAAATCAATGGTCCTGTTGTTGTAGAAAGCTATGCCGATGAACACACAAATCAAGACAAGACTGACAGTGATCATTTTGAGATATCCCGAGAATCCTTTGTTATTTTTCAACATAAGTAAATTTTATTATTTAGTATATACGCACATGAACGTCTTACACAAATTTCTTCCGAAATCCTGATTAGTAGTAAAAACAAAAAATTCACCATAGCGGAAACTTTTTGGAATCTGGATCCGTTGGCCACATACCTGCCGAATTTGAAAGATGGGTTGTATCTGGTGGTAAGGTCAACGTCAAAAGAACTTCTCGCGATTTAACGAAATTAGATTAATTTTTTAAAAGTTTTCTTAATCATTTTCTTGGCTTTTCTTTGTCCTTTTCTGACAGCAACTATATCTTTTCCTTTTGATTTCTTCATTTGGCGTACGGTTTCATTCTTTACGTCATCTATGGCTGCGTAGAGTTCATCTTTTTTTGAAACAGCGTAAAATTGGTTACCATTTATACTTAAGTTTATCTCAGCTCTGAATACTTCTCCAGACTCTTGATCACCAAGAGTACGACCGACTTCAACTTGGATCTGAAGCTGACTTTCTGTGGTGTTTGCGAATCTGTCCATACCTTTCAGCTTTTTTTCTACATATTTTCTTATTGCGTCTGTCATTTCGATATTTTTTGTTTGGATTGCAATGTTCATATGTTTATTATACACTCTAAAGCTAAACTTTAATATGAGTGGAGTGGGCCTACTGATGTGTCAATATATTATTTTTAATCAATAAAGTGACTATTATAATCCATTTATGTCTATTTTATATATTATGTGCGGTGTTGGATTTTCTGGAAAATCCACGTTATCTAAAAAAATTGCAGAATACACAGGATCAGTTTTAGTAAGCCAAGATGGAATGTATTTTGAGAAAAAAGATGAATTAAATATTGACCAAGATGATGATAATCAATGGCAAATGCTTTCAGGATTCTGTCATGAGAGAATTTTGGAAAATTTAAAACTCGGTAAGTCCGTTGTGTTTGATGATGTTGCCCTCAGATTCGAGCACAGAGAAAAATTAAGAGAACTTGCAAGATCCGTAGGTGCTAATACAAAAGTTATTTTTCTTGATACCCCCATAGAGATACAAAAAGAAAGACAAATGAGAAATTTAATTACAAAAGAGCGTCATGATGTGGAACAAAGGTATTTAGACCAAGCTATTGCTGAACTTGAAATTCCTACTGAAAATGAAAACGTGTTTGTTTTTAGACCAGACACAGACCTTAATAAATTTCTTGCTGAATTAGCTAATTTGGTATAATAAAATTATGGAAGAAGCACCATTTTCACCAGATATAGAACAATTTAAAAAAGCTGTAGAAGTTGGTGACACTAATAAAATATACTTTGATCCTGAACATCCAGAAGCAGTTATACGTATACCAATAGACCAGGAAGCAGTTTTTTTAGAAGATGACCCTAAATTAATAAAAATTGCTGAGAAGATATATAAACGAATAGGTGAGATGGGGAAAGACCTTGATATTCACATAGCTCCACATCAATTTATAATCGCAAAAGAAACTAGCGACGGCCCCATTAAGCCAATGCAAATTGCCAAAAAAATTGAAGGTCATCACCTGGTGCCTATTGATAGTGAAAATCAAAAAACCTTAGATTCATTAAATCGCATTGTGAAACTCGCGTTTAAGTATCTAAGTTGGATTGAGTCTAGTAAGCCAAGAGCGGTAGTTACTGATATATTTAGACCAGATCAATACATCGCTTCCCAGGGTGAGACACATGACAAACTTACTCTAGTTGATGTGGAGCCGAGACTAAAGGAAAGAGAGTGGGGGGTAAGTATGCTCGAGACTGAAATTTCTAACGTTGTCGCACCCTTGCGGGACACAGCTTACAATGAGACTTTCAATCAGTTCGTGCGTTATGTTTTGCAGAGCATTAAAAGAGACCGTACACAAACTCACAAGATTAGTCTACTAAATATCATTGTTAATTTTCCAGATTTTTACCAACAGATGGCGGGGGATTATTTAGCAGAAAGAGAAACATCCGTTTCTACAGAATTTGCTGATAAGATGCGTAATACTCCTTTAATTATAAATAAAGAATTACTTAATAAGTTTGGTGTAGTTAATACAAAATAAAATTTAATATATGAATAATTATTTTCAAGGTAGCGTAGACCACCCTTATCACATTTCCATAGGGGCAATAGTTAAAAATAGTGATGGTAAAATATGTTGTCATTATTTTGACAAACTAAACATGGCGGGCATTACTTTTGAAGATTTTTACTTACTAATGAGAGAGTCAATTGAACCAAACGAATCCATAGAAACATGTTTACATAGAGGACTCATGGAAGAGTTTGGTATGATTGCAGATTTAAAAACATATGTAGGATCAACAGTCTCGAAATATGAAGTGAGAAATACAGGAGTATTTATCCAAAAAACTACTTTGTATTTTTTGTGCGATTTTATCTCTCAAGATGAATCTAAAAGAAAAGAAGGAGACTTAGAGGCCGAAAGTAAAATAATGTGGCTCGAACCTGATGAACTAATGACTCGAATGAAAGAACAAAAAAACAGACTTGGCAGAGAAGATTTAGATGAGTCAGTCGTGATTGAAAGTTCTAAGAAATTCTTCTAAATATTTTAGAGATGGTCTGCAAACTTTATCAGGAAAATACTTACAACTATTATTCCAGAAAAAGTTATAAGAAATAGTTTCTCTGCTTATTTGATGCCTAATTTTATTCGAGAAAAAATGGGCTTTTACGTGAAGCATGTACTGCAAAAGTAAGTGCATAAACTAGACACTTTGAACCTGTCTGGGGCTTATTATTGCAGTCTTTTGCAAAACACTGCAATAGGGATATACTGCTGGTTATGAGTATAGAACATCGGAAAATTGAGAGAATTGTAAAGGGCTTTGCTAACCACAACCGCATAAAGATATTGGAGCTTTTAGACACCAAGCCAGAGCTGTCGGTCATGGAGATTTCAGAGATTTTGAAAATAGGCTATGAGAACACGTCGGATCACGTCCGTAAAATGGCAATCTCTGGTCTGTTGCTCAAGAAAAATTCAGGCCCAAGTGTGCTACACAAACTAACACCCCGTGCAAAGTCTATACTAGTGTTTTGCAAAAGACTGCAATAAGGAAAAGATATTTAAAATATCTAGGTTTCGCCTCGATATTTTAAATTACAACATTATGTATCATCCGTATTTGGATGTGTCAGGTTATTCGGCGAATTAATTAGAAATCGAATATTTCACCAAACATCATCCTCTTGATTGAAAAAATTAATCTTTAGATATAGTATAATATCTACAATGATAAACCGTTCTATTTTACCAAAGTTTCTTAATATGCTGAATCTGTTTGACTCAAGCATTTTTTCTAAGTCAAATCTGTTTACTTCGCCACCGGACTTGTTGTCATTTCAAAAAGTTTTTAACGAAGCACTTGACTCACATCTTAAAAAAAAGATGTTATTCTTTAAAGAGATAACTGACATCCCGATAATCATTTCTACGATCGAACATTCACTGTCTATTGTAAGTGGTGGTGGCAAAAGAATTCGTCCATACATGTGTTTTTTGGCATACTGTACTGAAAATGGAGTCAGTCAAAATGAAGCATTGAGAATAAGTGTTGGTCTAGAACTATTTCATGCATTCGCACTTATTCACGATGACATAATAGATAGAGGTAAGGAACGTCACGGTAAAAAAACAGTTCATGAATATGTAAAAGGACTTATTGACCAAACACCACATGGAGATGCAACTCATATTGCCGAAGGGATGGCAATGCTTGCTGGCGACCTTCTCTTCAGTTGGTCTCAAGAGATAATCATAAGCTCTAATAACAAATTAGCTAAAGATATATTTTCGAAAATGATCGAAGAAGTGGTGGTTGGTCAAATGCTAGATGTGTCTCTCATGTTTCAGTCGAAAACTACAACAGAAGTACTAAGTCGCAAAAACGAACTTAAGACTGCTCTGTATTCTTTTGTTAACCCTATGCTGATTGGATCTGCACTGGCCGGAAAGGCAGAACGAACTGAGTTTTATAGGAATTTCGGTTTGCTTATAGGACAAGCGTTTCAAATCCAAGATGACTTACTCGATATAGTTAGGTCTCGCAAGGAATTGGGCAAAATACCATTTATTGATATACAAGACGGCCAGCACACACTAATAAGTCAGTACGTATTCGATCATGGAAAACCTCAGGACAAGGAGGTGTTGAGCGCTTTGTTTGGCAGGGAAATAGATGACAATGGTAGAAAGGTGCTTTCTAGATTATTTGAATCAACCGGCGCAATACAACATGCAGAAACAGAAATTTCACTTTTGATGCAGAAGTCAAAAAATCTTTTAATTTCTTCAGATATTAAAAAAGAAGATAAGGAAATTTGGATGAGTATTGTATCTATAATAAACGGAAGAACTTCATAATGTTGAACCTAGTACCTTATCCTGAATACGAAGTTGATTTGGCTTTATGCAAAAGTATCCAGAAAAGATACGGAAAAAGTTTTTATGCGGGTACAGTGTTTCTTTCAAAAGAGCAGAGAGATGCAACTTTTGTATTATATGCTTTCTTTAGATTACCTGACGAATATGTCGATACGTTTTTTGCCGACAAAAAAGATATCGCTCTAGCCAAGCTTACAGAATGGAATATTGCTTGGAAAAAATGTTTTGACGGCGAAGATTTTGAAATAGCTCAAACAGAAAAAATGGTTCTAAGGGCTACGGCGCATATATTTCATTTGTACGGTATTCCTTTCGAATACAGTCAGTCTTTCTTGAAGGCAATGATTCAAGATACGTCAAAGAATCGTTATGCAACATATAAAGAGCTTGAAGAATATATGTATGGGTCAGCTTCTGTGGTTGGACTGATGATGACTTACATTTTATGTTCTACAGATAGCCGCTTTAAAACAGACAATGCGTATCGAACACTTTTACTTCAAAAGGCACAGGCTCTCGGTGAGGCGTTTCAGATGACTAACTTTTTACGCGATATAGGTGAGGATTACACAGATCGTGACAGAATATATATGCCTAAAGAAGATATGCTAAAGTATGGAGTCACTGAAAATGAAATAAAAAATAAAAATGTCACTTTGCATTTTGTCGATATGATGAAATATGAATTTGAAAAAACAAAAGCGTTGTATGTTGTGGCAGATGAGGGGATAGAGCTTCTTCCTGTACGTGCGAGTCGGGGAATACGTGTGGCTAGGGCACTATATTCAAAAATCCTTGATAAAATAGAAGAATCAAAATATGATAGTCTTACTAGACGAGTTTCAGTTAGCAAATTTAAAAAAATAATAATAACATTATCAACATTAATTAGATCAATACTTAAGTGAATCAAAAAAAAGTAATAATTATTGGGGCCGGTATAGGAGGTCTTGCTACTGCATGTTTGCTTGCCAAAAAAGGATACAAGGTTACTGTTTTAGAAAAGAACGAGAGGGTGGGAGGCAGAGCGAGTATTTATTCCGAAGATGGGTTTGTTTTTGATATGGGACCTTCGTGGTATATGATGCCTGATATTTTTAAGCATTTTTTTGACTTGATGGGCGAGAATATAGAGGAACATTTAAGTCTCAAGAGACTTTCTCCGTCGTATAGAATTTTTCTAAAAAGTAGCAAGAAACATTATGATTTTTATTCTGATCTCGAAAAAACAATACAAACGTTTGAATCTATGGAACCTGGGTCCGGTGAAGTGCTTCGGGAGTATATGAAAACCACAGAGTATCAATACAAGATCGCACGCGATGAGTTCATGTTTAAGAATTATGATTCTATATTTGATTTCTTCAATAAGCGCGTAATGACCGAAGGACGAAAGCTACCACTTTTTAGTCGTGTTGAGAAAATCATAAATAGTAAATTTAAAAGCGAAATAATTCGTAAGGTGATGCAATACCAAACAGTCTTGCTCGGAACAGCTCCCGGAGATGCACCAGGTATATATAGTATGATGAATTATGTCGATTTTGTAGAAGGCGTGTGGTATCCAGATGGAGGAATATATAAAATAGTAGAGGCACTTGAAAACATTTCCAAGAAACATGGAGTCACCATACAAACAAATGCACCAGTGGATCGCATACTTGTTAATGAGGGAGTAGCTCAGGGGGTGCGTTTGGCTGACGGTACAACTCTCGATGCAGACATAGTTATATCGAATGCAGATATAGTTCATACTGATCAACATCTACTAGATAAACCTTATCGGGAGAGAACTCCTCGATACTGGAATTCACGGCTTATGGCTCCATCTGCTTTTATACTTTATCTAGGAGTAGATGGAATAATCCCGTCGCTTCAGCATCATAATTTACTTTTTGCAGAACATTGGGAAGAAAATTTTAAACAAATATTTAAAAAGCCAGAATGGCCGACCGACCCGTCGTTGTATGTTTGTGTACCATCAAAAACTGATAAAAATGTCGCTCCAGAAGGAAAAGAGAACTTGTTTGTACTTGTGCCCATAGCAGCAGGGCTTGAACACGATGAGGAATTTTTGAAAAAATATTCAAAATTTATTATTGATGAAATGCAAGATAAAATGGATATTCCAAATTTTGCAAACCGAATAGTCTACCAAAGAATATATGCAGTAAATGATTTCATTAAAGACTACAATTCATACAAAGGAAGTGCGCTTGGTCTGTCTCATTCACTAAGTCAAACGGCGTTATTTAGGCCTAACAATATTAACAAAAAAGTTAAGAATTTATATTACGTAGGAGCGGGTACTAATCCTGGTATAGGTATGCCTATTTGTCTGATATCAGCCGAACTTGCATACAAAAGAATTGAAAAAATAACAGATCCAGCACCTCTAAAGAATTTATAATATAAAACGCACTCAGTCTATATTTTTGATAAAAGAACACTGAAGAAAATAACCATTCCGGATAAGGTGTTTATTGTTGGGAAAAATGTATAAATTTTAAAAAGTTGTTTCTCTGTAGCAAATATCGAAACAAGCATAAACGATATATAGACTAACCCGAGAAAAATACTTACGTTTCCAAGAAATGAATATGAAAGTATAGCTGAAAGGGTGTATAAAATAATGCAAAAATATATTGTCACATTTTTTTTCAGAAGTGTTGCTACGGTAGATAGTTTTGCGTCACGATCTGCTGTTATGTCGGGGACTGCAGAATATGCGTGCATAGCGATCGCCCAAAACATGCCGGCAGTCAGGGATAATATAAATGTCGTAGTATCGATAGGAATCGAGAGTAGTTCAGAACAAAGGAGGTAAGAGAATCCTGCTGTTGCAATATAATGCCCTGCACTAAAGATACTATCGAGAAATGGCCTCGCCTTTGCTCGTATTGGCTCTGCTGAGTAAAATCCAGCAAAGAAGAAGAAAGCAAGGAGAGCTAGTAATGAAGTGGACGAGACAGTAAAGAATGCGTATATAAGGAAGGGGATGGTTACATATGCGATATGTCTCAATAAGCTTTTTCTTTCTTCTGGTAAAACAAGAGATTCATACGCTGTCTTTTTAGGATTACGCTTGTCTGTCTCATAATCATATATATCGTTTATCCCATAGATATAAATATTGGCGCTGTAAGTGAAAAAAACAAAGAAAATTAATACTGGTATAGAGTACCAAATCTCAATACTGCCGGCACTAGCAGCAACTATACCCATTAAATAAGGACCCAGTTCATATATCCAGAATCTAGGTCTACTAATTCTAAATAATCTACGTGATTTCATAAAAACAATTATAACACGCATCTGAATACAGGCTCATCCTATCTCATTTTCTATGTTTCACTCAGAAGTTACTAAGCGCAAGTAGAGAGGCTGGTTTCGTGACTCACTTTACACAAGGGAATTTCTAAAAGGATTTTCTAGGGTTTTTGGGCAGATAGGTATCGATTATTCTGTCGAGTTGCATTGTAGTTGCTTAAACATCCTCCGGCTTCGTGATTTAGTGTCACTAATGTATACTAGTAGAAATAAATATGATAGAAATAAAAAACATAAGCAAGTCTTATAACGGCAAAGAAGAGGTTACGACAATATTTAATAATATCTCTCTTGATATTAAAAGTGGTCAAAAAATCGCCATAATCGGTCCATCAGGGTCTGGTAAATCGACACTTTTATCTATTGTCTCAGGACTAGATAAACCAACAACAGGATCTGTTTTATATGACAATGTAGATATACACAGCATGCCTGAAAAAGAGTTGTCCCGATTTAGAAATGAAAAAGTGGGGATAATATTCCAAGCATTTGAATTGGTACAATTTTTCACGGCCTACGAAAACGTAATGTTACCACTTTCAATAAGGTCTGGTAGTCAGAGTGTAAAAAATAAAAACCGTAGCATAGTAGATGGTTTGTTTCTAAGCACAAACTTGTCCCACAGAAAAAACAGCTTACCATCAACTCTATCAGGGGGAGAGCAACAGAGGGTGGCAATAGCGAGAGTTCTCGCCTCTGGATGTGATGTGATATTTGCAGATGAACCGACGGGTAACCTCGACTCTATTAACGGCAAAAAAATCCTAGATTTACTGCTTTCATTTGTAAGTAATAACCATAAGACACTAATACTAATTACTCATGATATGAATATCGCGAAACAAATGGATATTATATATGAGATAAAAGATGGTCAGTTAAAAATAGCTTCTGAAGTAAAATAAGCAAGATGATAGTTTACTTTACTAAAACCCTCTTGAGACGGAGCTATAAATATTTACTGCTTACCTTTTTCAGCATAGCAGTTGGAGCTTTTTTGTTTGGAGGCTCTATTTCTATTTCCCAGAGTATTTCAAATTATTTTGTAACTGAAGGAAGAACTATTATTGGAGGGGACATAGTTTTATCAGGAGCAAGGCCGATCGATACAGAAGAAGGGCCTTTAAAAAACCTAGACCAAAACAGAGTCACCATAGCCAAAGAGTATTCGGTGCAAGCAGTTTTTAAAAACAAAAATACCAGCTCCACAGTAGCGGCTTCAATCAGAGCCGTTGGGGATGATTTCCCTCTATACGGCAGTGTTGTCGCGGAACCAGCATTTTCGCTTGTCGAAAATGGTATATTTGCCGAAAAATCTTTTCTCGATAAAATCAATGCAAAAGTTGGAGAAGATGTCTTGCTCGGCGACGGTGTGTTTAGAGTTTTAGGTATCTTAAAAAAAGCGCCTGACGGAGTCTCAGTGGGTGTGTCGTTTGTACCAACTGTAATAATGCGAGCAAAAGATTTTGGTGCATCAAATATAGACCTTACCCAGAGTAGGAGTAACTATAAAATCCTCATTAGGGAAGACGTTCCAAACTACCTCTCTATAACTAATAGAAAAAATATAGAAGCTTTTGCAAAAGAAAATAAAATTAGATATGACGACTCTTCAAATGGTCCAAATAATTTTGTACGAGGATTATCGAGTGTAAAAAGTTTTGTAGGAATTGTGTTAGCTATTTCTCTATTTTTGGTAGTAGTCAACATAATCACAAACCTGACGTACGTGCTGTCCAAATTTAGAAAAACAATAGCTATAATGAAAACATTTGGGGCTACCAACACCCAAATACAAATAATTTATAGTTTTATACTCGGTATCATAGGCATATCAGCCGGAGCTCTCGGGTCTTATCTCGGTGTATTTACCTCTAACTCCGCACTGCCTTTTATTGCCTCCTATACACAGAGTCAGATTAACGGAATATCTGTATTGCCGACAACAATATGGGGCGGGGTAATTTGTTTGGTGGTTATACTCGCATCTGCTCTTCCATTTTTTAGGTCACTTGGTGACATAACAGCCAGACAATTACTTGCAAATGTCTCATATGATATAAAAATAAAAAATTACACTTCTTTTCTATTGTACGTACCTATCCCACTCTTAATTTCCATACTTTTATACATATTATCCTCGGATATAAAATTGGTTGTCTATAGTATTCTAGGACTTATGTGCTCGTTTGCATTATTTATGGCTCTGTCACATTTTATAATTAGATTTTTATATAAGATTAGGAATTCATTTTCTTTTATAATACGGAGTATTATTTCATCTCTATCTTGGCGAGGATATGAGACTGTTATTGTTATAGCTTCTATTATGACTGCATTTTCTGGAGTTTTTATAGTTTCTACAGTAGAAAAGAACATACTTATAAATATAAGCCAGAATATATCCACGAAAGCACCACCTCTCTATCTGATAGACATAACCAAGAGCCAAATAGAAGATGTTGAAAAAATAGCAGGCGAAACATTTATAAGTTACCCCATCATAAGAGGCCGACTACTTGGAGTTAATGAGAAGGATATGACTCTGTCGAGTGACCCAAGTATAACTCGCGAGTTCAATATGACATACAGGTCAACCTTACTAGGTGTAGAGAAGATAGTCTCTGGTGCGTGGCATGCTGATATAACTAAAAACTCTGTATCTATAGACGACTCTTTTGCAAAAGATATAGGTGGAGTTAATATTGGAGATACGATAGAAGTCTTTATTCAAGGAATAAATGTAGAAGCAACAGTAACAAGTATAAGAAGCGCAGATAGAACAAGTGGTATGCCATTTTTCTTTCTTGTATTTTCCCCTGATGTAATATCAAAATTCCCAGCTTCATATTTTGGCTCTGTAGATGTGCCTCCACAAGACATTGCAAAGATTCAATCCCAATTAGGAGCGAAATATCCAAACATAATACCAATAGAAACAAATGTAATATTTAGTACAGTGAGTAGTCTGGTAGACAATGTTGTGCTCGCGTTAAAAATAATAGGTATACCGAGCATCGTGCTCGGACTGATTCTTGTGTTTGTAATGACTGGACAGTCTATATACGAGAGACGTAGCGATGTGCTTGTTTTTAGGGCTTTTGGTTTAAAATCTAGGTCTATATTAACTTTGTTTATCTTAGAAATAATCTCACTTGTACTCGTCGCAGGTGTTGTAGCGTATGCACTGTCTCACTCTATAGCCTACGCTTTGAATACTTTCTTGTTCTCATTTGGCACTTTTGCATTTGACTATATGCCAGTATTTATAATTTTTGGTATCATTGTAATTGTTTCTATATTTGCTTTGATTTTATCAAAGCCGTTGACCAATTCTCCTTTGAAAAATTTACTGGCAGAAAAGTAACTTTAATATACTTTGAACATGAACTTTAAAACAAAAATAACTCTTGGAATAATTATTACAACAGTCCTCTCTGTTTCTCTGTACGCTTTTGTGTATAAAAAGCAGAGTCCAGAAAATACACAAAATACAGACCCAAGAAACCTAAACACAGAGTTAATAAAAAAGGAATTTAAAATAGTAGCATTTGGGGATTCACTTACCGCGGGGTTGGGTGTTGACTTGAAAGACAGTTACCCGCGCATATTAGAAGACATATTAAACAGCAACCCAGAGTATAAAGAGTACAACCTCACTTTCAAAGTTATAAATATGGGGGTCTCTGGTGAGACCACGAGTGGGGGACTCGATCGAGTTCAATTTGTTCTTGAACAAAAACCAGACCTCATACTCTTAGGTCTCGGTGCCAATGATATGCTCCGAAATACTAACCCTGCTTTAATTTTGTCTAATATAGACTCTGCGATACAGAAAATTATTTCAAGTCAAACACCACTCATTTTACTCGGTATGCAGTCAGTTGTGAGTAATGGCACAGATTACAAGAAAAAGTTTGACTCTATATATTCCACTCTAGCAAAAAAATACAACCTACCAATAGTACCTTTTTTCTTAGACAGTGTTGCTTTAAAACCAGCCTTTAATACTGCAGACGGAATACATCCCAACAGACTAGGTTATGAAGAGGTTATAAATAAAAATATCTTACCAGTTCTTGGTCCGTACCTTAAGAAGATAATAGACCCATAGTCTCATTTCGTTAAAAAATGATAGAATAAAGAATATGAACCCCGACACTTACAACTGGTATAGCACTCTCATAAAACCTACATGGGCACCACCATCTTGGCTTTTTGTCCCTGTCTGGACGGTGCTGCACGTTATTATTGCGCTGACCTACGGCATTGTGTTTTACAAAATTTATACAAAGGAACTACCTGCAATCGTCGCTCTACCTTTTGTCCTCAAGCTCATCTTCAATTTCGCTTTTACCTATTTTCAATTTGGCCTCAAGAACAATCTGTTTAGCCTCGATCGACATCCTCTTAGTATTAGGCACATTAATATGGGCCATACTAATCCTGCGTAGCTCTCTCGGCGAAGCAGGGCTCGCTTGGATTATTTATGCGAACATCCCGTACCTTCTCTGGGTTTGTATCGCGACAGTGTTGCAACTAACGATAACGTGGATGAATAGATAAAATATATGTTTGAACAATCATTTAAAAATATAGATAACATACTACGACCCTCAACGACCTAATGACCTAACAAGGAAAGTCCTTGATATCTATAAAGTAAATTGCTTGCTATAATAGTTGGATAAAATAAATATATGCCACCACAAGAGACCATACCCGTTCAATCAGTTACACAAGTGCAGCCAGTCGTAAAGTTGGGCAAGTTCAAAGCGAGCAGGATGATAGTGAGTGAGTCCTGGAATGTTCTAAAGCAGGACAAGGAGATGATGATCTTTCCAATACTCTCTAGTATAGCGACACTACTCGTACTACTCGCATTTCTCGGGGGTTTCTTTTTTTTGGTACTCAGTGGTAGCTGGAGTGGGGCCGAAGAATATACTAGAGAGGAGGAAATCATGGGATACGCTATCGGTTTCGCCTACTACTTGATCACTTTTTTCATTCTGAACTTCTTCCAAGCTGGGATGATGCTCATCGCGAACGCGCGCTTCAACGGACAGAACATGTCCTTTGGTGATGGGATCCGTGGAGCAGTACGCAATAGCTTCAAGATATTTCAGTTTGCGCTTATCTCTTCTACTGTAGGTCTGATCCTCCAAATCATCTCCAACAAAAGCAAAATCGTGGGCAAGATAGTGGCCGCTATCTTCGGAGCTGCTTGGCAGATACTCACATACTTCAGCCTACCTTCACTCATTATAGGGGAGAAGGGTGTCAAAGAGTCATTCAAGGATTCTGCTTCAGTTATAAGAAAGACGTGGGGAGAGAGTATCATCGTGAACTTCGGCGCTGGACTAATTTTTATGATCTTGTTTCTAGTAGGGTTCCTCGTAGCTCTAGGGGTAGTAGTCGCTGCGTTCTCTCTTTCGATCCAGAGTACATTCGTTTTCGTACTGATAGGTGTCTTTTTGTTTCTGTACATCGTAATCTTGACTATCGTATCTTCGACCCTCTCCCTCATCTTCAAGCTTGCTCTATACAAGTTCGCTACGACAGGTACTATCCCTAGCGGATTCTCGCCAGAGCTAATACAGCAAGCTGTGAAAGGTGGAAATTAATCCATCAGAGATGTGTGGATATTGATAATGGGGTCAGTCACCATTAACCCATTTCCAACAAAAGTTTAAAAATAAAATAATAAGAAAATATCTTATTGAGACGAAGCAATTTTTGTCTACATAATTTACATCACCTAGTTAATAGTAGAATTAAAGGGGACAGTCACATTTAATTTTTACTTTTCATCTTTCTCGAACCCTAAAGAATAAATGGGATCAGACACCATTTTCGTCCTCGCACCAACTACAAAACCCCCTACACACTAACCCTCACACCATCCTTCACGCATTCAACTGATTAAGTCTATACTAGTGTTTTGCAAAAGACTAACATAAGGAAAATGGTATTGGTAATATGGTAAAATAAACGAATAGTCTAATGCTTAAAAAATTAAAAACACCTCTAATTTTGATAATAGTTTTTGTTTCCTTTATTTTACTTTGGAATCTTTTTGACTTACCACAGGATGGTGTACTGATAGAGATGGCGAAGGGTTACTTTGAGAAATATGGACTTGTGACAGTACTTCTTGCCGCTATAATCGAAGGTGCGCTCGTGGTCGGATGGTACTTACCGGGAGGATTAGTGATATTCCTCGGAGTTATACTCGCATCTGGTGATCCTTACAGGGCGACTCTCTCAGTTGTCTCGACTATCGTCGGATTCTGTATCGCAAATACATTTAACTACTTTTTAGGACGACATGGCTGGTACCGATTACTTACAGTTTTTGGATTGAAGGATTCTTTGCAGAAAGCCGAAGGGTTATTCCAAAAGTATGGATACAGAGCGATGCTTATATCTTACTGGCAACCGAACTTGGCAGCATTAGTTTCCACTAGTGCTGGAGTACTTAAAGCTCCATTTAAAAATTTTTTCGTATACTCAACACTTGCGACAATACTCTGGTCCGCATTCTGGGGAATCACGGCTTACATATTGGGGCAGAAGATTCTTGAGTACCTAGGGATAGTATTCTTCGCCATAATGATTATCTGGGTTATCTCCATAATTGTCGGCCATTATCGAAATAAAGCTAAAAATAGGGACAGCCACTATTAATTTTATATAATAAATAGCATATGCCCAGTAGTTAAATGGTGGCCGTCCCTGTTTTTATTCGGGTCGCAAAATAAATTAAATTATTGAAAAGTCTATACATCTTACTTAATGAATTATACCACTGCAGTCTTTTGCAAAACACTACAAAATGGATATACTGACGGATATGAGTATGGAATATTGGAAAATTGAAAGAATGGTAAAAGGTTTTGCTAACCACAACCGTATCAAGATACTAGAGCTTTTGGATAACAAGCCAGAATTATCAGTCATGGAAATTTCTGAGATTTTGAAAATAGGGTATGAGAATGCCTCGGATCATATTCGCAAAATGGCCATTGCTGGTCTGTTGATTAAGAAAAATTCAGGCCCTAGTGTCCTGCACAAACTCACACCCCGCGCCAAGTCTATACTAGTGTTTTGCAAAAAACTGCAATAGAAGTAAGTGTAGTTTTGTTTAACAGATTTTGTTGATAAGTTCTAAAATACAATTATGAAAAAAAATTTAACAGAAAAGCTTAATGATATAAATTCCATTTTTGATACTGAATATTTAGTGCAAGAAAATGTGAATTCGGAAGTAGTGAAGGACTATTACAGATCTAATAAGTTGTCGTACCGCATTTTTCATAATTGGGGTGCCTTTTTACATATGGGGATATCCCGAGATGGTGTGTATAAAAATCTTGACCTATTAGAACAAGTCAAAGAAGTTGAAAAGAATATGAAATCTATGGATGCTAAAAAAGTATTAGAGCTTGGTGCGGGAAGAGGAGCTAATAGCTTTTTTCTATCTATGAGGAACCCTAATGAAAGTTTCTATGCTTTAGATTTTTCAACTCCACCTATAAAAAAATATTTAAGAAATAATCTCATATTTAATTTTTCGGATTTTCATGATCTTTCGATTTTTGAAGACAATTTCTTCGATATAATTTTTGCCATTGAGACAGTGTGTCATTCAAGTAATAAGGAAGTAGTTTTAAGTGAAGCTTACAGAAAGCTTAAAAAGCGTGGAGTATTTATTATTTTTGATGGATATTTAAATAAAGAAAGAAATTTACTAAGTGAAGAACAAAAAAAGACCTGTGTATTGATTGAAAAAGGAATGGCAGTAAATGAATTTGAGAGTCTAGAATCTTTTAATAGAAAAATTAAAAAAACAGGATTTACTATATTGCAAGAAGAAAATCTTTCAGAACATATATTGCCAACGCTATACAAATTTGAAAAAATGGCAGAAAGATTCTTTAAAAACAAATTACGTAGAAAATTACTAACTTTTATTCTTCCAGAAAAGGTTATCAGAAATAGCCTTTCCGGCTATCTAATGCCTAATTTTATTCAAGAAAAAATAGGCTTTTATATAAAACATGTATTACAAAAATAATATTATGAGAAAATTACTTTTTTAATTGGAAGAAAAGGAAAATAGAGTTGATAATGGGGTCAGTCACCATTAACCCATTTCCAACAAAAGTTTAAAAATAAAATCATAAAAAAATATCTTATTGAGACGAAGCAATTTTTGTCTACATAATTTATGTTCTGGCAAAGTCCTATTTACTGTGGTAACCTCTCATCTAGAGGTGACCACAATGGTTGTTGGAAAGATTCGCACATGGAAAGAGTTAAAAAAGGGTGTTTTGGGTCAGACCGTTTACACTGGTCTGTATTTCGAAATCAAAGGTGAACCTATTGTTGTCTCTAAGCTTTCTCACGGGCTTCGGGTTATACCATTACTGGATCAAGTCGGTTTTCAATTTATTACGGATGTAGAAAGAAAAGTTTCGATTCCGGACGACTTCTTCTCTGCCGCAGAAAAGATGTTGAAGGCTGACATGGAATTTCAAAATTGGGAGGTTGATTTTGCCACGATTATGTTGAAGAGTTGAAGATTCTTCAGTAGTAAAAACCTAGAGGCCTCTCATAGTTGGGTGGCCTTTCGTTTTATATAATTTTTTTATTGATATAATACCCTTATGACCAAAATGCTACACACACTACCAGCCGACCTAAAGAAAGCTATAGCTTCGGTTCCTAAGGCACAGGCGGTATGGGATGTTGTTACTCCTCTTACACGCAATGAATGGATTTGTTGGGTGATATCTGGTAAGAAAACGGAGACTTGAAATATTCGTATTGAAAAAGCTATCTCAAAACTAAAGAGCGGAATGCGCCGACCGTGTTGCTGGGCTGGTTGCCCGCATAGGTAATTTGGTATAATAGTAAAGCATAACAAATAAATCAATTACAAAATAAATGAAAAAAACACTCATAATTGTACTTAGTATTTTGTGTATTCTTGCAATACTTTTTTATGTATTTAAAGATGAGATAAAGAAAATGTTTGTTCAACCGACAGAGACTATAATTCCAGCTGGGGAGGTAGTAGAGGAGGCAAAACAACCAGAAGTTGTTGCGCAAAATCTTTCTATTCCGTGGGAGCTAGTTTTTCTACCGGGTGGAGATATGCTTGTTACAGAAAGAGCAGGAAAGTTAATCCGAATTGGAACTGATAAGAAAATCATAGAAATTTCTGGTGTAACACACAAAGGAGAAGGTGGACTACTCGGTTTAGCACTTCATCCAAATTTTAAAAGCAATAATTATATTTATGTTTATTTAACAACTACAAGTAGCAAAGGGTTAACAAATAGAGTTGAACGATACATTCTCGTAGGAGAAGTTTTATCAGAAAGAAAAGTAATAATAGAAAATATTCCTGGAGCAACATATCACGACGGTGGACGAATTGCTTTTGGTCCAGATGGATTTTTATACATAACAACAGGGGATGCAGGTGATAAAAAAAATTCACAAGATAAAAAAAGTTTAGCGGGTAAGACATTGCGTTTAACAGATGAGGGAGAAATTCCTGCTGATAATCCTTTTGGAAATGAGATTTATTCTTATGGTCATAGAAACAGTCAGGGAATAGCTTGGGATAGTAGTGGAGCACTGTGGTCAACTGAACACGGACCATCGGGTGTGGGGTCAGGATTTGATGAGGTCAACAAAATAGTTAAAGGTGGAAATTATGGCTGGCCGGATGTACAAGGAGACGAAAGCAAAACTGGAATGTTCTCGCCATTAGTTCAATCAGGAGCCTCTGAAACATGGGCACCTTCTGGAATGCTAATTTACCGAGATAATATATTTTTTGTTGGGTTACGTGGACAAACCTTGTACACATCTAGTATTTCAAACGGGAAGCTCGGTCCTTTGAAAAGTTATTTCAAGAATACTTATGGACGACTACGAACCGTTGTTTTGGGACCGGATAATATGTTTTATCTACTTACAAATAATAGAGACAGTCTCGGTAAACCAACTTCAGCAGACGACAGAATTATAAAAATTGATCCAAAAACTCTAGGTTTATAAAATATATGTCAAGGACTGTTCTTGGCAGATGTAGACATGTTGCATAGCTGGTTACTCGTATCGATAGTGAGTTTGGTATAATAAAAATATATTAATAATTAAAAAAATATGTTCATAAAACTTTACTTAATCGCTCTACCAGTCTTCTTTGCCATTGATATGATCTGGCTAGGCTTTGTAGCCAAGAATTTTTATAAATCCCAGATAGGAACACTGATGAAGTCCGATATAAACTGGACAGCGGCAATACTTTTTTATCTTTTGTTTATCGTAGGACTTGTGATTTTTGTTATCCAGCCAGCTGTTGAGAAGAATTCTCTTATGACAGCGCTTTTACTTGGTGCATTTTTTGGATTTATTACATATGCCACCTATGACCTCACTAACCTCGCAACACTAAAAGACTGGCCACTTCTCGTCACTGTTGTAGACCTTGCGTGGGGAACAGTTCTCGGCGCTTCGGTTTCTGTTGCTACCTTTTTTATCGCTAGCAAAATTCTATAATGAATTATTTTCTGACACTTGGGGTAGTACTTTTTCTCTATATGAGTTTTTGGTTTGTTATGTCGGTCGCAAAAAAAAGAAATGACGTTGCAGATACTGCGTGGGGGTTGGGTTACGTACTTTTAGCATGGGTTTCGTTTTTCGTTGGAGAAGCACATGGCACTCGTGGACTTTTGGTAGGACTACTTGTCAGTATCTGGGGTATTCGTCTTGCTTGGCATATACACAGAAGAAACAAAGGCAAGGCCGAGGATTATCGTTATGCCAAGTGGCGACAAGAGTGGGGCAAATGGTTTTACTTTCGCTCATATGGGCAGGTGTATCTTTTGCAAGGAGCACTTTTGTTCGTCATAGTTTTACCGGTTCTTTTTATAAATAATAGTTTAGACACAAGTTTAAACTATTTAGATTTTGTTGGTTTAGCGGTTTGGATTGTAGGATTTATTTTCGAGTCATTAGGAGACGCACAACTCGCACGGTTTATAAAATACTCCGCAAACAAGGGTAAGCTGATGCAAGGTGGATTGTGGAAATATACTCGTCATCCAAACTATTTTGGTGAAGTAACAATGTGGTGGGGTATTTGGATAATTGCACTTTCTGTAGCAGACGGTGTTTGGGGAATTGTTGGACCTCTAACCATTACTTTTTTGATTTTGAAAGTTTCCGGTATTCCAATGCTTGAAAAAAAGATGGAGGAGAATCCAGAATTCGCAGAGTATAAAAAACGAACAAGTGTTTTTGTCCCTTGGTTTCCTAAAAATGAAAGTTCTAAGTAAGGAAAAAATACTCTAATATTTGCTATAATGGCTATATGACAAATATCGAACAATCTAAAAAAGATGCAAAAAGTTTTTTAAACGAAAACTATATTGCTGTTTTAGCGACTTCACAAAACGATGAACCGAGTGCTTCCACCGTTTACTATATTATGTTTGATAGTTATAATTTTTATTTTTATACAAAACATAATTCAAACAAAACCAAGAATATTTTACAAAATCCAAAGGTTGGTCTAGTTGTTGGTTTTGGCCCAGAACATATTACGGTTCAGGTTGTGGGTGAAGCTTTGAGAATAGAGGACGAAGAAGAAAAAGAGAAAATATTTGAGAAGTTAATGGAAATGGAGCAGAAAAACGGAGTAAAAATGTGGCCAACTGATGATACAGAAAGGTTTAGGGGTCAGAAAAATGAGATATTTAAAATAGTTCCAACAGAGGTTTCTTTTTTGAATTTAGATAGTTTAAAATATCCAGACTCTATTTCAGATGAATTTGTTCAGATTATTCCATAATATTGACCAAGTGTGGGCGTCCTAATAAAAAAAGTTCATCTCATCTTAATACGTGTTTGTTATAGTCTAGAGTGTCCCCCGAAAAGGGACACTTTAGTATAGTTAATAATAAACAAAAAAAATATGACTACAAAAATGCATTCATCAGTTGAAGTAGAAAAAATATTGTCTGGTATTAACTATCCGACAAATAAGCAAAATCTTATTAATCATGTAAAAAGTAAGAATGCTTCTAAGGAAGTTTTAAGCTCTATGAATAGTTTGCCAAGTAGAGAATACACCAATGGCATAGATGTTTCAAATGAGTTAGGTGGTGATGAAAACAAAGCTGACTCTGAAATGAATGAAAAAGATGGAATGGAGGAAAACGATAGATAAGTAATAAACAAAACCCGCCATATGGCGGGTTTTGTTTTGTGGAGTTTTTAATTTTTTCGCTTTTATTTTCTATGAAAATGTTAAAATGGATGGATGTATCATATATATATAGTGCAATGTCGAGATCGGAGTTTATATACTGGCATAACTACAGACGTTGCTAGGCGAATAAAGGAACACAACTCTTCAAAGCTGGGAGCAAAGTACACTAGAGCAAAAGGACCTGTCAGATTAGTTTATATGAAAGAATTTCCAGATAGGTCAACTGTTTCTGTTGAAGAAGCTAGGGTGAAAGCACTTTGCCGAAGTGAAAAAATCGAACTAATTAGAAATGCTAGAAAAGAATATCTTAAAAATAAAAAAGAAAAGAAAAAAGTTCGTCGTGGCGGGTATTTGAAAAACAAAGAGGAAGCAAGAAAAGTAATACTGGAAGATTTGGAGCGGATAAACAAGTTTTATGGTTTTAAATACAATAAAGTTTCCATACGTGACCAAAGCACTCGTTGGGGAAGCTGTTCATCAAGTAGAAATCTCAGTTTTAATTTTCAATTACTTTTCGTAACCCCTGAAGAGAGGGAATATGTTGTTGTCCACGAGCTGTGTCATCTGAAAGAAATGAACCATTCAAAAAACTTTTGGAACTTGGTGGCAAAAGCCTTTCCAAATTACAAAACTATCCGAGCCCAACTAAAGTCTAGAAAAATGTTAAGTGAATTTTAATTTTGATATAATTGATAAAGTATCTTTTGAGCGAATGTGGCCAGACGATGTTTATTGGTTTCCGTATCTACTAGCCGGAAAAATGTTTAGAGGTAAGTTTTATTTTGACAAACCATCGTCTTCAGAGTATCAAGCAAAAATTCTGTCAGAAGAATTGGAAGAAGTAGATTTTGTTTAAAATTACTATAAACTATAGATTACTATAAGTTAATTAAAAAAAGGAAACATATGTCACTACCAATGCCAAAAAGAGTTCCAGAGGTCGGGTTTTATTACCACTACAAACACGATCCCGAAGGTCCAGTGAACAACTACGCATATGAGGTTATGTGCGTGGGTTTTCACACTGAGAACGATGTTCGTCCTGGTGAAGAACATTTTCTGATATACAGACCTTTGTATGATCAGAACGTATACAAGGCATCGAAAGAGCTTGGTATACCATGTTTTGATGCTCGTCCGCTTGAAATGTGGATGGGAGACGTGGAGAAAGACGGCAAGACATTTCCTCGCTTCCAAAAGATTTCAGACCCCGAGGTTATCTTGCAACTCGAAAAGTTTCGAGTCGAAATGTACTAAACACCAGAAAGCCAACGTGCTTTTGGGTGTCTTTCGTATTATAATTTATTAATGGAAGGAAAAACACATTTTGAGGTGGTTGGTGGCAATGATGATGAAAAAGAGGCGACAATTAAGTCATTACAAGCTTTGTTTGAAAGAAGAGACAAAAGATTGGCAGAAAATGAAATTGAAAAAACTCCAGAAGATTTACAAATTATTAATAATACAATTGCAGTGGTTGATGATATTGTGTCAAAATACGGTGGGGATAAAGTAGAAGTACCACTCGACAACATATATATTATCCAGCCTGGGAGCTTTTCTAAAATTTCAGAGGGTAAATTTTTAAATGGTATACATAAACCTTTTGGAGAAAA
>Ga0163144_10008137_pt1 | contig 22745 bp, 21 predicted proteins | sample OliLak19BULKMAT1_FD_123175 | JGI IMG/M metagenome (GOLD analysis project Ga0163144, IMG submission 123175) | Freshwater microbial mat bacterial communities from Lake Vanda, McMurdo Dry Valleys, Antarctica - Oligotrophic Lake LV.19.BULKMAT1 | ecosystem: Environmental > Aquatic > Freshwater >...
ATCGCGGCGGCTCCAACGGAACCGGCGGCGAGGGTTTTGAGGAAATGGGTGCGTTTCATGGTCAGAGGTTTTTTGGATAAAGTAACTCAAGGGGTGAGGTAGACCAAGCGGGCTATCTCACCAGTAGAGTTGAAGCACTTCAGCCGGGGCTTTTTTAGTCCAGCAACAACCGCAACGCGCTGTGATCCAACTCGCCCTTGCCTTCGGCCAGCGCCTGATCCATCTGCGCCGCGACGAGGGCACTGCCTTTAAGCGAAACGCCCAGTTCTTCGCCCGTTTGCAGCACGATGCCGAGGTCTTTCCGGTGAAGTTTGATTTTGAAACCTGGTTTGAAATTCTCGTCGATCATCCGCTTGCCATGCAGGTCGAGGATGCGGCTTTGGGCGAAACCGCCCAGCAGCACCTCCCGCATTTTTTCGAGATCGACCCCGGCTTTTTTCGCCAGCGCAAACGCTTCGGCCACGGCTTGGATGGTCTGGCCGACAATTAGCTGGTTGCAGGCTTTGGTGGTTTGTCCTGCGCCCGGCTCGCCGATGTGAATGATGTTTTTCCCCATCGCCTGAAACAAGGGCAGGGCTTGCTCAAAAGCCGCCGCACTTCCCCCCACCATGATCGACAACGTGGCGGCTTCGGCCCCGACCTGTCCGCCCGAAACCGGTGCATCGAGGGCGTCCACGCCTTTCGACCGCATCGACCCGTGGAGGCTGCGGGCCACGGAAGGCGCGATGGTGGACATGTCGATGAACAAGGCCCCCGGCTGGATTCCCGCCAGTACCCCGGCCGGGCTGTTCACGACCTCTTCCACGTCGGGCGAATCGGGGAGCATTGTGATCACGACGTCGCTGGCCCCGGCCAGCGCTTCGGCGGTCGGGAAGACCTGCGCACCTGCCGCCGTCAGGTCAGAGGCCGCCTTGCTCTGACCCAATATGGCGACTGGGTAACCCGCTTTAAGTAAATTCAGGGCCATGGGTTTTCCCATGATGCCTAAGCCGATGAAGCCTATTTTCATTCAGGGTAATTGGTTGATTGGGTAAATGGGGTAATTGGTTGACTGAGAAACAGGGCTGGTTGTGAGAACCAATTACCCCATTTACCCAATCAACCGATTACCCAAATCAGACTAACGGAAACAACTTCGCGGCAATCAAAATCACCACCAGCCCCGTCAGTCCCATCACCACGAGCAGGGGCGAGATGGTTTTCAGGGCTTCTTTTTCGGTCAGGTTGCTGAGTTTGCAGATGATCCAAAATCCGGCGTCGTTCATCCAGGGTACCAACTTGGAGCCGCAGCCAATGGCCAGGCCGAGGTACACCGGGTGAAAATCGAGGTTGGCGTTGCTGGCCATGCCCGATAAAATCCCCGAGGCGGTAATCAAGGCTACCGTGGCCGAACCCTGGGCCGTGCGCACCACGGCGGCAATCAGAAAGGCCAGCGGAATCAGCGCCATTTGGTAGCCGCTGGTCAGGTCGGCGATGCGGGTGCTGATGCCGGTTTGCTGGAGCATTCCGCCGAAGGCCCCGCCCGCCGAGGTGATCAGGATGATGCTCCCGCCGCTGGCCAGGGCCGCCGACACAAAGGTGCTCAGGCTGACGTTCTCGCCGCGTTTCTGGTGCACCAGCAGCAGCATGGCCGCCACGCCACCGCTTACCACGGCGATGTTTTTATCCCCAAAAAATTTAACGAAATCCAGCAGCAGCGATGATTGGTTGGGCAGCAGCGAACTCCGGGCCGTGTCGGCCATGATGAGCACGATGGGAATCAGCACCGGTAGCAGCGACACGCCCAGCGGGGGCAGGCTGCGGTCTTCGCGTTCGGAGATGGCCTTGAGGTCTTCCAACTTCGCGTCGAGCGAATCGCGGAGGGGGATGGGCCAGCGGCGGTTTGCCCAGAGCGCGAAAAAATACCCCGACGTGATGGTACACAGCCCCACGAGGGTGCCCATAATCATCATCAATCCGATGGGTATTTTCATTTCGCCAATCAAAAACAGGGGTCCCGGTGCGGGCGGCACCAGCGAGTTGGCCATCGCCGCTCCAGCCATGATGCAGAGCACCAGCAGCAGGTAGTTTTTGCCGATGCGCAGGGTCATGGCTTTGGCCAGGGGAATCATCAGGAAAAGTACCGTGTCGAAAAAAACGGGGATGCCGATGAAAAACGAACTGACCAGAAATGCGCCGGGGGCTTTGTCGATGCCCGTCAGCCGCAGCACGGAGCGGATGATGCGCTCGGCGGCCCCGCTGTCGAGCATACATTTGCCAATGATGGCCGCCATCGCAATCAGAATCCCGATTTTACCGGCGGTGGATCCGAACTCGGTGGCGATGCGCTCCCCAATGCTTTTTTTGGAAAGCGCCAGCGCGGCAGCGGGCGCGGTACCCTTCGCCAGCGCAAATTGCTCGATCGCCACGGCGGGCGTGAGCAAGGCGACCACGAACGCCCCCAGCAACAGCGCCAGAAAGGGGTGCAATTTCAACCCGATGATGCCACCGACTACGATCAACACGCCGACGGCTAAGATGAGAAGGGGGTCAGACATTTAAAAAAAGTGGGTTAGAGGCGAGGGGGTCGTGGTAGTTTAACCCAAGTTGTGAGGTAGAATAAACGGGCTATCAACCCGACCCAACCACCCCGGCCTTTGGCCACCCCTCCTTTGTCAAGGAGGGGAATTCCAGCCACGATTCCCCTCCTTGACAAAGGAGGGGTGCCCCGAAGGGGCGGGGTGGTTCGTCGGCGGATGCGAGCTACACTCTTCCGAAGCACCAGGATTGTTACCTCACAACTTGAGTTAGTTTAGGAAAAAAAGTGGCCCTGTCCTCCTGAGCTTGCGAAGGAGGACAGCGGGATCCCTTACTCTTCTTTCAGGACTGTTCTAAACCCGCCCAACTTCTTTGCCAGATTCCGCGCCCCGTCGGCCACGAAGGTGGCGTCGGCTCCGCAGGCGATCAGGCGGATGCCGAGGTCGTGGTAGGTTTGGTAATCGTCGGGGTTAAAAAACAGGATGCCGGTGGCTTTGCCCGCGTTGCGGGCGGCGTTGGTGATTTCCTTCAGGGCTTCCTTAAATTTTGGGTGGTCAAATTGGCCAAAAATGCCCAGTTCCATCGTCAGGTCGGCGGGGCCAATGAAGAGCACGTCCACGCCCTCGGTGGCGGCAATGGCGTCGAGGTGGTGGAGGGCTTCCTCGGTTTCGATTTGCACCACGCCCAGAATCGCGTCGCGGGATTGCTGGTAGTACGCGTTGAAATCCTGGCCGAAGTTGGTGGCCCGGACCATCTTGGCGACGCCCCGGTTGCCGTGCGGCGGGTAGTGCAAGCCCCGGACGACTTTTTCGGCTTCCATCGCGCTGGACACTTTCGGCACCATCACGCCCTCGGCCCCCAGGTCGAGCACGCGGCCAATGCGCTGGGGTTCGGCGCTTTCCACCCGCACGAGGGCGGCCGTCGGACTGCGTTCGAGGGCCTGCAACTGGGCCAGCACATCGCGCTCGGTACCGGCACCGTGTTCGAGGTCGATTAGTACCCAATCGAACCCGGCCTGCCCGACGATCTCTGCCGTGAGCGAACTGCCCAGGTTGAGCCAGCAGCCGTGGAGCGTTTCGCCGCGCTGGAGGCGTTGTTTGAGGTTTTTCATCAAGTCCAGTTAAGCAGTTTGCGGAGGTTGCCGCCTTTCACGTTGGCGCGGTCGGTTTCGGAGTAGCCGCTCAGGTGTTTGTCGATGATGGTCGGAGAGCCGCTCCCCCACACCACCCGATCCGCCCCAAATTCCCGAATCACCCGACTCGTAAACGGAATGGCGCTCTCAAAGTACGGTTCATCTTTGGCAAAATGGCCCAGTCCCGAAAGTTTCATGTACACGTTGGGAAAACGGGCCAATTCGAGCACGTCCGCAAACTGCACACCGGTACCCAGGTGTGGTTCGGCGAGGTGATCGATGAGCACCTTGCAACCGGGAAACGCGGCGATCGCCTCGCCCGCCTGCCGGGCGTAGTCCGGCCCAATGTGCAGTTCCAGGACGAGGCCCAGATCGACGGCCTGTTTCCACAACGCCCGGACGCCGGAATCGGCGAAGGTGTTCAGGTAGCTTTCCTTGCCCCGGTGGGCGTGAAACCGGGTGGAAACGATGCGCGGCTCCTGCCGCACCAGCGCGGCCAGTTTCCGGGGTGCCTCCGGGTCTTTGGGGTAAAACAAACTGGTGCCCTTCAACCGCTTCGGTTCGCGCCGGAGGCAATCGAGCATCAGGGCGTGGTCGTCGCCGTAGGGTTCGGGGTGGACAATCACCGCCCGGTCGATTTTTTCGGTATCCAACCGGTGCAGGTACGCGGCGAGCGGATCGGCGGGGTTTTTCGATACGTCGGGTTTGTACACGGCCTGCGGATGCAGGGGAAACCGACCTACGTCGGGACTGAAAATGTGCGCGTTCCACTCGATGACGGGTTCGGTGGGGGCGGGCGTCGGAGTGGTTTCGGGCCGGTGGTTTTTCTGCTGAAAACTCCCCAGTCCGAAGCCCGTCAGCCCAAGGCCCAGAAACGTATGCAGGAGATCGCGGCGGGTTGGCAATTGATTGGAGTTCATGAGGCGAATGGATGTTAGATTTTTGGATGTAGAGAATGGATGTTGGATGAAAGGTGTCACGCTGAGCGGAGGAGAACGTAGCGCTTCGACCGTGCGACGGACCGCTCCGCTCAGCGTGACACCTGGCATCCAGTATTTTGCCTTTCATCCACTATCCCTATTTCTTATCCCACCACACCCGCGTATCCAGCAAATCGGCTCCTTGCCGGGCGATGGCCTGTTCCACGTTGGTTTTGTTGACGTTGCGTTCGGCGTCGGTGTAGGTCAGGCGGCGGATGAACTGCTCCGTTTTCAGGTCGCTGCCGGGAAACGGATTGGGCTTGAGTACCGGGAACCCGCTGCGCCGGAAGTTGGCCCAGGCCTCCGGGCCGTTCAAAAACGAAGCGACCCAGTACTGCGTGTTGATCTGCTCCAGTTCCTTGCCGGCGGCCAGCGGGTTGGCCCCCACGTAGGTCGTGATGGCGGGTTCGGCGATGGCCGTGCTGGCTCCGTAGGACGCCAGTTGCCGCATGTGCGACCGGATGCCATTGGCGAAGAGGGCCGCCGCGTCGCCGGTGGTCCATTTCCGAAACGAGGCTTCGGCCAGTAACAACTGGGTTTGGGCGTAGGTCACAAAAAACGTGGGAGCCTGCGCATTGGCCATGCGGCTGCGGTCGAGTTGGCTGTACTCGTACAAACTGACCAGCTTGTCGGTTTTCACCGCCGCCGAAATGGTGGTGTTGTCGAATCCCTGCGGCATCCCAATCTGCGCGGCGGCGGTTCGGTTGGCGCTCGGCTCTTTTTGATCCACCGCGCTTTTCGCCCCGATGTACCGCACGGCGATGGAGTTCAGGCGCGGGTCGTCGGTGGTTTTCAGGTGCGTCACGAAATCTTCGGCGAGGTAGAAAAAATCGGCCTGCCCGCCGTTCAACTGGGCACCCGGCGGGTTTTGGAAATTGGCGTTGTGGCGCAGAATCGCGTTGTCGTCGTTGGACTGCATCACGCCCCCGGCCACGGCCTTGCCCACCACTTCGGCGGCTTTGGTGGGGTTGACCTTCGAGAGCCGCATCCCGGCCCGCAGCAACAGCGAGTACCCCAGGCGTTTCCATTTGGTGATGTCGCCGCTGTAAATTACGTCGCTCGTGACCCGCGCTTTCGTGGCATCGAGCGCAGCCGAGGCGGTTTCGAGTTCCGTGAGGAGGCTGGCGTAAACCGCCTCCTGCGCGTCGTACTTCGGTTTGACGATTCCTTCGAGGTAACTTTTTCCGGCTTCCAGGTACGGTATATCGCCGTAGGTATCGGTGAGCATCATAAACTGGTAGGCCTGCCAGATCCGCGTCATGTGGTACAGGTTGGAACGGGCCGGCACGTCCTTCGTCTGGGCCAGCACGTCGGTCAGTTCGCGGACCACGTTCCGGTAGCCTTGTTGCCAGTTGGCGGCGGTCACGCCCCGGTTGTCCTGATTGTACTGACCCGCCGCTCCCACCCCGCTGAAGGGGTTGATCATCTGCTTGACGATAATGGTTTCGTACTGCAAATTGTGGTACCCAAAGGCCGTGGACACGACGGCGGTGTTGAATTGAAACGCCGGATCGACCGACGTGAGGGCGATGGGGTTGACGTTTAGTTCGTCGAATCCTTTGTCGCAACCGCTCATCGAGGTGAGCAGGGCAACCGCCGTGAGGAAACTGGTGAGTTTTTTCATGGTGTTGGTGGTGGTCAGAATCTGACGTTGAGGTTAAACCCAATGTTCCGCGTGATGGGCAAGCCGGTGGCTTCCAGGCCGAGCAGGTTGTCGGACGGAAAGCCAAACTGTTCGGGGTGAATATTGGGTACCCATTTTTTCAGAAGCGCCACGTTGTTGGCCACTGCACTCAGCCGGAGGCCTTTGATGAACGAAACCCGGCGCGAAACCAGCTTGCTGAAGTCGTAGCCCAGGGTGATTTGCCGCAGTTGCCAGAGGCCCGCGTTGTAGACGAATTCCTCGGCGATGTTCTGCGAACGCACCGTTTCGTAAAAAGCCTGTACGCCCGACTTGGTTTTGTTGACCTCGCCATTCGCATTAACCCCGTTGCCGATGACGAAGCCTTCCTCCCGGCCCACCAACGTGGCTTTGTGCAGCCCGTGCCGCCAGGCGTTGTGGTTGGTGCCCGAAATCAGCTTGTGGCCCAGTTTGAAATCAATCAGCACCGACAGGCTGATGCCCCGGTAATTGAAGCCGTTGGTGATGCCGCCCACCCACAAGGGCAAGGCACTGCCAAATGCAATCTGGGTGGGCGTGCGCAGGGGCCGCCCATTCCCGGCATCGAACACCTGCCGACCTTGCGCGTCGCGCAGGTAACCAAACCCAAACAACTGGCCCATCGGCTGCCCGACCACCTGCCGGAGTTCGCCGGTGAAATCGCCGGTGCCGACGGTGATCTGGCTGTCGCTGATGCCCGCGCCCAAATCGAGCACTTTCGTCACGTTGTAGGCCACGTTGAAGGTGGTGTTCCAGGTGAAGTTGTTACGGGTGAGGGGTGTGAGGGTCAGCAGCATTTCAACCCCCCGGTTCTGGCTCTTGCCCACGTTGATCAACTGGCTCTGATAGCCGCCCGCGTCGGAGGTCTGGGCGCGCAGAATCTGGTCGGACGAGAGCTTGTCGTAGTAGGAAAGATCCAGCCCCAGGCGGTTGTTGAACAGCTTCAGTTCCAGCCCCACTTCTTTTTCAGAAACCCGCATGGGGCGCAGGTTGGCGTTGGGCACGACGGTGCCGCTGATGTTGGCCAGGGGTTGCGCCGCCCCGGTTACCGAGGTAAACTGCTGGGCATTGATGGTGTAAAACAAGTTGCTGGCGTACGGCGGCACGTCGGTATCGCTGCCCACTTCGCCGTAGGCAGCGCGGATTTTTCCGAACGAAAACCAGTTCGGCAACGCGCTGGCGAAGGCCTGCGAAAACACGAAACTGGCCGTGACGGAGGGGTACAAAATGCTCCGGTTTTCGGGCGATAGCGTCGAGAACCAGTCGTTGCGGGCAGTGCCGTTCAGAAAAAAGTAGTCTTTAAACGAAACCTCGGCGGAAGCATACAGCGAATTCACCTGCCGTTCCGAAAGGTCGTACACCGCGTCGCGTTGCCGACTGTTCCCAATGGTGTAGAGGTTACGACTGAAAAAATCCTGCACCAGCACGTTGTGGCGGCTGATTTTGCGGTACATCTGGTTGCCGCCCAGGTTGAGGTTTACCCCCACCACGCCGAAGGTGCGGTTGGCCCCCAGCAAAAAATCGGCGTTGAGTTCGCGCACGTTGCGGGCATCCTGCACAAACTGGCCGTTTACGAAACCGGGCGGGGCCGGAACCTGCCGCTGAGTACCCGTGGGCAGGTTGTAATCCTGCTCGCGGGAATAAAAATCCTGGCCAATCCGGCCCTGTACAAACAGCCAGTCGGTGAAGTTGTAGCGGGCGGTGAGGTTGCCAAATACGCGGTCGGTGCGAATGTTGTCGAAGCGTTTAAGCGAAAAATACGGGTTCGTCCGGTTGGTAAACCGTGACCAGCGAACTTCATCGCCGTTGGCATCAGTAGAATATTTTTCCAGCAACTCCATCGGCATCGAGTTGGCCATGCTGAACAGCACCACCGGACTGAAATCCTGCTCGGCGATGTTGGGCGGGTTTTTCCGGTATTCGTTGGAGTAATTGACGTTGCCCGACACGGTCAGTTTTTTGGCCAATGTTTGGGTGAAACCCAGGTTGACGGTGCGGCGGCTGTAGCCCGAACCGGGCAGGATGGTTTTGTTGTCGAGGTTGGAAACCGACAGGTTGAAGCCCCCGAATTCGCCTCCCGACGACAGACTCAACGTGTTGGTCCAGGTGTTGCCGGTGCGGTAGTACTGGTTGATTTGGCCGCGCTGCGGCTCGTAGGGCACGGTGATGTTGTCGAACAAAATCTGGGTCATGCCGGGCGCAAATTTTTCGCCGAAACTCCACTGCCCCGACGTGGGAAAAGGCGTGGTGGGCCGCACGCCATTTTCGCCCTGCCCGTATTCGTACTGGTAATCGGTGTAGTCGAGGGGCGTGTCGGTGGTGAAGTTGGTGTTGTATTCCAGGCCGATGCCCGTTCCGGCCCCCCGGATTTTGGTCGTAATCATGATGACCCCGTCTTTGGCCCGCGAGCCGTAGAGCGCCGAGGCCGCCGCGCCCTTCAGCACGGTCATGCTTTCGATGTTGTCGGGGTTGATGCTGCTCAGGCCGTCGCCACCGTCGGAGGTGCGGTTGCTGCCGCGTTCGGACACGTCGCCCCGCGCCCCGTTGTTGGTGTTGTCGATGGGCACGCCGTTGACGACGATCAGCGGTGAATTATTCCCTCCGAACGACGATTGCCCCCGAATCCGGATTTTGCTCGTTCCCGCCGGGCCAGAACCCAGCGAGGTGATGTTGACGCCCGCCACTTTCCCCTGCAAGGCGTTCATGAAATTGGTCGTGCGGTTTACCGTCACTTCTTCCGGGGATACGGTGGCCGTGGCGTAGCCAATGCTTTTCGATTGCTTTTTAATGCCCAGGGCCGTCACGACCACCTCGTCGAGCGAGGTATTGTCGGGGGCGAGTGAAACGGCGAGAAAACTCTGGTTTCCCACGGTCACTTCCTGGCTCAGGTACCCCACAAAACTAAACACCAGCACCACCGGGCTGCTGCGGGTTCCGTCCGGGAGATCGAGTTGAAACCCGCCGTCTGCATTCGTGTTCGTGCCCTGCTGGGTTCCCTTCAGCAGCACACTCACCCCGCCCATGCCCGTATTTTTTTCGTCGGTCACGCGGCCCGATACCGCGCGTCGGGCGATGGCCGTTTCGAACTCCGCTTGAGGGGGACTAAGCACCCCTGTTTCGGGCGAACCCGGCACCGGGGCCGACAGTACCACTTTTTTTCCAACCAGTTCAAAGGCCACTTTCAGCGGTTTGAACAATTTTCCCAACACTTCTTCCAGGGTGGAATTTGTGGTGTGCAGGCTGATTTTTTGCCGCACGTCGATCACCTGCGAACTGTACACGAAGCGGACACCCGCCGCTTTTTCGATGTCGGTCAGCACTTTCCTGATCTCCTGGTTTTCGGCGTGGAGCGTCAGGCGGTTCTGGTTCTCCTGGGCGTGGGTCACGTGGGCGTACGCCACGCCCACCACCAGCCAGAGCAGTAGTCCCTGCGCCAGCGAAAACCCAAGCTGGTTCGGCCAACGGGATCCGTACTTTTTTTTCATGATCTTGGGAGGTTTAGAGGTTAATTTTTTTAGAAGATGCTGTTCTAAATTTCTAGAGAAGCAGAAGAGGGTCACGCTGAGTGGAGTCGAAGCGCATCGGTGGGCGTGACGTTGCGCTTCGACTTCGCTCAGCGTGACCCCTTCCTCCACAAACCAATCACTTGTACCCAATCCGACTGACGATAATTTGTCCATCCGTAATTTCATACGTCGCCGAAGCCGCCTTGCAAAGCAGGTCGAGTTTTTCGTAGAGCGATTCGTTGGAAAGCGTCGCCGTTATTTTACACGATTCAAACCGTTGTTCGTCAAACTGAATCGGGATCCCATAACTTTTTTCCAACTCCCGGAAGATGGTCGTCAGGGGAACTTCGTCATAAACAAATCCGGTTTCGGCATTCGCTTTTTGCAGCAAAAAAGGGTGCTCGACCAGCGTTTTGGTCAGGCTTCCCGCGCTCTTTTCAAAAACTGCCGCCTGATTAGCATTCAGAATCAGACCATTTACTTCTTTGGTATCCGGTCGCCATCCGGATTTTGTTTTGTACACCTGCACTTTTCCCGAAAGCACCTTCACCGTGATGTTTCGGTCGAGGTCGAAAGCCCGCACCACGAAGCGGGTGCCGAGTACCTTCGTGACGGTCTCGCCGCTGTACACCAGGAAAGGCTGATTCCGGCGAGTTACCGAAAAAATCCCCTCGCCTTTCAGGTACACCACACGCGCATTTCCGGTAAACTGAGCGGGGTAACGTAGCCGGCTACGCGCACTCAGCACCACCTCCGACCCGTCGCTGAGCAGCACCCGGAGGGCTTGCGCCGTGGCGTTGTTCGTCTCGACCAGCCGTGCCATCGGGGCCTCCGCCGATCGGGGGGGCGCCAACGGAACCGGTTTCAGGGGCCGGAAATACCAGCCCAGCCCTAGCACGGCTACCAGCAGGGCGGCGAGCGACATTCCCCAACGGAAAAAAGAAGGCGACGCAACTTCCTCGCGAATCGATTCCCCGCCGGTCTGCCGCTGCGGGGTATACGAACCGGCGCTTTCGATAAACTTTTCGGTTTCCCGCCGGATTTCTGTTTCGCTCAGGACTTCCGAGGCCACCGAAGCCGCCCGGATGAACTGCTCGGCCTGCCGGAATGCGTCGCGTTGCCGGGGGTAGTGCTGGAGAAAAGAAAGCCAGAAGCTCTCCTGGATACGCTGGCCCTGCACCCAGTCCCGGAAGTCGTCGTCCCGGATGAAATCTTCCGTTGTGTAGGATTCGTATTGTTTCATAGTTTCCGATTTTTTTGGAACGTTGACGGCGCTTCCTCTTGCCGATTCGGATCGAATTAGGTTGACTCGGAACGAAGAAACGGCACGTCTTCAAGCCTCGGATTACGGGGTTCCGGGAAAATATAAAAGCATGGCCAGCAGGCCCACGAGCCAGCTTTTTCGCAGGCTGTTCAGCGATTTTTGCATCAGGTTATACACCGATTGCCGCCCCAAATGCATCACATCCGCGATCTGTTCAAAACTCAGGTTTTGATAAAAACGCAGGTAAATCAATTCTTTTTGGCGCTGGGGCAACTGATTGAGAACGCGCTCGACGTTTCGGACTTGATAAATCTCGTGCTCCTCCTCGATGAGTCGGGCATCTGCCGCGAATTCGACCGAAAATGAATACGATTCTGATAAGCTAACGGAGTACGAAACCGGGGTTTTGGAAAGCTCCCGTAGCATCCGGGTTTTGAGCACGACGAGTAAATACGACCGCACGTTTTCGACCGCCCCAATCGATGCCTGAATTTTCCAGAGATTGATGAACAATTCCTGAATGCAATCTTTCACAAACTCCCGATCCGCGTGCAGGCGCATGCCCCAGTGAAAGAGGTCGGCGTAGTAACTTTCAAGCAGGTTGGCGAGCGCGTATTGGTCACCCGCCCGGTACTCCTGCCAGAGTCGTTGCGCTTCTTCCGGGGGTAGGCGTTTTCTCATCGGTTCAGGTGGCTTTCCCGGATGAGCGTTTTTTACGGAAAACCTACCCTTCGTTTTAAGATTATTTTTCTAAAAAAATAGAAAATACTGATAGAAAGGGAAATGGCATGGAGCGCAGAGTACTCCTCCACTGTCACCCTGAGCTTGTCGAAGGGCCTTTTTGGGGTGTGAAAAAGGCCCTTCGACAAGCTCAGGGTGACAGGCTTACTCCACCAGCCGGAGCCGCCCTTTCATTTTGAAGTAAACCGTCGCCCCCTCAAACAGCCGGGCATCCAGGCGGATGTCGCCGGTTTCGTCGGTTCGGTGGGTGAGTTCGAGGTGCAGTTGGGTGGTTTCGAGGGGGTTGACCACGGCCAGAAACTTCAACGGGTCGGCGCTGAGCAGGCGGGTTTCCCGGCCCAGCACCTGCTCCAGGGTTTCCTTCACCACTTGCAGCAGGCACACGCCTGGGACGACGGGCAGGCCCGGGAAATGCCCCTCGAAAATCGGGTGCGCCGGGTTGAGGTGCAAGGTGGCTGTCAGTCGGTTGGCTTCGGGCAGAAGGTCGGTGATGGTGAAAAAAGAGCCGTGCAGCATCAGCGGACGAGGAGTTTGAGGCTAATCTCGAACTTGAAATTCTGGTGGGAAATCCCAATCGTGTCGGGTACGCCCTGGTGATAATTTTTCAGCAGAACCCGCACTAGAGGCTTGCGCTTTCCGGCTTTTTCGATTCGTTTTAACTCCCTGCAGTCGGTGTTGGTCACAACGTACACCGCCCCCTTATCGACTGAAAATCGGGCGTAGTGCAGGGAATCGTTGCGGAACAGGGTGGCTTTTTCGGGGGCCAGATTTCGCATAAGAATAAGCTCGAAGTCGCTACGAAGGACATTAATCACGGGCCGGCGATTGAGGCGGTTCATCACGTACCGTACCCGAAAGGCCCCGTCGGGTGCGAAGTCGAAGTCGAAAAAAGTGGGGCCGGTCTCGCTCGTGAATACCACGCGGGTGCTGCGATCGGGCATGGTTTTGATCAGCAGCAGTCCCCCCAGTGAGCGGCCCACGAGGTCGATTTGGGCTTTGTACAACTCGTTGCGGAAGGTAGGGCGGAATTGCTGTACGCAGGCCGCATCGCCCGGAATCGCCTGGAGTGCCGCGTAGGGCCGGGCGCAGGACAGCAGCAACCCGACCAGACTACTTAGCCACAAACAGCGCGTCGGGGAGGGGAACATTCACTTCTTTGTTGACGAAGGTGAGGAGGGTGTTGTCGCCGGAGGGTTCGCGGAGGTCGATTTTGAGCACCGTGTAGTCTTTTTTATCGACCTGAATCAGGATGGTTTTGAAAAACGACTTCATGTTTTTGGCCACCGGCGTCAGTTCTACCAGAAACTGGGCCGGATTCTCGTACACCCGCACCGAAAAATCGGGGCTGTCGAGCACCGTGCCCTGTACGCAGTCGATCACCAGGTTGTTGATTTGCCGGAAGAGTTTGTTGGACTGGGTCGAAAGCCGGTTTTCCTTTTGTCCATCGCGGATGAGCACCTCGCTCTTGTTGATCACCATCAGGTACTGAAAGGGCTGGGTGTATTCCATCCGCACCTGGGCCTCTTTTTTAAACCAGAATTTCCCCCGCGACACGAGTTTTTCGGAAAGCATACTCAGGTTTTTTTCCTGAATAAATTCGCTTTTGATCGAGCGCGTGTTGCGGGCCGTGGTGGTGAATGCCTCCCGGAAGGCCGTCGCGTTGGTCAGGGGTTTATAGCCGGGGTGCTGGGCCTGGGTGGTTACGAGGCTTAGGAGAAGGAACGAGAACGGCAGCCAGAACAGCCGGGCGCCAACCTCCGGAACGACAACCTCGCGAACGATAACTTCCCGAAAGTTTTGAACTTTCGGGAAGCTAAAAAACAGAATCTTACGCATACGCTTCCACCCGAAGGAGTTGGTCTAACCTCACAAAGGTATACCCCTGCGCGGTGGCTTCCCGAATGAATTGGGGCAAAATAGCTCGCGTGGCAGCACTGGTGTCGTGAAACAGTACCACCGCACCGGGCCGCAGCCCTCTCAGCACCCGTCGCAGCAGTTTTTTCTCGTCGCGAACGACCGTGTCCAGCGAGCGCAGGTTCCAGCCGATGGGCACGAAACCACCCCGCCGGATGGCCCGCGCCAGGTTGGGGTTAGTGACCCCGTAGGGCGGGCGAAACAGCCGGGGCCGTAACCCCGTCGCGGCCTGCACGGCTTCGTTGGCGCGTTGCATATCGGTGAGCATCCGGGAGGCCGAAAACAAGTCGAACCAGCGGTGGTGCGAAAAACTGTGGTTGCCAATCAAATGGCCCGCCGCGTGGAGTTGGCGCAAGAGCGGTTCGTTGCCCGCCATGTGGTTTCCAATGCAAAAAAAAGCAGCGGGTACCCGGTGCTCGGCTAGAATCTGCACCAATTCGGGGGTGAACCGGTCGACGGGACCGTCGTCAAAACTCAGGGCGAGCACCTTTTCCGTCGTCGTGGCTGAACAAAGTACGGGGATGAAGAACTGAGAGCCGATCACCGCGCAGCCGTAGGCAATCAGCCCCAGCCAGACGGCGGCCAGCAGCAGGTAGCTGAACCAGGGCAGACCAAACGCCAGGTCGTAGCCCAGCATCGTCAGAAGCAGGGCGGCGAAAAGGAGGCGGGCGTTTTGGAACGTGAGCACGGCTGAGTAAAGATTGTCACCCGGACAGGCTCAGGGTGGCACTGGTTCGTTTTTAAAATCCAAACAAATCACGCGGCCCCCACCGCGGAAACCAGCATCAGCGAATGGTGAATGGACTGGTGGTGGTTGTAAATCAGAATGTGGTTCAGACGTTTCCCCCTCAGGTTCACGTAACCCAGCACCGGGGGCACCGTCTGGAATTTCAGCAGGCTCGCCGCCAGCCACAACGCAAACGCCGTGGCGGTGGGGTACTCGCCGCAAAGGTGCTTGTACGGGACGCTGGGCTTATTTCTGAAAAGCGAACTGTCGAGGGATTCAAACACCGCATCCCCCTGAAAGTCGCCGCTCCGGCCCGTCACAATCAGGTCAATATCGTTCAATTCCACCGAATGGGCTGCGAGAAACCGGGCGATGCGCTGTTCGATTTCGGTGGTGTTTGCAGGTTTGTAAAACGTCGTTACGCCCTCGAACCGGGCGTAGTCGGTGGCCGAAGGCTCGGAGGCTAGCACGAAAAAAGCGGCCCCCTCGCCCGCGATGGTGCCTTTGGTGACGGGGTGGAACAAATCGAGGTTCGAAACCGGCTCCCGGCGGTACAGCCCGAGGCGGGTCTGGATGCGGTGGCTGATGGTCGTGAGTTCGTCGATACCCCCGACGAGTACGTGGCGGGCTTCCCCCTCCCTAAGCAACAGGAGCGCGTCGAGCAGGGCGCTTTCAAACGAAAAACCCCGGTGCGCGAAGGTGTTGTTGTACCGGTGGCATTGGAGCAGCAAGGCAATCTGCGCACCGATGGTGTTGTGGGTACTCTGGATGAAGGCCGTCGGCGTGAGTAGTTCCTCTCCGTTTTCCACCAGTTTGGTCATGAACACGCTCGAATCTTCCATGCAGCCCAGGGCCGTGCCGGTCACGATGGCTTCCGGCTCGTCGATGCCCGCCTCGCGCAAGGCGGCCAGCGCGGCGGCTACGCCCATTTTGACGATTCGCCCCATCCGACGGATGAGTTTGGGGTCGATAAACTGCCGGTATTCGGGTTCGACGCAGGACAGTTTATCCCCGGTGTGTTCCACCACGTCGCTCAGGAAGCCCGCCTCCCCGAAGGTTCGCTGCGGTGACACATTTCCCGTGGACCGGATGTAAACAAGCATGGAAAAATAGAGTAGAGAGGATAGAGTAGAGAGGATAGAGTAGAGAGGAGAGGTAGAGAACTGCCTTTCGCTCTACTCTCTACTCTATCCTCTCTACTCCTCTATCTTCCTCACTTCTTCGAAAAAATCAGTGACGAACAATTACCCCCAAACCCAAACGAATTCGACAGCACGTGCCGGATGGGTTGACCGCGCTGAAAGCGGGTTTCCGGCACGAAGGGCAGACCGCTCATCGGCGTATCAAATCGCAGGTTGGGGTAAATTAAACCATCGCGTATGGATAGCACCGACAGCACCGCTTCGATGCCCCCGCAGGCCCCGAGGGTATGCCCGGTGAACGATTTGGTGGAACTCACTTTCGGGAAATGCGGCTCGAACAGCCGCCGGATCGCCGTGCCTTCGGCGATGTCGTTGTTCTGGGTGCCGGTGCCGTGGGCGTTGATGTAGTCGATGTCGGCGGGTTGGAGACCGCTGCGGCGGAGAGCGCCCTGCATGGCCAGGTACGAGCCGGTACCATCGGGCGAGGAGGCCGTCTGGTGAAAGGCGTCGTTGGCGTTGGCGTAGCCGCTCAGTCGGGCGTAGGGGGCTTTTTTCAACGAAGCCGCCACCCGTTCCGACACCAGCAGCAGGTACCCGGCCCCTTCGCCCAGGTTCAGCCCCCGGCGATTTTCGTCGAAGGGCTGGCAGTGTTGCGGATCGAGGATCATCAGCGTGTTGAAGCCGTTGAGGGTGAATTTGGTCAGCGAGTCGGCTCCTCCGGCCAGCACCACGTCGAGCAGGCCCGCCTTAATCAGCCGCGCCCCGAAAAACAAGGCATTGGCCGACGACGAACAGGCCGTGCTGATGGTGGTCACGTACTCCCGCAGGCCCAGATGATCGGCCACGACTTCGGTGATCATCCCACATTCGTGGTGAATCACATCGCGGAGCCGCCCTTTGCGGGGGTCGGGGAGAAACTCCGTGAAAAATACCTCACTGCGATCCATTCCCCCCACCGTATTGGCCGAAATAAAGCCGGTGCGCAGGCCCTCAGGCAGGGCGTCGAAACCCGCGTCGTCGAGGGCTTCGCGGGCGGCCAGGGCGCTGAGCAAGGCCGTGCGGTTGAGGCGGGGCGACATCCCGGAAGCGCAGGCCAGTTCGTCGTTGCTCTGGTTCACCTCGCCCACGGGCAGTTGCCCCCGGTGAACCGAGTCGAGGTAGGTCATCTCGCCCAGGCCCGCCTGGCTGGTCGAAAGGGCCGTCAACGACTCGGCGACGTTGCGTCCAATCGCCGAAAGCAGGCCCAGTCCGGCCACGTACACGGGTGCGGTCTCCATTCAGGCGGTCGCGACCTGGTGGGTGGTGATGTATTCGGCCATCGTCCGGACGGAACGAAACACCTTCGGGCCTTCTTCCGGGCTACTCAGTTTAAGGCCGTAGTGCTGTTGCAGGAGCACAATCAGTTCGAGGGCGTCGATGGAATCCAGCCCCAGGCCTTCCATAAAAAGCGGGTCGTCGTTGCCAATGTCTGCCGGGGTCAACTCCTGCAAATTGAGCTGGGCGATGATCTGTACTTTCAGATCGGCCATGAGCTTATCCATGCTGATAAATTTTTGTTAGGTTCTCCACGGTAAACCGGGATTCTGGCCCGGTTTGTTTTTTTTCAACGAAAAATAAAACGGCTTCGGCCCGCTCGTCCAGTAACTCCACCCACCCGCAAAGGCAAGCCCGCAGGAGGCCATTTTCAATCAACTCACCAACGTAGCCTTGCAAAAAACCGGCATCGAAGCGCTCGAAAACAAAAAACGCATTTTCGCCCTTGAATCCGTTTCGGATGCAGATTTCACCCACCACGATGTTGGGCAGCGTGTACACAAACAGCGCCGGACTGGGTTGGGCTTTCGACGATTCCAGGTAAGCCAGGTCGGTGTCGAGGCTCGCGCTGGCGTTGGTCAGCACCACACCCAGGGTTTCGGCGGGGTAGGTGCCGGGCTGAAATCCGGCAGCCACGAGCAGCACCTCCGCCGCCAGCCAGCCCAGTTTGCTGAGCCGGTCCATTTTGTAAAACTTGGGGTAGCTCAGGCCCAGGTGCCGGTATACCGAAAGCAGAAAACCGGCTAAATCAGTTTCCTCAGACCTAAATAGTGCCTCGCCGTTTTGGTACACCACCCCCTGGCTGATTCGGCAGTGGGCAATGATGCGCGTCGGGGGTGTCAAAGCGGTCAGGACAGGAGAACGGGTTGAAGAGCCTCCGACTCGACTTCAATGCGCTGGGCCAGGCGTTCGAGGGCCGTGTTGTGGTTTCGCACGAAGGGATTGCGGAGGTCCCAGACGTACCCCGCCAGTACCGAACAAATCTGGTTTTTAATTTCCGGAATGGGATTTTCACAAAAGAAAATGGCGTCTAAGGTGCCCTCGTACCAGGCGGTCACGTAGGAACGGAACGTGTTGACGCCCTGCATGACGGGGCCGGTGTATTCGCGCTGCCAGTCGATGACCTCGCCGTCCAGGTGCCGGATGACCAGCCGGGCGGCGGTTTGCCCCGACACGGTGGCCAGCGTCACGCCCGACGAAAACATAGGGTCGAGAAATTCAGTGACGTTGCCCGTCAGCACGAACCCATCGCCGTGAAAAGTCGAGGTGGTCATCGACCAGGATTCGAGGGGCTTGGGTTCAAACACCAATTTCACGTCCCGGAACCGTTCGGCCAGGTACGGCTGGGAGGCAATCAACGCCCGGAAGCGCTCCTCCGGCGTGCCTTCGAAGGAGTCGAAAAAATCGGGGCGGCCCACGAAACCTAGCGAAGTTACCCCGTTGGAAAAGGGAATGATCCAAATCCAGACGCCCCGCTGGTGAACCACGATAGTGATGCGGTTGGGTTCGTCGTCCATCGCCCGGTTCACGTCAACGGTATGGGCAAACAAAGCCCGACGGGGGGGCTGGTTGGAGGGCCGGTCGAGGTTGAACAGGCGCGGAATGACCCGCCCGTAACCGCTGCTGTCGATGATAAACCGGGCCTCGATCTGGCTTTCGTGGCCTTCCTTGTCCACCACCGTCGTCACCGAATCGGAGCCGTTGAATTGGATGGCAGTCACCGTAGTTTCGTAGGCGATGGGTACGCCCATGCGTTCGACGGTGTCAGCCAGGGTTTTGTCGAATTCGGCGCGGGGTACCTGCCAGGTCCAGTTCCAGCCTTCGGTAAACTGGTCGGCGAAGAAGTAATCGCAGACCCGCCCGTTTTTGACAAACTTGGCTCCGAATTTTTTCTGAAAGCCTTTGGCTTCGACGGCCTCCAGAAAGCCCGCGTCGTCGAGTACTTCCATGCAGCGGGGTAGCAAACTTTCACCAATCACGAAGCGGGGAAATGTTTGTTTCTCCACAATTTTCACCCGAAAACCGGCCTTGTTCACCAGTGAAGCCGCTACCGTGCCGGAAGGGCCAGCACCAATCACGAGAACGTCTACTTTTTCCGGTGTCATTTTTGCTGGAAGGAAAATAGTTGCGTGAATCTACTCAGATTTGGGCAAACGATCCAGTTTTAGACGGGGTTAAGGGCGAACCAGCCCGTTTTTTACAGGTCAGCAAGGTGTGGCTCAGGATAATGCCATCCTCCTCTTCGAGGATTTCAAAGCCCGCCACGGCCAGGCACTGGACGAAAGGTTCGGAGTGGTACATTTGGCTGTTGCCGTTGGCGATGGCGGTAAAGTAAAGCGAGGTGTGGTGAAGGCAAAACGCGGCCACCTCTACCGGCTGCCGGTCCCAGAATGCTTCGAGAATAAACAGCCGCCCCTCGTCGTCGAGGGTGTCGGCGCAGCGCTTCAGGATGGACGTGATTTCGGTTTCCGAAAAGCAATCCAGAAACTGACTCATCCAGATCGCGTCGTGGCCGGGGGGGAACGACTGCGTTTCGTCGAGGAGATTGCCCTCGAAAAACGACACCCGGCTGCTAAGACCCTTCGATTCAATTTTTTCCTGGGCTACGCTCAACTGCCCCGGCAAATCCATAATCGTCACCGCCACGTCGGGGTTGAACCCGGTGCAGGCGATGGCCCATTTGCCGGTGTTGCCGCCCACGTCGAGCAAGTGGCGGGGTGGATTTTTAAAGACCAGCGGCAACACGCTGGGAAAAACCCGATCGGAGAAAAAATGGTCGAAGCCAAACCAGCTTTTTTGCACCTGAGGGGGCAATTGCGAAAGTCCCTCGTAAATCGTGTTGAAGTCGCCAAATTCCTTCAGTCCTTCGGGGCGGCCCGTTTCGACGCTTTTGTCGAGGAAAAAAAAGCCCCGGTAGCACACGTCGTGGACGAAGTCCATGTTGACCCGCGTGAGTTCGTCGTGGAGCAGGAAATGGCCGGTTTTGGTGATGCGAAAACGCGCCTCGGCGAGTGTCACCAGTCCGATGCTCAGGCCCGATTCGAGCAACACCCGTACGCCGTAGGGCGGCAGGCCCACCCGTTCGACGACCTCGGCCATCGGCAAACCGGTCGGGCCAGCCTTTTCTAATGTTTCCAAAATGCCCGAATTGCGCAGCACTCGCGCCGATTGAAACACGACGGGGCCAAACGAAATCCGCATCGCTTCGGAGCGGGCCTCGAAGGCGGATTTGGTATCTTTGGTGAAGAAGGGCATGGGGTGGAAAAGGGGTGATAGGAATTTTCAATGCTGAATGCTCAATGCTCAATGCTCAATGCTCAATGCTCAATGCTCAATGCTGAATGCTCAATGCTGAATGCTGAATGCTGAATGCTCAATGCTCAATGCTCAATGCTCAATGCTCAATGCTCAATAAATTGAAAGACAGAAAGTTAATTTTTTTTAGTTGAAAATTGAACATTGAGCATTGAGCATTGAACATTATTTTTCTTTACTCAACACCAGCGCCGCATTGCACCCCCCAAACCCCGACGCGGTTTTGAGGCAGTGCCGGAGCGGGGCCAGGTGCAGGGTGCTGGGAATGGTCAACGGTTTTGAAACTCCTAACTGACTGAACCCGGCGGTGGGCAACACCTGGTTTTCGCGCAGCGACCGGACCGAAATAAGGGTTTCGATCAGTCCCGCAGCACCCAGGGTGTGGCCGAAGTAGCCCTTCAAACTGTTGACCAGCGCGGCCTGTACACCCGCCAGCGTCAGGGCACTGGCCTCCATTTCGTCGTTGTGAAGGGTGGCCGTGCCGTGGGCAGAGACAAAATCAATCGCCTCCGCCGGTTGACCCGCCGCGCGCAACGCGCCACTAATGGCGGTGGCCAATCCATCGCTCGTGCGCGATGGACCGGAAATGTGATTGGCGTCGTTGCTGATGGCCCCGCCCGCGATGCGGATTGGGGAAGCAACTAGTTTAGTGGTCGAAAGCACCGCTGTTGCGGCTCCTTCGCCGAGGGTGATGCCACGGCGGGTGGCGTCGAAGGGTCGGCAGGGTTCCGGGTCGATGGCCTGTAGCGCCTGAAATCCGGAGAGGACAAACCGGGTGATGAGGTCGGCCCCGGCCACGACGGCGTGCGCGTACTGCCGGGCGGCGAGCATCCGCTGGGCGGTGAGCAAGGCCAGCACCCCCGAAATGCAGGCATTCGACACCAGCAACGGGGGATTGACGGCTCCGAATTGGGCGGCAATCAGCCGGGCGGAGGTAGCCAGGGAAATCCGCCCGGCGAGGTCGGGACTCCGGGGCTGGGTTTCCATCAGGCCGATGTTGCCTTTGGTGCTGGAAAGTACCAGGATCGTGCGCGGATCCGCGAGGCTGATTTCAGTGTGGCTCAGCGCGTCGTGAATCGAGGAAACAAGCAGGCTTTCAAACCGCGTCAATCCCTCCCGGTGCTGAATTTCATCGTTTTCAAACAACGAGGCGTAAAACGGATGGGGCGAGCGGGCCGGGTCAGTATGCAGCCGGATGCCGGAATGACCCTGTTCCAACCGCACCCAGTTTTCGGCGGAGGTGTGTCCCAGCGGTGAAATGATGTTATCGGAAACAAGGTACACGTCGGTCATCACTTCGGGGGGCAACGTTGCCAACGTTTTTTACGAATGCAGTTCGTGCTGGCGTTTCCAGTCTTCAAAAAAAGCCGGGTTAGTCAGTTGTAGCAGTCCGGTGGCTTTGTCCAGAAACACCTGCACCGACGAACCGACGGCCACGACGGCCCCCGTTTCGGCGCTGAGCAGCGAATACCGGAACTTGATTTTGGCGGCTTCAGTGGGCACGTAGCAGGTATCGACGATGAGCCGGTCGCCGTAGCGCAGCGACTGTTTGTAGTCGCACTGGATGCTCACGATGGGCGTTACGTAGCCTTCGCGGTAAAAATCCAGGTAGCCCAGCCCGTATTTTTCCCCGAAGCTTTCGCGGCCTTCCTCAAAATACTGGAGGTAGTGGCCGTGCCAGACGATCCCCAGCGAATCGACTTCGCTGAAGCGCACTCTGACTTCGGTACGGGCCGATGCAATTTTATCCATGCAGGTAATGGGAAAGAAAAACAGGAATGGCCCCGCCCGGAAAAATGAACCAGACGAGGCCATTCAGTACGTGGGGCGAGTCAACCCCGTTTTTTCCATTCACTAAGTTTACGCCGTTCGATTTGTTCGATCACTTCGAGAACGGGGTGTACCCAGAAATTCCGGAAGCCAAAACCGCCCGCCTTGCCCGTCATGCGTTCGGTGAAAATTACCCGGCGCGAACCCATTTCGACGAGCGTGACGTACATCGAGGCTTGCTTCTGGGTCTTGTCCCAGGATTCGGTAATGAAAAGCAGGCCCACGCCTTTTTTCCCCCCGAAATTGTACTCTTTCACCTTCGCGGCGATGGTAGCGGGCGTGAACCGATTGGCGTCTTCCGACTTGAAGGAGATGATTTTACTGGTTTCGGTCGTGGCATTTTTAGCCGAGACGTAACTTAAATCGGAAGGCACGTCGCTTTTCTGAAACGCTTTCCGGAGGTCGTATTTTTTAGGTTCGTTCACGACCACGTCGTTGATGGCCGCGAACCATTTGTTTTTGATGGCATCCAAGTCGGCCCCGCTGTCGCCGATGTATTTCAGGTCGGAAAAGTCGATTCCCAGATACGTAATCTGCTCAGAGGAATTAAAGACTTCCTTCGCCGTTTGGGCCATTCCAAACGACACATTTCCGAAGACAAGAAGGGCGAGGGCGAGCCGGTTGAGCAGTTGGGTACGCTTCATGGGTTGGATTGTTGAGTTGGTTTGAGAAAAATTTTCAGTTTGCAGCGGGCCACGACGGC
>Ga0163144_10008138_pt1 | contig 22744 bp, 14 predicted proteins | sample OliLak19BULKMAT1_FD_123175 | JGI IMG/M metagenome (GOLD analysis project Ga0163144, IMG submission 123175) | Freshwater microbial mat bacterial communities from Lake Vanda, McMurdo Dry Valleys, Antarctica - Oligotrophic Lake LV.19.BULKMAT1 | ecosystem: Environmental > Aquatic > Freshwater >...
ATTCAGGAACGTGACGTCGTCACTGGCCCGGATCAGACTCGCGAGTTCCAGCTGATTCAGTTTCTGCCCGAGGCCTCCGCAGTGGCTCGCACATCGGTCAGCAATCCGCGTCTGCGCGATTCGATCGTGACGATTGTGGAACCCGCCGGGCGGCTGGCCACCGTGCGGTGTCTGGTCAACGTGGCGTGTGAAGAAGCCGCGGTGGTGGAGTTGCAATGGCCGGTTTCGGCTGGCTGGCAGGTGATCGCCGCGCGGTATGCGTCAGATTCCCGTGCCCTGTTTTTTGAATCGCTGCCGACTGCTGCTGCGGGGCAGATGCTGACCGTGCATCTGCCGGAGACTTTGGAACCGGCAGCCTCGCGCGTGTTTGAGATTCAGCTGCAACAGTCGGACACAGCGGATTCACGGACGCTGGGTCTTCCGCTGGATGAGAGTGCGAAGATTCAACGAACGGGCGCGGCCGTCGTTTTCCCCCCGGCATTGTCACTCAGTTCCGACCTGCAGCGTCGCTGGGCAACGGGACGAACATCACTGACAAACGATGAAATGCGGATGAGATTTCCCTGGTTCCCCGAATCGCGGCTGTCATCCCGCATTCAGTCATGGGACGCAAGCCACGCAGCCATACCATCCGAAACTTCGGCCCCGGACACAGAATCGGTGCAGACGGATGTGATCCGCCGCGAACACGCGATCCGATTCGCTGGAGGACAGGTCGTCGAATCCTCACGACTGGTGCTGCCGCCGGGACAGGATTTCGGAGCATCACTTTCGCTGCTGCTCCCTGCAGCGTCGACCGCGGAACCTCGCTGGTTCCTCGACGGGGAGCCGGTCGCCGCGCGCAGGGAAGAACCGGATCAGGCGTCGCCCGGATGGACTACATGGATCATTCCTCTCGCAGGTCGCCGTGCAGGTCTGCCTGTGGTGATTCGCAGCGACGCCCGTCACACGCCTGGACCGGAGTTCACGGCTGCAATTCCATGGCCGCGGTCTGCGCTGCAGTCGCCTGGGACTTTGCAGTTATTTTCGTCAGAAGAAGGACTACTGGACGTCAGTCAGCTTGCCCCGGAAGCCGCGTCGACCGGGACTGCCGCAGCATCGGCGGACCAGTTCACGCTCTGGCAGCTGCCGACAGAAGCCCGCGTTGTCCGTGTCCGTGTGGAACAGAATCCCCGTATCGAAGGCGGCCAGACGATCGACGTGCAAATGCTGCATCTGATCGGGGAACATGCGGGCGGGCTGGAGCAGGATGTACTGGCCATCGCGAATGTCAGTCGCAGCGCCGGTCAGGGTTCACTGCCCCTGTCTCTGCCGATCGGGATTCGTCCACTGGTGCTCGTCAACGGCCATCGCGTCCAGCTGCAGGACACGCCGGACGGGCTCGCGATTCCGCTGCCTCCGTCGTCTGTCGATTGTCAGGTTCTGCTGACATGGTCCGAGCCGGCAGACAGGCCTGATCATGTCACCGGGGAACGGAGACTGCCGCGACTGTTTCTGCGGGAACTGTCCGTGCCGCAGTGTACCCATCATGTCCTCGTGAATCCTCAACTGGAACTGCGAGCCCCGGCGACGGCGTATGCGGCATCGGAGCCCACGGATGTGATTCGGATGCTGGATCGCCTGCTGAACCGGCAGGGGTCCGGTCATTCCGGCTCGAACGGAGTTCCAGTAAGATCCGTCCCGGCGGAAGTGCGGCGATTTGTCACACACTGGCAATTGTCCGCAGCTCAGGGATGGCAGCACCGCACTCTGATCGACACGGTGACCTCCGAGGCACCAATGACTGTCGAGGTCACGCAGACGCGCCGCCGACTGGCAATTGCTGCCGGCACGTTTTTGGTCCTGATCGCCTGCTGCATCGGGTTGCGGCAGTCTGTTCATCAGCATCGCCTGGCTGCGGCCGTTGTCGCCGTCGGACTGTTGAGCATCAGTTTTCTGGTTGAGTCATCGGTTGCTGAAGCACTGCTGCGAGGTGCCTTCTGGGGACTTTCTGCGGGACTGCTGCTGGTGATCATGTCACGCTGGCAATGGCTGCGCGCGGCGAGACGACCGGCGATGCTCCAGGTCACAGCGTCTGCCGTGGTTCTGCTGTTATCGGTCGCGCCGTGTTCGGCCTGGCAACAGCCCCCGACGGATGTGCTCGTGCCTGAGACACCGGTTCCTGGCAGCGACCTCGTGTACGTCCGCCGTCGGCTTGTGGAACAATGGGAGCGACAACAGACAGCGGAGGAGCTGCGTGTACCACAGGCTGTCGTGACGTCACTCAGGGCTTGCATTGTCGCGGAGCCAGCCGCATCGATTGAGCTGAACCTGGTTCTCGGAGTTGCCACTGTCAGCGGCGAAGCAGATTCTGTGCTGCGCATTCCGCTGCAGGGATCGCGACTCGTCGAGTGTCTGCTGGACGGTGTCAAGGTGCTGCCGGAGCCGGACGGCGCTGATGCGATTCTGGTGCCCGTGCCGGCTACGGTGATCGTGAGATCGGTGCCGCTGATGCCGTCCCGCCTCGCCGCCGACCGGAACGCCCCGGATGACAGTCCTGCTACTGCGGGCAGCACGGTTCGGCCCGCGGATGAGTTGCCTGCAACAACCGTCGCCGCCGGTCCTCTCGCGGCGTTTACCGTTCATTCCATCGAGTGCCGGCTGCGGCCTGTCACGGCGCGGCTGGCGTCGGGAGTTCAATTCCGTCTCCCCGGTCTGCCGTGCCCCGCCACGACAATTGAAGTTGCCGATCCCGCCGGCGCATTCTCAACGGCCAGGGCTCAGACACCGGATGGCGTCGTGCAGTGGAATCCTGCCGATGGAATGATCGCGATGAATGGGTTGGCAGGTTCGGACGGAATTGATGTCCGGCTGTTTCAGAAGGGCCTCGACAACGGCCGTGCTCAGCTCGCCACCGTAAAAACACTCACGGTGAGTGAAGCCGTTGCCGGTCGGCAGCTGTTGACCTGCGTCTGTCGGTTTTCACAATGGAATCTGCTGGTCCCGGAAATGCGCTATCGAATTCCGACCGGTTATGAACTGCTGTCGGTCTCGGCGCTGCCGGTCGTGGCAGCAGAGCCGCCGACGGAACTGTTGTGGTCCGTGAAGGATCAGACCGCGGAAATTCTGCTCCAGGGGACTGTGAGAAATGAGTTCGCGCTGTCGCTGCAGCTCAGATCGCTGTCGCCGTCGGGCGTGGAAGAGCAGTCGCTGCCGGTCGCGCAGCTGCAGCAGTTCGACGAATGTGTGGCGTCTCCGACCGTCCTGCTGGCTGTCCGCGTGAATCCTGTATTTTCAGTCCTGCCGCTGGAGGGTGATCAAATCACAACGGCGGCCTTCACGGACGTTCAATCCGCGTGGGGGCCATGGCTGCGACGATCCGACAGTCTGTTTCGGGTCCCGGTCAGTATTCCGCAATGCATCGTGCGGCTCACTCCACGGACAAGCGTGAACGAAGTCCGCGTCAGTCAGGATGTCACGCTGCAGAACTCGCAGATGAACTGGACGTGCCGGATCGACGTGGAAACGTCCGTGCTGCCTGTGTTTCGGCATCGCCTGACGATCAGCTCCGACATTGAAATCCGCGATTTGCAGGTCTCGGCCGGTGAAGCCAACCGCTTGGCGTCCTGGCACCGGCGCGGAGATCAACTGCTGATTCAGCTTAAGGAAGGAACGACCGGTCTGCACGGGATTTCAATTCAGGGCCGTCAGAGTCTGGGGCCGGACGATTTGTCATTGACTTTGCCCAACCCTCGCCTGCAGAACTCCAAGGTACTCGAATCTTCGCTGACGCTGACCGACCTGGACGGACTGGGGATGGCGTTCGCGAAACTCGATGGCGCGGTTCCCGATCAACGGATCGCACCGGAGGAGATTCTCGCAGCCGGCGTTCCGGTTCGTCTGCAGATCATCAGGGAGGCCAAACCGGTCGAATTGCGGCGCGTACGGCCGGCGGAGCCGGTGGGTTCGATCGCCGTCATCCGCTCAGCCGATCAGGCCACGTTTGTCATGCATGTCACTCAGTGGTCAGGAAGTCTCGGCCCGCTGCAGCTGGGCTTTTCGGACGCGGCGAAATTTGTCCGTGAACCCGTCGTGCTGGCCTCAGGACAGCAGTTGACACTTGTCCGTGAGTCGAGTGGATTCGTTGCCGATCCGGAAGGCGCACGATCTTTGTTTGATCAGCCGGAGTTCTCGGTCGTCTGGACAATGCCGATCGACGAATCGCAGCAGCGACAGCAGTCCGCAGTCTTTGAGTGGCCGCTCCTGACGACCCGCATTCAATGGTCCGGTTTCCTCCTGGTGCCGCTGGATGAGATTGCGGCGGCAGGTGCAGAGACCTCGGGCAATGAAGCACTGCCGGCGTGGCTGACCGATGCTGCCGCAAGAATCGGAGGTAAGGATTTGTCATCGTTCAAGGCCGTCGGCGTATCTCAGACGCCGGCATCAGTCCTCTCAGACAATCAGATCACCATCCCGGTGCCGTTTGCACCGGATCAGTCCTCCGAAGAAGCCGGCCGCGACCTGTTTGCCATTGCCGACACCATGGTCTGGTCCGATCCGCACCAGTCCGCCGTCGGTGAGACTCTGTTCCTGCTGTTTGCGGCAAGAACACCGGCGAGATGCACCCTGCGGATTCCGACCGGCACTGTCGTGACCGAGCTTGAGTCAGATCAGCCGACTCGCTGGGAAGATGCGTCGCGTGAAAACGTTGTGGTGGAACTGACACGGCCCGTCACCGTCGTAAAGACTCGATGGCTGAGCGAACGAGCAGACAGCTCGATGCTCTCGACACAGCTGACTCTTGTTCCGCCCGTCGCTGCAGACTGCATGACGCGGCGAATTATCACGGTGGCATCGTCCGAACGTCAGCGGCCTGAATTCGCAGGTACCGTTGATGCTGTTCCTGAAAATGATCTGGCACTGATGCTTCAGGAGGATCTCAATGCGGGTTTAAACCATGCTCGTCCTGTCGTCGCAAATGCCGATGTCACTCTGGATCCATTTCCGTCGGTTCAGACACTGGCCCTCCTGGTGACTGACTCGCATCTGCAGTTCATGAAAGTATTTGAGGGCAAATCCGCGGGTAAGGCGGTCACAGGCAGCTGCCGGTCGACGGATTCGTCTGCGGTGCAGGTTTCAATAGGTCGCAGCCCGCAGCTGTCGACGGTGCTGTCGCTGTTGGCCGGCTTCTTCGTCCTGGCAATCGCTGCGATCAGCCGCAGCATTGCAACCGGCCCGGCTGACTCCGCTGCAACCGTACTGACTCAGCCGGACAGCGCCAGCCTCAGCCCGGGCCGGGGCGCTGGCAGGAGTTCGGTTCCCGATTTCTCACTGGCATCGTCAGCTGGCCCGTCCGATGACGCTGCAGACACTGCAGGAAACGCTGCCGGATCGCATGCGTCCGCGGTCAATATCCGCGCGACCTCTTCATTGCCCGAAACGACCGTGCGAGCCCCTTCGACCAACAGTGGCGGTTCGTTTCCGATGTAGCCGGATTTTGTGAACGACACGCAGCCAATCGGGAAAATGTGCATCTTCAAAAAGTTCACGCCGAGGGTTCACATCGTTTCCGCTCTACTGATCAGGGCACTGCGCCGAAGGCTCCCGACTGCCACGCAATCGTCAGAACGCCGGCAATCAGACAGTACACGGCAAACCAATGCAGCCGGTCGGCTACCACCAGCCGGATCAGCAGTTTCAGACAGAGCACTCCCACGATGAAGCTGATCACCGCGCCAACCAGCATCGGCTGCCACGAACCGTCGATCTTTACCTCGCCTTTCAGGATGTCGATCAGTTTGAGCAGCGTCACGCCGCCCAGGACCGGCACGGCGATCAGGAACGAAAACCGAGCCGCGTCCGGTCGCTTAACGCCGCAAACCAGTGCTGAGGCGATCGTTCCTCCGGATCGGGAGACACCCGGCAGAATGGCAATCGCCTGAAAGACGCCGATGACCAATGCGACGGAAGGTTTCATCTCGCGAAGATCAACATCTCCCCGTTGCCATTTCTTCGCGATGATCAGGAAACACGCTGTCACCAGCAATCCGAATCCTGCATAAATGGTATGGTCAAAGAATTCTTCCAGTACATCCTTGAATGCCAGCCCGATGACCGCAGCGGGAATCGACGCCACAAAGATCAGGAGCAGCAGTCGAGGCTGATGTCGCAGCGCGAGCAGATCCGGGAAGTAGACGACGATGATGGACAGCAGTGTCCCGAAATGCAATGCGATGATCATTGTGGTGCCCGACAGCCACTCCGGCACCGTCGCGCCGGTCCCTGCCATCAGCAAAGCTTTTGCAATTACAAGATGCCCGTCGGAACTGATCGGCAAAAACTCCGCTACGCCCTGGACCACTCCCAGCACCGCCGCATACACGAAATCCATTCGTATCCCCGATGAATGAACAACTCAGGCCGTGATCCCGCGCGGACGTCGCGTTCCCGCGGCGATCCCATCTCCCCGGAACGACCGGCGGCTGCGGATCATGGCGGCACGTCGTCGAAGTTTCCATTGTCAGCCGTCGCTCTGCCGGAACCTGAGCGACAGTCCAATGAAGAATCCGACCGGATCCGCTCTGGAACTTGCTGTCGCCGTTGACTCCATGCCCGCAATCGGCAACATTCCGATTTGGCTGTCAGTCGTTTGGACACACGGATTTTCACCGGATCAACGATCGTCCGGACTCGCGCATCCATGGCCCATGAATTCAGCGGAGGAGAGACCATCATGGCAGCGGACATGACCATCGATCAGATTCTGCGGGATCTGAATTACTGCGACAACCAGTTTCCTCACGCCGCCTGGCAGGCCGCGCTGCAGAGGCGCGATGAAATCATTCCAAAACTGACTGATGCGATTGACGACGCCACATACCGGATCGAAGACGATCAGATCGTTGCGACATGGGGCCATGTCGCTGCCCTGTTTCTGCTGACGGAATTCGGCGAGAGAGAAGCGTTTCCTGTCATTCTGAAGTCCATGTGCTGTTCCGAACCGCATGAATTGTACAGCAGCTTCATCTCCGAAGACCTCCCGCAGATCGCAGCACGGCTTGCCGGGAATCCGGACATGCTGGCGGATGCAATTGACGATCGGGATGTTGACGATTCGGTTCGCTGCGCGCTGGTCGCGGCAGTCTTCGGAATGGTCTGCGAAAAACGGATTTCCCGAGACCAGGCGATTCTGTTTTTTCTGGATCGGATGGATTTGGCCGCCGATGAAAAGGACCAGTGTGTCATGACAACGTGCGTGGAGATGCTGGGACAGCTCCATGCCGAGGAGGCTCGCCGCGGAGTCCAATTGGCGGTTGACTCAGGTTTGGTCGACGAAGAAGTGCTTGGCATTGACTATTTTGGAAAACAACTCGCCAGAGGTCAGGCTGCGTTTGATGAAGCATGCGGCTTTCACACCGAACGCAGGAAACTGACCGCATCGGAATATCTGCAGCAGCTGCCCTTGTTTAATCAGGAAACCAGGCATCCGCAGCACCTCGCAGAAGCCCTGCTGGAAATCCAGAAACCGTCTGACTGGATTCCCGCTGATGCCATCCGCTGGGCTCGGAAACACCGCGACGAGATCACTCCGCACCTGATCCGGATCATTGACGAGCTCACGGAGTTCATCGAGAACGACGTCGACGATGGCACTGCCGGCTGTGAAGGCGAAAATGAGTTCGATCACGACGATCAGGAAGGCCGAGGATACATTATTGCTCTGTATCTGCTGACGGAGTTCGGCGCACGGGAAGCTCTGCCCGCCATCCTGTGTGCCGTCTGTCACTCCGATCCCCGGGTCAGTGACCGTTTTCAGGATGTGATCGGACTGGATCTCGCCCAAATGCTGGGACGACTGGCTGACACCCCAGAACAGCTCCAACCGATGGCCGATGATCCCGATCTGGACGACTTCCTTCGGCGTGATGCGGTCGACGCAATCGTCTGGATGGTCACGGAAGGGAAGCTCGACCGAAACAAAGCGATTGAACTGCTGCAGGTCCGATTTCAGGAGAGTCGTGACCGGAGTGACTCGGTACTTTCAACCTGGATCGCCGCGGCGCTGATGGATCTGGGAGCATCGGACGCCCGCGCGTCTGTCCTGGACGCCTGGGAGTCGGGCGAACTCGACGACGACTGGCTCTGGTCCGAAGTCATTGAAGAGGCGCTCGCCGACGGAAACGACTCATTCAACACAACGTGCGAGAATTCCCGAAAAGACCGCATCGAACACACCGTCGTCGAACTGCAGGCCTGGGACTGGGATGGTTCACGAGCCGGAGACAGCGATTTCGATGATGACTCCGAAGGCGACTGGGCTGACGATGACGATGACGACGATGATGAAGATGAAGACACTGTCGACCCCGAATTCAAAAAGATGTGGTTGGGACTGCGACAGAAATACAGCGACTCGGAACTGGTCCAGTTGCTCCAGGCGAGGCAGGAAATGGACTGCATCAGCGACGTGGATGGTGAGGACTCATTCTCCAGGGACGCGCCAACAACCATTCGCAACACGGAACCCAAAGTCGGTCGCAATGATCCCTGCCCCTGCGGCAGCGGAAAGAAGTACAAGAAGTGCTGTGTGAAGGCTGACAACTGAGCAACGACCTCAGAACACAATTGACGCAGCTCAACTCCCGCGACTTCAGCCACTCAATTCTGAGGCATATCTGCAACAGGCAACTCACTCTGCCAGCAGTTGCACGATCATTTCCCGCAGAGCGGAAGCATTCGAAGCACCGGACCCGATTTTCACCATCCGCACGTTGCCCTGACGGTCGATCAGCACGGCATGCGGAATTCCCGTGACGCCGTAACGCTGGCTCAGATCAGATCCTGCCGGTTTCACGATCGTTGCGTGATGCAGTTCGTGCTGCGACATGAACTTGTCGAGCACCGCCAGTTCGGTTTCCAGGGTCACATCACCGCTGCTTTTCGCACGGACGGCCTTTTCGGTTTCGGTATCCCATTCGTAGCCGTACTTCTGAGTCACGCCGACGATTTCGAGTCCCTGCTCATGAAACTCTTCGTGCCATTCTTTCAGGTGCGGAAACGTTGCAATGCACGGCCCGCACCAGATCGCCCAGAAGTCCAGAAGTACGACTTTGCCCTTCATGGCTTCTGCCGAAAGTTCCCCGCCGTGAGCCCAGGCTTCGATATCCAGTTCCGGAGCCGGCTTTCCGATCATCTCTTTGACCAGTCTCGCGGCGGCAATCCGCGCTTCATACGACCTGAGCTGGACGACGGTTCGCTGCAGCAGCGGATCGTCCTTCAGCTCTGAGACATCAACAGCCGCCAGGGTCGATTCCAGAAGTTGCTGAGCCGCTTCCGGTTCGTCCCGCATGATCCGGCTGATCCGTGCGAGTCGAATCCGCAGGAATTCTGACATGAGCACCGTCGAAGCGGGATTTGCCTCCACGGCACTAACCACCACGGCATCCAGTTCTGCCGCGAAGATCGGCGCTGCATCTGATTCGCTGCGGGTTGCATTCGCAATGCGGGTCTGCATCAGCGTGCCCCACGCCAGCACCGGCTGTTCGACTGCCGCGTCAGCCGCCATTCTGGCTTTCATCGCATCGCATTCGGCTGCCAGAAGCAATTCCGCACCTGCGAAGTCTTCGGCGACCATCATCACCTGCGCCTTGGCACTGATCAATTGAGCAAACGGCACGATCTGAGTTGCCGCGGCATCCGCATCGACATGCGGGTTCAAGGCAGCGAGCGACCGTTCGATGACTTCCCCGGCCTGTTCTGCCTGATTATTCCGCGGGTAAAGCGACCGCAGCATCAGCGTTGTCGAGACCAGTCCTCTTGTAACATTCTCATCGCCGCAGTGAGCCAGCTGAAACTGCAGCAGAGTTTCTGCGTGGCCGATCGCACCGGCGATATCACCGGCCATCTGTAGTCGATTCACGAGGAGTGACCGCATCGACTGCATCTGCACGCTTTCTGCATCCGCCGCGATCGCGTCATCCAGAGCTTTGGTCGCTTCTTCAATCGGCCCTGTCCGGAGCAGCGTCAACAAGTCCGGTTTCTCTTCTTCCGGCTTCGACTCATCGGTCTCCTTCGCGCCGCCTTCCTGAGCGACCGTCGCGGGCGTGTCGGATTTCTTTTCAGACTCATCCGCCTCCAACCGCAGCTCTGTCAAACTGCACAGCCCGGCAACAAACACAACAGCCAACCAGAACCGCACGTTCATAACGCACCTCAACAAGGCTGACGCAGGCAGGAAGAAAACCGCTGGTCCGCAGAATTGTCACCGCACGAAAACTCATAGCCCCGGCATCGTGCCTCGCGGGCGTCAGAAATTCAAGCAAGGAACTGAAGCCCTGACTCGGAACCCCGGGCCGCGTCACGACCGCCAAGCACTTGCGATTCCGGGCCGACGGCCCGCCGGTTCAATAGCTTGTGCCGAGCGAAGCGTCGGCCCAGGAATGCTGTCGTGGAAGACAAGTTCATCGAATCGTTGAAGCAGGAACCTGGGAGGTTGGTGGATGCAGCCGGGCTGGGACATCATCGTCGCGACTTGCCTTGAGAAGACCGGGATCTTCGTATTCCCAGAGACGCTGCGCAAAACAGGAACCAATTGGAGTCAATTTCGTCTGGATGCGACTCTGATCAATCCCGCGAAACGCAGGCGAGTCCGGGCACGACTCTTCGAAGATCTGCGTGAAACCTGGTAAATTCTGGAAATCCCGCGATTGATGGGGAACGCTTTGACGCCTGTGAGAAAAGAGGGAGAAGAACATGGCTGCGGCGGGGCACTCCGAAGACATGACGTTTGAGGAATTCCGTCCGGCTCTGCTGCTTCTCGCGAGAACTCAGCTGGGGACTCGCTTTCGGCGAGTCGTTGATGATTCAGACATCGTGCAGCAGACGCTGCTGGACGCTCACAGTCAGGAGAAGCAGTGTCGTGGAAAAACGACGAATGAGCGTTTCGCCTGGGTACGGCAGATTCTGACAACCACTGTCCTGGATGCTGTCCGTCTTCACACGAGGAACAAGCGCGATATTGAACGAGAAGTCGGCTGGGAAGAAGTGATCCGGGGATCTGCATCTCGGGCGGAGATGTGGCTGACGGATCGCCAGTCCTCGCCGGCTCAGCGTGCCGAGCGTAACGAACAGCTTCAGCAGCTTGCCGCAGCTCTTCAGAAATTGCCGGAAGCTCAGCGTGAAGCGATTGAGTTATTTCATCTGCAGGGATGCTCATTGAAAGAAGTGGCTGAGCATTTGGATCGATCCGGAGCTGCCGTGGCGGGCCTGATTCATCGTGGCCTGAAACAACTGCGTCAGACGATGCAGTCCGATGGACCACTTTCAGAGATTCACCCGTTTTCAATCAGACATCAGGGCAAGCTCTAGTGCTTCTTCACGACTAAGAATTTGGGTCGTAATCACGCTCGCCAGAGCGTGGGCATCACCGGAACTGCAAGGTCTTCCCCACGGTCTGGCGACCGTGGCTACACAACAATGAAGCATTGACGGAGCACCTGTCATGGTCAACATACGAAAACCTGCAGTGGATTCGGTTCCGACAAACCGTCTGGAATCAGCGATCGAGGAATTCCTTACGAAACGCGGGATGCTGGATACCGACGAATGGCTGAGCCGTTATCCGGACTGCACGACCGAGCTGCTGGAGTTCATGAACAATCAGACTCGAATCGGTGCGATGGCTGCGGCATTTTCCGGCCCCGTCGCCCTGCCCTCCTGCCGCATCGGTGAGTATGAGATTCTGGAAATTGTCGATCGTGGCGGAATGGGGATCGTCTACAAGGCGCGTCAGCACAAGCTGCGGAGGATCGTGGCTTTGAAGATGATCCACCAGGGACAGTTCAGCTCACCCGACGCCCGGCGTCGATTCCAGAATGAAGCCGAAACTGTCGCTCGCCTGCGCCATCCCAACCTGGTGACGATTCACGAAGTTGGTGAGCACAACGGGATCCCGTTCTTCTCGATGGAGTTCGTCAAGGGGAGAACTCTGTCGGACCTGGCAAAGCAAGGCCGGATTCGCCCGGCGGTCGTGGCTCAGATCACACAGTCGATTGCCGACACGATTCACTACATCCATGGTTGCGGAGTCCTGCATCGGGATCTCAAGCCGTCCAACGTCATGATTGATCACAACTGCGAAGTTCGCGTCACTGATTTCGGACTTGCCAAGCAGCTTGATCGCAATTACTCAATGACGGAGACCGGTCAGATTCTTGGAAGCATTGACTACATGCCACCGGAACAGGCTGAGGCACGACATGAATTGATGGGCCCGGCGAGTGACGTCTATGCCATCGGAGCCATCCTTTTTGAACTTCTGACCGGAAGGCCGCCGTTTCGCTGTGAAACGTTTCTCGAGACGCTGCGGCAGATTCGTGAACAGGCTCCGATCCGCCCGTCGCAGCTGAATTCGCGAGTTCCTGCAGATCTGGAGGCGATTTGCCTCAAATGTCTGGAGAAAAAACCCAGTCGCCGATACGCCAGCGCAGATGAGTTATCAAAGGAACTCGAACGATTCCTGAATGACCAGCCGCTGATGCGGGGGACTGCGCGAAGGATCGGGAGCTTTGTGCGACGAAGCCCCTGGATGCTGGTGATGACCAGTGTTGCGGTGGTTGCTGTTGCTGGGATCGGAGTTGCCTTGTCGATGGCGAGCGGACGGAATTCGGACAATCCGTCCGTGACCGCTGTGGCCGATGCCCTTGAGCCGGGCGAATCAATCGCAGCGGACGCTCAGAAAGCAAGTCCCGCAATCGCTCCGTCGATAATCACTGCTGCGCCAGCAGTTCTTCCTCCCGGAGGTTCCGTCCTGCCAGGCAACGCTGCAAATGCCGCGGCGTCGGGTGCAGAATTGAGCCCGGCAGCAGCAGTTCCACTGGTGCCAGCGCAGAATGCATTGCCAGCGGTCGCCCAAATCGTCGGGCATGAAGTCGTGTCTGCTGTTTCGGCCGTTGGTGAGCCGTTCGGCGTGGCACGGATCGAACTCGAGATCGGCCCCGAGTCCCAGTGGAAATATCGCTCGGATCTGCCGCTCCGGGTCGAGAGCTCGGATGGCCGCCCACTCTACGCATCGTTTCAATACACCGAAGCGAAAGCCGCAACAGATCACCGAGCAACAGTGCCGGGGAAACTCACATCCTGGTTTCTATTCAGCGGTGAAGCCCCTCTGCGTGCGACCCTGGTCAGCGCTGACGATGTGCTGGCGACAGAGATCGACGTCCGAATTGCAGACGTTCAGGAATCGCGAGAGCAACTTCTGACGGACTGGTGGAAGCACTTTTCCAAGACCGACTTTCCTCAGGCGTCTCCGGAACTTGATTCTGTCAACCGCTATTTTGTCACGATGTTGGGTAACCGACTGAATCGCCCGGTACCGTCGGCGAAGCGAAGAGAACCATCTGCCGCTGCCCTCGAACTGGAATTTGAACGCACGGTCGGAATGCTGTTCGGCTTTGAATCCATTCGACTCGCAATGATGACGGGAAAGACTTATTCCGCAGCTCAGGCACGCGAAGCGGCTGTGCTTCCTCTGCCGGCGCCGTTGCAGATCCGAAGTGTTCCGATTCCGGCAGGAAATCACTCGGCGGCTCTCGAATCGATCGCGATGAGGGTTCCGGAGGAGAGTTTCTACCTCAGGTGCTATCGAGTCAAAAACTACAGCTGGGTCCGCAGCCTCATCCAGGGATGGGGAGGTGATCTGGAAGGAATCGTGGCCACTCCGGCCGTGGACTATCGCGTGCGTGACAAGATTGAGAAGCAGCTGGCCATTAGTCCGGCTCGACTGATGGAGGCAGGCATCGATGAAGAACTCAGTGACTGTGCCTTGATCGGGCTCGACACGTTTTTCGAAGACGGAGCGGCCGTCGGTGTGCTCTTTGAGGGAAAACAACGAAACAGACTGGCCGAAATCATCCAGGCGGAACGCCAACGCGTCGCCGAAGCTGAACATGCTGCAGAAGGTGCCATTGAGGTCGCCGGTTCGACCCTTTCGCTGCTGTCAACGCCCCACCATCAGATCCGATCCTTCTATGCGGTCAGCGGCCACTATCACCTGGTGACCAACTCGCAGGTTCTCGCTCAGCGTTTTCTGGAAACGGCAGACGGAGACAAGTGCCTCGGAAGCCTCAAAGAATATCGCTATGCCCGGTCCGAGTTGCAGGCTGAAGACAATTGTGCGGCGTGGCTGTACCTGTCCGATCCGTTCTTTCGCAATCTCACGAGTCCGGAATATCGAATTGAACTGGAGCGACGCCGGCAGGCAGCTCGTGATCTGATCACTCTGCACCTGGCGCGCATGGCAGCGTCTGCCGAAGGGCGCGGCAATTTGTCGATGACGGGGCTGACTCGGGATGGGTTTCTGCCGGGAGAATTCGGCCACCGTCCGGATCACAGTCACCCCGACGTGAGTGAAGGAGAAGTGTGCGATTCACTCCGCGGCATCCACGGTACGTTTCTTCCGATCGCCGACGTCGGTGTGACGAAATGCACATCGTTTGAAAGATCTGCCTACGAAGACTTCAAGACCGCCTATCAGCGCGAATGGCGCACGATGGACCCGGTATTGCTGTCCTTCGTCCGCACGGAAACAGGTCAGGCGGACCGGGAGAAAGTCGTTCTGAATATCAGGATTACACCGTATGCTCAACAGGAATATCGGTTTCTGCAGCAGCACCTGGCCAAGTCGCCCGGGACGCAGAGAATTGCGATGCGGAACGATGAATTGCTGGGGCTCTCCAGTCATTTGTCCGGTGCCGGAATGTCCCCATGGGTCCACATCGGCCTGACCGATGCGGACATTGATTTCGAACTTCGCGACGGGACGATTCATCGACTCGGAGAAAATTCCGGCATGGCGTTCTCCAAAAGCAATACCTACGCACTGGTCACGTCGGGCAACAAATCCGGAATTCAGCTCGTCACCGATTTCGTGCAGAGCGTCAAGAGTCGCAAACTGACTTCGTCCGGATCAGAGGAGTTGACTGCCAGTGTGCTTGGCCAGATCGTCGCAGTCGTCTTCCCTCTGGACCAGATCTTTCGTCAGATGATGGAATCTGCGATTGCGAATTACTCACAAACCGACGGCAAAGCAACCGTGCTGTCAGTCAACAAGCCCTTGGGCCGCGCCGTTCTGGACGGTCGACACATGGAGAATGCCGATCGACCGGCTCAACTCTTCCTGCAGCTCAGGGACATCAGCGCTGCCAGTGTCATGCGATACCTTCGCGCCTACACTTATATTTCGTCCCGCCGAGCATCGGCTGCCGACACCGCCGCGCTGAATCGAATCGCCGACATCCTGCAATCCGATCCGCTCACCACGCGCGATCAGATTGAGAAAGCTCTGGGCGCTTCCCTCGTCTGCCCGATCGGCGGCACATACGAATTGAAACCGTCGAACCAACGGCCCGATTACTGGTCGAGTTCGGCTTGGCTTCGGCCCAGCGTGTTTGACGAAACCGACGTTCCGGAATCGTACGAGTTCCCGTTCCTGAAGTGGCTGCACGGCCTGGATCTGGAATGCACACTCAGCGCGACCACGCTGGAGTCCCGCCTGGAGCTGGATATCAGTTGCAGTAACGATGCCGATTTTGCCCCGATCCCCAGGGCTGTCTCAGCCCGTAGGTGATCTGATCGAAGTTATTGGGATCAGTCCGATGGATTCAGAGTTTCAAACAACCCCCAGCATTCCCAGCCGCTGATCCAGTCCCAGCATCAGGTTCATGTTCTGCACCGCGACGCCGCTGGCGCCTTTGATGAGGTTGTCGATGGCGGCGAAGATGACGAGCTGGTCGCGGTTAAAGCGGATTGTGATGTCGCAGAAGTTGGTGTGAGAGACGTCTTTCGTCGCTGGAATGTGCTCGACGACTCGAATGAACGGCTGGCCTGCATAGAAGCGGCGATAGACGTCGAGCAGCTCCGATTGGGTGGTGGTCGACTTCAGTCGCGGATAGATCGAGCAAAAGATCCCGCGATCCATCGGCATCAGATGCGGATTGAACGACACCTGAATTTTCGCACCGCCGATATCGGACAACACCTGCTCAATTTCCGGCGTGTGGCGGTGTTTCCCGATGCTGTAAGCCGTAACCGATTCGTTGCATTCGGAAAACAGGTTGGACAGTTTCAGCGTCCGCCCTGCTCCACTGATGCCGCTCTTGGCATCGATGATGATGCCGGTGGGCTCGATCATCCGCTTCGCCAGCAGCGGCGCAAGAGCCAGGATCGACGTGCTCGTGTAACATCCAGGATTCGCGACGAGTTCCGCACCGGGAATCTTGTCGCCGTAAATCTCCGGAAGCCCGTAGACGGCTGTCGTCAGGCGAGTCGGATCGGTATGAACGTGTTCGTACCAGGTTTCGTAGACTCCGGGGTCGCTCAGTCGATAATCGGCACTGAGATCGATGACTCGGCAGCCGGCATCCAGCAGTTGCGGGACGGCTTCCATGCTGGCGGTATGCGGCAGACAGCAAAATGCAATGTCGCACTGCTTTCCGGCCTGTTCGGGATTCAGGGCCTCGCAGCGAAGATCAAACATCCCGGTGAGCGAAGGGTGAATCTCAGCAATATGCGGCCGGTTTTCCTGACGAGTCGTCGCTGCAACCACTTGAGCCTGCGGATGTCTCGCCAGAATCTTCAGCAGTTCCAGCGCCGTGTAACCGGTTGCACCAAGAATCGCGACTCGTGCCATGAGGAAAACTGCCGGGAGAATGAGGATTCGGGATTCAGTTAATGAATCTCGTTCCAGGGCTCTGCCCTGGAACGCACTGCACGGAGGCTCCGCCTCCTGGACAAGACGCGCCGATGGTGGGAATTGAACGGCAAAAGCAGGGACTCGCCATCAGAAGTCTCCAAGACACGCAACAACGCGTCAGCGTTCGGAGCGGGGGAGTATAGAAGTCGAACTGCCGGGCTCAAGGAGGACTTTCTGCCGAGCGAACTGAATTATCCTGAAGAGCGATGGAGACTTGAGAACATCCGCTCTCAATTTGGAATGCGGGGATACTTTTCAAATCGGTCAGCGACCGTCATCATGCCCGTCTTTCTGACCCGCCGCCGAACTTCGGATGTGACTGATTCCTGTTATGACAAACGTCGCCAAACTTGCCTCCGCGGCCTTGACCGCCGGGAATGGAATTCTTCGCCTTGCCCCGACGTGGGTGCCTCGTTCGTTCTTGCAGCCTGGACGACGACTGAAACTGCATCCGGATGACTATTACGCGCTTGGGATGCATCGTGGCGGGATTGATGAACGCTGGTTCGGTTCGACAACGGAAGCGGCAAATGACAACCGCAATCACGACGAAGGCCTGTCGTACTGTGTGCATGAGGGTCAGCGATTTCTGCTGCGGGACGTCGTTGCGGAACTGAAGAACGAGATCATCGGTGACCACATCTGGAACACGTTTAAGAAGTGGCCCGTCTATTCGAAGTTCTTCGACAACATGGGACCGATTCCGCACCATATGCACCAGAATCAGCAGCAGGCGGCGCTGGTTGGTCAGGAAGGCAAGCCGGAAAGTTACTACTTCCCGCCGCAGATGAATGCGATCGGAAACAACTTTCCGTACACGTTCATGGGACTCGAACCCGGCACGACGAAACAGGATGTTGTGGATTGTCTCGACCGCTGGAACAAAGGCGAGAACGGACTGCTCGATCTGTCGAAAGCGTATCGGCTGAAACCCGGCACCGGCTGGCTGATTCCACCGTGTGTCCTGCACGCGCCGGGGTCTCTGGTAACGTATGAGCCGCAGTGGGGCAGCGATGTTTTTGCGATGTATCAGAACCTCGTCGAAGGTCGCGAGGTGCCGCGGGCACTGCTGACTAAGGACTTCCCGAAGGAATTCCACGACGACAATGTCTACATCACAAACGCTCTGGACTGGGACAAGAACGTCGACCCGGATTTCAAGGACCACAATTACCTTGAACCGATCGTCAGTGAACAGGGAACCGGTTGGGTCGACAAGTGGATTGTCTACGGAAAAGTCGCTGGCAAGCAGCTCTTCACTGCCAGGGAGTTGACACTCGAACCAGGAGCGAAGTGCCGCATCAAGGACGGCGGCGCGTACGGCCTGATCACGGTTCAGGGCTACGGGCGCATCGGAAAGCTGACGCTGCAGTCACCGAGCATGATTCGCTTCGGGGCGATGACCGAAGATGAAGTCTTCGTCACCGCGAAGGCAGCCGCCGACGGTGTGGAATTCGAAAACACGGGAACTGAGCCGCTCGTCACACTTCGCTATTTCGGACCGGATGCGCAGCCGAAGGCTCCGGACCTTGGGCACCACAAGAAGAAAGGCTGACCCATGTCGACCGGCACAGCACGCATGACTGTCGAAGAATTCCTTGCATTGCCGGATGATCCAGGTGTGCGCAGGGAACTCATTCGCGGCGAGTTGAGGGAGGACTCAATGACGACGAGGAATCCGCGGCACGCTGGATGTGTGACTCAAATTGCGACAGTGCTGGAACTCTGGCGCAGAAGCACGGGCGTCGCGAATGCGTATGTTGGTACAGGCGATGTTCGCTGTCAGTTGCCCGATCAGGACGAAACGCTCGTTGGTATCGACGTGGCGCTGTTCATCGGACTCGATGTGGAACGAATGGTCGCGAACGATCCGTGTCTGAAGGCGGCCCCGGTCCTCGCTGTCGAAGTACTTTCGTCGAGCGATACTCACGAATCTGTTCGTGAAAAAATCCGCTTGTACCTGACTGCCGGCGTCGCACAGGTCTGGATCGCTGATCCGGATTTTCATGTGATCTCGGTGTATCGAAGTGATCGGCAGCCACAGTTCCGCAACGCCGACGAAGTATTGACGGGTGATCCGGAATTGCCCGGGTTCCGGGTCAAAGTATCATCGCTCTTCGCGCAGTGATCTTTTCTTGAATTCGCCATGCGTCCGCCGCACTTGAACGAACTTTGTCCCACAGATTGACCAGCTTCCAGGAGGTTGCAGAAACATGCACCGCGCAGAATTCAAACTTCACAACGCCATGTGGCCTGGACTTGTCGGCAAAGGAGACGGCGAAGGCCAGGAGCCACCAATCAGTCTCGAACGGATGCTCCAGCTGACGGCTGCGGCCGACGTGAATGGGCAGAAGTTCGATGGCATCGACTACTTCCTGTTTTTGCCTCATACGAACCCGGAAGCGAGCGACTCTGAACTACTGAAGATCGCCGATCAGATCGCGAGCTACGGCTTCACTGTCGGTTCGCTGGTAGCTCCCGTGTGGCCAGGAACGGTCGGTGATTCCGCAATGGGAGACGACGTCGCCCGGGAGAAGTTCATCAGCGCCGTGAAGATGGCCTGCCGCATCGCGAAAGTGTTCGAAAAACACGGGGTGCGGAAGTACGGAGTCATCCGGATTGACTCGGCCGAGTTCGGTGTCGGCAAGTGGCGTGAAAACCCAAAGGTCCACACATCGAAGATCGCCGGTACGTTTCGCGAAGCCGCAAAGATCGCGGCCGACAATGGTCAGCGTCTGGCCGCCGAAGGCGAGATCTGCTGGGCCGGAATGCACAGCTGGAAGGATATGCTGAATCTCCTCGAAGAAGTCGGGATGCCGGAATCACTGGGCTTCCAGGCGGACATGGCACACACCTACTTGTACCTGTTGGGCTACAACGCGCCTGAGTGTGCCCTCGTGAAGGAAGGTCATTCCGATGCGGAGTTCTATGCCGCCTACAAAACCATGACCGACAAGCTGCGACCGTGGACGATTGACTTCCACGTGGCGCAGAACGATGGTCAGGTCCACGGAGCCGGTGCTCATGACAAGACCGGCAAGCACTGCCCGGCCGATGATCCGAACGGTAAGCTCGATATCGTCAAATGCGCCGGATACTGGCTGCAGGGTGCCGCCGAACGGGGCATCAGGCACATCTGCTGGGACGGCTGCATGTTCCCGAACGCAATGCTGGAAACGGCGTCAACATGGAACACGATTCTGGATACGATGATCAAGGTTCGCGATGCGAACTGAGTCGTGAGAGAAAAGTCGCAGCGTTCAGGCACGAATCACGAGCCTGCGATGTCGCATATTCTGAGGACGACAATGATGGCAATCGACCTTGCTGAACTGAGAAGTCTGCCCGCGGACAGGAAACTACAGATCATCACTCTGCTGTGGGATGATCTGCACGAATCTGGGCTTCCTGCGTTGTCGCAGGCCGAATGGGAAGAGATCGAACGGCGGGACCGCTACATGACTGAACATCCGGAGGAGTCATTGACAACAGAACAAATGTGGGCTCGTGTTGATGAACTGCTGAAATGAAGCCGCTTCGGTTCAACAAAGAATTTTCCGACGACCTCGCTGCTGCCATCGAATGGTATGCGGCGATTTCACCGAAAGTCTGCAATGATCTTCGACAGGCGATTGCACAGGCGCTGGCATCAATTGAAAACTTTCCGGAGTCGTTTCCGCTCATTGGGCGTGGGCGTCGCAGTGCAAAGCTCCGAACTTTTCCGTGGATGATTATTCTCCGTGAAGAAGAAGCAGGTGCAGTCCGAATACTCCGGTTGGTTCACACTGCGAGCAACTGGGAATCTGCAACCTGATTTCTTCGCAATTCAAACTTCATGTCACAAGCCTGAACGCAATAAAACCGAAACAAAAATCTGGAAAAGAATCAATGCCCGACCTCTCGCCCCTCAACATCGGTCTCGTCGGCTATGGCTTCATGGGCCGGACGCATTCGAACGGCTATAAGCGAGTCAATGATTTCTTCCCCGAGCTGAAACATCGGCCGGTGCTGAAGGCCATCTGCGGACGCAGTAAAGAACAGGTGAAGGCGTTTGCCGATCAGTGGCAGTATGAATCGACGGAAACCGACTGGCGGAAACTGATCGCTCGCAAGGACATCGACGCGATCGATATCTGCACGCCGAACAATTCACACGCTGAGATTGCAATCGCCGCCGCGGAAGCCGGCAAGATGGTGCTCTGCGAAAAACCGCTGGCGATGAATCCCGTCGAAGGCCAGCAAATGGTCGACGCCATCGAAAAGGCCAATGTCGCGAACACCGTCTGGTACAACTATCGCCGGGTTCCCGCCGTGTCTCTCGCGAAGCAACTCATCGACGAAGGACGCCTGGGGCGCATCTTCCACTACCGCGCCAACTTTCTGCAGGACTGGACGATCAGTGCGGATCTGCCTCAGGGCGGAGCTGGCTTGTGGCGTCTCGATGCGGCAGCGGCGGGCTCAGGAGTCACCGGCGACTTGCTGGCTCACTGCATCGATACGGCGATCTGGCTGAATGGTTCCATCAACAGTGTCACGGCCATGACCGAGACGTTTGTGAAAGAGCGAAAGCACACTCTCACCGGCAAGGTGCAGAAAGTGAGCATTGATGACGCCTGTGCCTTCCTCTGCAGGTTTGGCAATGGATCGCTGGGTTTGTTCGAATCGACACGCTACGCCCGAGGCCACAAGGCGCTTTACACGTTTGAGATCAACGGTGAGAAGGCTTCGATTAAATGGGATCTGCACGACCTGCACCGGCTTGAGTACTTTGATCATGCAGACAATTCGCTGATTCGCGGCTGGCATCAGGTTCATTGCACGGACAGCGACATGCCATACATGGGCAAATGGTGGGTTCCCGGCCTGCAGATCGGCTACGAACACACCTTTGTGCATCAGGTGGCCGACTTTATCTCGAGTCTCGAGTCCCGGAAGCCGTGCAGCCCGACGTTCCGGGAAGCACTGGAAACCCAGAAGGTCTGCGAAGCCGTTCTGGACAGCGCGAAATGCGGACTGTGGAAGGAAATTGCGTAGCCCGGCTGAAAACTGAGGGCTATACTGGCCGAACAGAATTGAGCGGCGGTTGAGAGGGTTCCCTTTCAGCCGCCGTTCTGTTTGACACGACGCAGAAGATTCAGGTTGCCTGCGCGTTGGAACCGGTGTCTTCGGGCGTTTTTTTGCGCTTTCGTAATTGTCGCTGCGGTCAGACTGAAGATCCTGACAGCCGCCATCTTCCTGAGGTTTCGTCATGGACCGCCAGCCCATCTCCCGCGAAGGGTACGAAAAGATCCGCGAAGAGATTCGTGTGCTTGAAAAAGTCGATATGCCGGCAGTCGCCGAACGCATCAAGACGGCGCGTGAAGAAGGCGACCTGAAAGAGAACGCCGAATACCACGCCGCGCGCGAATCTCAGGGCTACATGCAGGCGAAGATCAATCAGCTGAAGACCAAATTGTCGCACTGTTTCATTGTGGAAAAATCGGAGACGGGCAACGACACCGTGGTCTTCGGCGCGCGAGTCACTGTGAAAGATCTCAAGGATAGCTCCGAAGAATCCTACGAACTGGTCGGGCCGGGTGAAGAAGACTACGACGGCGACGTGATGAAGATTCTGACCAGCAGTCCGATCGCCGTTGCCATGCTCGGCAAGAAAGTCGGCGACTCCTTCGAACTTGAAGTCAAACGCGGCAAACTGCAGATGGAAATTATCGGTATTGAGTGAACTGGTGTCCCTCGGAACGCTGTTTTTATATCGACCTGTGCGGGCTGCCAATGCTTTCAGTCGGCAACCACAATCGCTTACTCACCACCGTTGATGCTTGCGGAGCTGCGGAAAACGGAGGTGTCGGTCACTTCTGAGATAAACCGGACGCTGCCGTCGCAAAATGCAACGTTCGCACCACCCGGGTGCTCGCTTCCAAGTGAGACATCGTTGAAATTGTTCAGCACCGGAGACGATTCGTTGTAGAAACCGCGGTTGATCGGCGACACCACATTCTTGCAACCTGAGATTGG
>Ga0163144_10008139_pt1 | contig 22744 bp, 20 predicted proteins | sample OliLak19BULKMAT1_FD_123175 | JGI IMG/M metagenome (GOLD analysis project Ga0163144, IMG submission 123175) | Freshwater microbial mat bacterial communities from Lake Vanda, McMurdo Dry Valleys, Antarctica - Oligotrophic Lake LV.19.BULKMAT1 | ecosystem: Environmental > Aquatic > Freshwater >...
CGGTGAACGGGCATCCCTTTCAGCCGCATGTAGATGACGCCGCCAAAGAACAGCCCGAGGAGGCAGACGGGGATGCCGGTGAAGAGCAGGATGTTCTTGCCCGACATGCCGAAGAACTCGGCGCTGACGGTGGTGTTGGTGAGGTCGGGCAGGATGATGTTGACTTCGCCGCCGGCCTTGTGCTGAGCGGGGGCGACCGGCACGACAACGGTGTCCGTGACCGTTCTGGCAACATCGGGCTGGGCCGTGGCGGGTGTCGCCATCCAGAAGGCCAACGCCATGAACACGGCCGGTGCCGCGTTCATCAGGCATTGCAGGAGCGAAAAGCGTGGACGCGTCAGCAAGGTAAGACCTCCCGAATGGTTTGGAAAACACCCTTTTGGTCTAAGGATGATCCCTGAAATGGACGTTGAAACCGGTTTCCCGGTGAGTGCTGAAAGCGAACGTCGATGCATCATCAGCGACGTGCCCTTATCGGACGTTGTGGCGGAAACGCTTGCACCGGGAACACAAACGCTCCGGCTTTGGAAGGGCCGGAGCGTAGGGCTGTCGGTGAACCGGATAAAGTGGCGGCGGACCCCGTGCCCCATCGAAGAGCCCATCACCAGCAAAGCATCGAAACGCCCTTACCGTTCGCGGTCGGGCTTCTTGAGGTCAGTCTTGAGAGGCAAGGGCATGTCGTCCTTGGTACGGCGGACGACGCTCTTGCGGGCGGCACGGCGGCGTCGTTCCGAGGGCTTCTCGTAAAACTCTTTCCGCTTGATGTCCTTGGTCAGGCCCTCTTTCTCGCACAGTTTCTTGAACCGACGCAGCATCTGGTCGGTCGACTCACCACTGCGAGATTTCACACGAATCGCCATGCACGGCCCCGTCTCAAAAAGTTCGTCACTGTGTCAGGTGGATTTCCCCGACGAAAAGAATACCCCTTTCGGCGAGCCCGAGAGGGGTGCAAGTAAAGGTCAGTGGAGCCGGTGAATCAAGTTTCGCGGCTGCGGCGTCGAGTCGCCCAAATACTCCCGCGTTGGCGGAGTCCGCGGTCCTCCGGTCCAAAGCCCCGGCGGCGGGGCCAGGAATCGGATCGGTGGGAGAAGGACGAACGAACGCGTCCGAGCAATCGGCGGACTAACTTATAGCTCCCGACGGCGGCGTACTGGAAACGTCCGGGTGGAGTCTGATTCACGGAAGGAGTTTGGCTTGAAGGATCGAAATTTCGGTTTGAAAAACGCGTTCCGATCGGCCTTCGCTCTCGGATTCGTCTTCGCTTGCGTGAGTGTCGGCTGCGCTCCCAATGAGGCCTACCAAGGCGACTCCAGCGTGTTGGCGAGTTACAAGGGCGGAAATCTTTCAGCGGTGATCGGTGCCGAGCACCGAGTCCCAGCCGTTCTCGCCGCGGCCGAGCAGGCCTTACGCGATCGGGGGTACACCATCGTCTCGAACCTTTCGACCGAGGATGCGGGGACGCTGATCGCCCGTCCGCCGCGGTACAACACGTTTCCGAGGCTGATGGTGCGGGCAGGGGTTGTGCCGGGGGGAACGCGGATCGAACTCGAATACCAGCCCCTGGGCAACGAGGAGGTCTGCCGCGCAACGCTGGACGCGACGTTAAAGCGGCTGGGGCTCTAAAAACGGCTTGGCGCGCCGCAGCTCAAGTTCGCGGAAGTTGACTCCTGCCGCGTTCGTGGACTAGAGTGCCTACCGCATTCGTGCCGATATCGGCGTGGATGCTCTTCGCGGGCGTAGCTCAGTGGTAGAGCGTCACGTTGCCAACGTGAAAGTCGAGGGTTCAAGTCCCTTCGCCCGCTTTCAGGTGTTCTTGCAGGTCAGATCGTGTCGTTTTATGATCAACAGCCTCCACCAATCCAACGTTCGACTCACCGCTGAACCGGCGGGCGGCGTCATGGTGGTCACGGCTTGCAAATCGAAAAAACTTGGTAAATCCAAAGGCCCCGCGGCCCGGTGACCCTTGCATCTTCCCCTGCTCCCTGAACCACAGGACGAACAGGAAACGGTTGATGAAAAGGCCCACCGGCGTACGGCGGGCCTTCGTTGTTTTTGGTGAAAATGAGTTTTCTGAAAGGACCGAGCGATGAATGTGACCACGACCGATGCGGCGACCCAAACCTGCGAATGCCCCGAATGCGCAGCAGCGGTCGGGTTCGCGCGAGCCCCGCTTCGCGGCGAAGTGGTGCGGTGCGGAGAGTGCGGCGCGGAGTTGGAGGTGACGGATACCGCGCCGATCGCGGTGGCGCTGGCCCCGGAAGTTCAGGAGGATTGGGGGGAGTGAAGAACCGATCGCAGCTGGCAAATGCCAGATTGGAAGATGCCAGATTGGAAAATGGCAGATAGGCAGAACGAAAAAGGCGTTGGAATCGGACACCATTGAGGGTTCGCACGATGATCGCGTTGTTGCATTCGCGGATACGGGTCGAGGAACGGCTGCTGGCCGAGGAGTTGGCGAAGCGGAACATCCCGCACGAGTTGCTCGATGTGCGGGAGTTGGTCTTCGACCTTTCCGACCCAGGCCCGTGGACCAAGTACGCGGCGGTCTTTGAGCGCTGCATCAGCCAGACGCAAGCGGTCGCGGCCGTGCGGTGTTTCGAGGCCTTCGGCGTGCCGTGTGTGAACCCGTCGAGCGTGATCGACGTGTGCGGCGACAAGCTGGCGACGACGGCCGCTCTGGCGCGGGCGGGCGTGCCGCAGCCGCGCACCCGGATCGCGTTGGACGAAGCCACAGCGCTGCGCGCGGTTGAGGAAAACGGCTACCCCGCGGTCTTGAAACCGGCGGTCGGATCGTGGGGAAGGTTGCTGGCACGGGTGAACGACCGCGACGGCGCGGAAGCCATTATCGAGCACAAGGCGACCCTGGGCGGCGTGCAGCACTCGGTGTTTTATGTCCAGGAGTACGTCGACAAGCCGCAGCGCGACTTACGGGTGTTCATGGTCGGGCTGGAAGCGATCTGTGGGATCGTCCGCGCCTCAGAACACTGGATCACGAACACCGCGCGGGGGGGGAAGGCTTCACGCCTGGAGGTCACCCCGGAGTTGGAATCTATCTGCCGCGCCGCGGCGGTCGCGGTGACCGGAGGCATCGGCGGAATGGGTGCGGTGCTGGCGATCGACCTGCTCGAAGACCCGGAGCGGGGATACCTCGTGAGCGAGATCAATCACACGATGGAGTTCCGCAACTCGATCGAGCCGACGGGTGTCGACATTCCTGGTCGGATGATCGAGTGGGTCGTAGGCAGGGCACACGCCGCACCCAAATCGCTCAGAACGAGCACGTTGATACCAGGGTGACGTTGCAGGGTCTTTGAGTGAGTTTCGCGACGACGAACCAAGCTGCGGAGAATCCGAGTGATTGGCATGGCGCGGCAGCCGATGGGCGGAGGACTTCGATGACGGTGAAAGTTTCGATTGTCGGAGCATCCGGATACACCGGCGGCGAGTTGCTGCGTCTGCTGCTCGACCACCCCGACGCCGAGGTTGTGCACGCGACGTCGCGCAGCCGGCTGGGTGTCTTCGTTCATTCGGTACATCCAAACCTGCGGGGGCGAACGAAGCTGCAGTTCACCGCGCCGGACGCGATCGAGCGGTGCGACCTGCTCTTCCTTTGCCTGCCGCACGGCGAGGCCTCCAAGCAGATCGGACGCTTCGCGGCCGTCGCCGAGCGCGTCATCGATCTATCCGCCGACTTTCGCCTGCACGATCCGGCGGTGTACGCGAAGTGGTACGGAACGCCCCATCCGGCCCCCGAGTGGCTCGACCGATTCACCTACGGCCTCCCGGAGTTTCACCGCGATGGCCTGAAGGGAGCGAAGTTTGCGAGCGGCGTGGGCTGTAACGCGACGGCCGTCAATCTCGGCCTTGCACCTCTCGCCCGGGCCGGCCTCATCCGCTCCGTGGTGGCCGATGTCAAGGTCGGGTCCTCCGAGGCGGGCGCTGAGCCATCGGCCAGCAGCCACCACCCGGAGCGCAGCGGGGTCGTGCGGTCGTTCGCTCCCACGGGGCACCGACACGCGGCCGAGGTGCGGCAGGAACTCGGCGACTTCCCCTGCCACCTTTCGATCACTTCCGTCGAACTTGTGCGGGGCGTCCTCGCGACGCTGCATGTCGAACCCACGAAGACACTCTCTGATAAAGACGTCTGGTCACTCTATCGGGCCGCGTACGGGCAGGAACCGTTCATCCGGTTGGTGAAGGACCGCTCGGGCATTCATCGCTACCCGGAACCAAAGCTGCTGGCCGGAACCAACCACTGCGATATCGGCTTCGAGATCGACCCGGAATCCGGACGCATCGTCGTCTTGAGCGCGATCGACAACCTGATGAAGGGCGCGGCCGGGAGCGCGATCCAGTGCATGAACCTCATGTGCGGATTCGATGAGACGACGGGGCTCCGCTTCGGCGGCCTGCACCCCTGACGCGACACTCCCAACCTTGGATGAAGCGGTCGCTGATCCGGGAAATACCAGCATGAGCCTCGTCCTGTACCACGTCATCGCCACGACCGAGGCCGATGACGACGAACAGGCGCGAAAACTGGTCGCCCTCATCGAACTCGCGAAAGGGGCGAGCGCGCCCTCGCGGGATGCGGGGCGTCGTGAAAGCTACGACTGGGAACCGAACGCGTACCTGTCAAGCCTCCTGAAATGTCGCTTGCGCGAAGGCGGCGCCGCTTGGCCGGACGATGTTGTACGGATCATCCGTCGGCTTCCCTCGAAACCCGGGGTGCACGATCACTTCGTTTCTCTGTGTCTTCGACACCCCGGCGTCGGTCGCGTCGAGAAAATGACTTTCCTCAATCAATGCTCCGACATTCTCCCGGCGGCCACCTTTCTAACTTTCCGGCGCGGATTGCTGGTCCAGCGCCTCCTCGCTGCGGGCGTCGAGCCTCCAAGGGCTGATGCCGAGAGTTTGCTTGATGAAGCCGACGAGCTCTGGACGCTCATGTCCGCGGCGTCTGGTTCTCCGGAGATGGAGTCCCCTCCGGCCGGGATGAGCATCGACTCGTGGGACTCGTCGGTCCATGAACTGCTGTTGATGCGTTGCCGGCTCGCATTGGGCGTCCTTCATGACAGGGAACGTCTCTCGCTCGCGGATGAGTATGCAGCGCGATATCCAGATCGCGCCCCCACTGTTGCTCGAATGGTCAGGCAAGCCTTTCACTAGTCGTCCTCCGGACTCAGAAACGCCGCATCGCCGTCATCGCAACGCCTCGCGCACCCGCCCGATGTCGCGTTGTAGTTGGGCGGTCAACGCCTCCACACCCGCGAAACGCAGTTGGTCGCGCAGCCACGCGTGCACTTCCACCGTGAGTTCCCACCCGTATTCCGGGAGGCCCGTCAGTGCATCGCCCGCCGCCGCCGCGTCCAAGAGGTGAACCTCGACCCGCCGCTCGATTCCCTTGAACGTCGGCCGCGTGCCGATGTTCATCGCCGCCGAGTAGGAATCGCCCCCGGGAAGCGTCGCGACGCACGCGTAGACCCCGTCCGCTGGCGGCGTGACGTCACACGCGAGGTTGGCCGTCGGGAACCCGATCGTGCGGCCCCGGCGGTCGCCCTGCACCACCGTCCCGACGAGCGTGTACGGGCGTCCCAGTACGGACGCGGCATCGCCCACGCGCCCGTGCGCCAGCAACCAACGCGTGAGACTGCTCGAGGCGCGAACAACCGAGTGGTCGTCAAGCGTGACCTCGACCGGCGCGACGATATCGACGGCGAAGCCGAAGGCCGCGCCGAGAGAACACAGCGTCTCGACGGTGCCCGAGCGCCCCTTGCCGAAGCAGAAGTCTTGGCCCTCGACGACCGCGTCGGGCCCGTGCTCGCGGGCGAGCCATTCCACAAACTGAGCGGGCGATTCGTTCAAGAGGGCGGGGTCCGGCTCCAGCCGAATGACCTTGTCGGCGCCCGCATCGCGGAGCCATCGCTCCCGCTGCCCGAACGTCGTCAGCCGCTGCGGAGCCCGCTCCGGACGGATGCGTTCGAGCGGGTGCGGATCAAAGCACAGCGCCGTGACCGTTCCGCCGGAACCCGCGTGTCGGCGGGCCCGGGCGACCAACGCCTGGTGCCCGAGGTGAACGCCGTCAAAGTTGCCGATCGTGACCGCGTGCATGGGAGAACGATAGAAAGCCGCGAACGTCCGCACCTCGACCAGCCGCATCGCACTCTCGGGCGGCGTGCCGGCATGGCGGGTCAGAATGCGGCCGTACCTATGATGAACTCGATCCGCAGCGGCCGATGGCGCGTTTCGGAATGTGGAGCACGTTCGATGGGTTTATTCTCGAAGAAGCACAAGCGGGCGGACACGATCGTCGTGCCAGCAGTGGGTCAAGGACCAAGCCCCATCGCGGTCCCTTCCGGCGACAGCATCGAGGGCCGAACATTCGAGATCGGTTCCGAGATGCTGCGGCGGGCCCGCGGCCACAAGACCGGGATTCTCTCCGCCCGGTTCTACAGCGACGCGTTGATGGAGTGGTCGATGAAGGACCACGAGTTCAAGGTCCAGATGTTCCGGTTTGTCGATGCCTTCCCGATGTTGCGGACGCCCGAGGCCGTCTTCGAGCACCTCAGCGATTACCTCTCGCAACCAGGCGTGACCGTTCCCCCCGTCATCGCCGCCGCACTCAAGGCCGGCGCGATCGCCAAGGGCATGGCGGCCAAGACCATCTCGGGACAGATCACGGGAATGGCGGGCAAGTTCATCGCCGGAACCGATGCCGCGAGCGCGTTGCCCGGGCTCAAAGAGATGTGGGATGGAGGAATCGCCTTCAGCGTCGACCTGCTGGGTGAGACCTGCCTGAGCGATGAGGAAGCGGACGGCTACGCCAAGAAATACCTCGATCTCATTAACAATCTGCCGAAGTCCGTCGCCTCGTGGAAGAGCCAGCCCACGCTCGAGAACGACCACCTCGGCCCGATCCCGCGGACCAACGTTTCAGTCAAAATCTCCGCCCTCTCCGCCCGTTGCGATCCCATCGACACCGAGGGCTCGATCAACGACCTGATGAAGCGGATGCTCCCGATCCTCGAAACCGCCCGCGACCGGGGCGTCTTCGTCAACTTCGACATGGAGCACTTCGGCCTCAAGGATTTCACGCTCGAACTCTTCCAGCGGTGCGTCGAGAAGATTGATTTTCAAGCCGGACTCGCCATGCAGGCGTACCTGCGCAGCGGCCCCGCCGACGCCGTCAAAATGTGCGAGTGGGCGGCCCGCCGCGGCAAGCTCATCACCGTCCGACTCGTCAAAGGCGCCTACTGGGACGCCGAAACTATCAAGAGCGAGATGCACGGCTGGCCCTCCCCGGTGTGGCCCCGCAAGTGGATGACCGACCGATGCTTCGAGCAGATGGCCGCGATCTTCCTCGACGCCTGCCCCACCGCCCCGGCCGCGCGGGGACGCGGCGATATCGCGACGGGCGGGCCCCGGCCCAGCGGCGTCAAACTCGCCCTGGGCTCGCACAACGTCCGCTCGATCGCCGCAGTGGTCGCGGGCCTGGAACGCCGGAACCTCCCGCTCAACGCCATCGAGTTGCAGATGCTTCACGGCATGGCCGACCAGCTGAAGTTCGCTGCGGCGGAAATGGGCCTTCGGATCCGCGAGTATGTGCCCGTGGGCGAGATGATCCCGGGTATGGCCTACCTCGTGCGGCGTCTCCTCGAGAACACCAGCAACGAGAGTTGGCTGAAAGCCGGGTTCATGGATAACGCCGACGCCGGGACGCTTCTCAAGGTGCCGGGAGCGGGCGTCCCCGACGCTCCCCTGCCGCCCGAACAGGCCGACCGTCACATGCTGACGCCCGCCGTCGAGGGAGTGGGCGACGGAAAACCTTTTTATACCGAGCCGATGCGCGATTTTGCGGACGGAGCTCAAAGGGCCGCGTTCGCCGCGGCGGTCCAGCGCGCCACCGTGCCCAAGGTCGCCAATGACCGAACGCCCGAACAGGCTGGGCGGCTGGTGGCTTCCGCCGAAATGGCCTTCCAAACGTGGCGCGACGCCAACCCACGGCTCCGCTCAGGCGTCTTGACGCGGGCCGCCGACCTGATGCGTGACCAGCGCGATGGCCTGGCGGGCGTGATGATCAAGGAGGCGGGCAAAACCTGGCGCGAGGCCGACGCCGATGTCTGCGAAGCGATCGATTTCTGCGACTATTACGCGCGGCTGGCGGTCCCGATGTTCGAGCGCGAACGCATGGGGAAGTTCATCGGAGAACTTGACGAGCAGTGGTACCAGGCCCGGGGTGTGGCGGTGGTGATCGCCCCCTGGAACTTCCCTCTCGCGATCCTGTGCGGCATGACGGCGGCCGCGCTCGTCACGGGGAACACGGTCGTGATGAAGCCCGCAGAACAGACCCCGGGCATCGCCAGTGTGCTGAACGACATTTTCCAGCAGGCCCTGAAGGAGCACGACGCCCCGCCCGGCGTCCTCCAGTTCTGTCCGTCACCCGGCGAGACCACCGGCGCAGCCCTGGTGCGGGACGCCCGCATCGCGCTGATCGCGTTCACCGGCAGCAAGGCCGTTGGGCTGAACATTTTGGAAGCCGCGGGAAGGACGCCGGAGGCTCAGCCGTTCGTCAAGCGAGTGATCTGCGAGATGGGCGGCAAAAATGCCCTCATCATCGACCAGTCCGCCGACCTGGATGAGGCGGTGATGGCCGCCCGGCAATCGGCCTTCGGTTTTCAGGGGCAGAAGTGTTCGGCCTGTTCACGCCTGATCGTCGTCGATCCTGACGGCCCGCGAGCCGCGGCGATCAGCGCGTTTACGCGTCGCTTTGTCGAAGCGACTAAAGCACTGGTGCTCGGCGACCCGGCCAAGCCGGGGACCGACATCGGCCCGGTTATCGATATCGAGGCGAAGAACACCATCGCGGGGTTTATCGAAAAGGGCCGGCGTGAATGCACGCTCGAACTCGCAATGCCGGTTCCGGCAGGCCTGGAGGCCGCGCTGGGGCGGTCGTTCGTGGGTCCGCACATTTTCAGCGGGGTCAAATCCGAGCACGTGATCGCTCGCGAGGAAATTTTCGGCCCCGTGGTCGCGATCATGCACGCCTCCAGTTTCGAGGAGGCGTTACGGATCGCGAACGGCAGCGTCTACAAACTGACGGGCGGGGTCTTCACCCGCAAGCCGGCCCACATTGAGAAAGCAAAGCGCGAGTTCCGCGTGGGCAATCTTTATATCAACCGTGGAATCACCGGCGCGCTCGTGGGTCGGCAACCCTTCGGCGGCTTTGGGATGTCGGGCGTAGGCAGCAAAGCGGGCGGAAAGGACTACCTTTACCAGTTCGTCGAGCCGCGGGCCAGTTGCGAGAACACCCTGCGCCGGGGCTTTGCGCCCGAGTTGTAGCGATGAAAACCCCGTGACGCAGAGGAATACGAACAAGGACAAAGTCAAGAAGGACGGAAGAATCGAGACGTCTGGCGGAGGTCGTCGGCAGAGGGCGATCGGCCTTGGGAACGGTGGTCGTTATGATCGATCGGCGTGGGTTGGAACTCAAGATTGAAAGGAACGGATTTCATGGGACACTTCATCGACATCATCGTGGCGGGGGCCCGTCGCTCCCGCGGCTATTCCGAAAAGCTCTTGGCGGGCGTCCGGCCCGAGCAGGCGGCCCGCAAGCCGCGGTTTGAAACGGCCGGAGCCGCCACCGTGATTGATACCAATCATCCGGTGTGGGTCTGCGGGCACCTCGCTCTCTACCCGGCCATGGCGATGGAACGGCTCGGGCTTAACGCCGGCGGGGCCACCTGTCCGAACGACTGGACCGCACTATTCGACGTCGCCTCGGTTTGCAAGGACGACGAAAAGGGGACGATCTATCCCAAGCTCGACGTGGTCGCCTCCCAGTTCTTCAAGGCCACCGACGTCGCCCTCGATGCCATCTCGCAATTGGATGACGCCGCCCTCCTGCGCGAAACCGCCGACGAAAAAACGCGGGCCGCCTTCCCGATGGTCGGGATGAGCGTCAACTTCCTGCTCAACAACCACGTCATGATGCACCTGGGACAGGTCAGCGCCTGGCGCCGCTGCTTCGGCATGCCCAGCGCCCTGTGACCGCGTTCTCGGCGGCTATGCGCCGGGCGAGGCCATCACGCCCCCCTCACAAAAGGGTTCGACTTCATCTCCCGGTCCACGGTCGTTTCGGGGCCGTGGCCCGGGAGAATTCTGGTCGGACCCGGAAGCGTGTACAGCGTCGACCGGATCGCCGCGAACAACTGTTCCTGGTCGCCGCCGGGAAGGTCCGTGCGGCCGATGGATCCGGCGAACAGGGCATCGCCCGACACCGCGAGCCCGGCCGCTGTGCAATAGAACGCGACACTCCCAGGCGAGTGGCCGGGCACGTGATAGGTCTTCCACTCCGAGCCGCCCAGCATCAGCGACTCACTCCCGGAAAGGATCGCATCAGGCGCCGGGTAGGACACGGGGTTTCCAAAGAACGCGGACCCGTTCCGTTCCGGGTCTTGCAGCCATTCGGCCTCGGCGTGATGAATGGAAACCGGAGTACCGGGGAAAGCCTTGCAAACCTCGCTCAGACCGGCAATATGGTCGATATGGGCGTGGGTGAGCAAAATCGCTTCCGGCTTCAGTTTCAGCACGTTGATGCGGTCAATCACCGGGGCCGGACCAAACGACGGGTCGATGACCCAGCAGCCGTTTCCAACGTCGGTGCGTATGAGATAGGTATTCGTCTGGAACGGCCCGAGCGTGAACCGCTCGGTCAGGACGTGCGGAGTCGGCGTTCCCGGGTGTTTGTGCATCGTGCGGTGAGGTTAGTACACTGATGCGGTGTTTCCAGGTTTGCGATGGGTCCGGGCTACCCCACGGCGGGGCCGGCGGCCCTAACAGGAACTCTCACGATGCGGATTCCAGCTGGCACGGATGATGTGAAGATGCGTCCCAAGAGCAAAGGGACGATCATGTGGCTGTTGGTTCTGCTTTACGCGCTGGCGCTGGGCCTGTCGCTCGTCCTGGTCTTCAAGGGCCGATACGAACTCGGCGTGACCGGCGTGCTCCTTGTGCTCACGATGTCGCCGGTCTCGTTCGTGCTGGCGATGACGCTCACCGATCCCGCGCAGCGCCTGCTCGCCTCCAAAATGGATGAATTGGTCCGCAGCGTCAGGATGCTGGGAGATCAGGCCGCCCTCTCCGATGATGCCCGACGCGTTCTCAACCGCCAGGGCGAGCGCGATCTCCTGCGGCTCGCCATCGAGGAGGACATCAACAACCAGCATTGGGACGCGGCGATGGTCCTTGTCAAGGAGCTGGCCGATCGTTTCGGGTTCCGCATCGACGCCGAAGAGTTCCGGCAGCGGATTGATTCAGCCCGGGCCGCGACCCTCGAAGCCCAGGTTGCCGACGCGGTCGGATATCTCGACGGCCTGATCATCCAGCGCCGCTGGGACGAGGCCGCCGCAGATGCCGCCCGGATCCAGCGTCTCTACCCCGATTCGCCTCGCGTCGAAGCCCTGCGGGCCCGCGTCGCGCACGCCAGGGGATCGTACAAGTCCGAGATCGAACGCCAGTTCCTGGTCGCCTCGCAGGAAGGCCGCGCCGACGACGCGCTGGCGCTTCTCAAAGACCTCGATCAACACCTCTCTCCTTCGGAGGCCGAACCGTTGCGCGAACTCGCACGGGGCGTGATCGGTAAAGCCCGAGAGAACCTGGGTGCTAAGTTTAAACTCGCGGTTCAGGACCGGCGTTGGCGTGAGGCTGCCGAACTGGGCGAGCAGATCGTCCGTGATTTCCCGAACACCCGCATGGCGGCCGAGGTGCGGGAGGTAATCGACGGCGTTCGATCCCGAGCGGCGGGCAGCGTCGCGACAACCGGATGAGGCCCTGCGGCCCATGCACCGTCGGCCTCGGGAACACCCCGGTTACGCCGGAGTCTAACCTTAATTGATACAAATTTGACCGGCCCGCAAGGGTGCCGGTCACGAGTGGAGAACGGTTTATGAAGTCTGGACAGCATCGATGCTCGGTCGCGGCGTTGGCCATCGTCGCGGGTCTACTGGTTCCCGGATTGGCGTGGTCGCAAACCGCGACCCAACCCGCCACCAATCCGGTCAAGCCGCCCGCCACAGCCCCGGTGACGCAGCAGCCCGGCCAGAAGCCCGGACAACCCGCGGGCAAACGCCCACCCAAGCCGTCGGGTGGCTCCATCCCTGCAACACCCGCGACCATGCCCGGCGGAAAATCCGCCGCGCCCACGCCGAAGTTGGGCGAATTGATCGTTCGGGAGCGGGAGCGTGAGATGGTGCTGAAAGTCACAATCCGCGTACATTCCGACACCCCGGCCCAAACCACAACGCACACCGACGGCAAGAAATCGGTCAGAATGCCGAAGATCTCGCCGTTTTCGTACAGCACGCTGGGCGTCGTCTTCCCGATGATCGGCGAAACCGCCTCCAGCACGCCCGAGGCGTCCCGAACAGCCCAACCCGGAGAGATGCCCCGGGGTGTGAGGGGGGTCCTGACGCTTGACGACGTGGTGGTGGACGACCAAGTGACGGTCCTGGCGAACTATCCCGGGGGCACGGATCTGGGCCGGTGGGATGCCGGCAAGAACGGCGCCACGGCGGAAGCCCGCCAGATGCAACTTGAAGTCACGATGCCCGTCACGCTTTTCCGGACCGCGTTCGATGAAGCCTCGGCCATGAAGATCGGTTGGCCCGCCGCTTGGCCGGACGTGGCGCAATCGACGTTCATACCGCAGATGTTCGTCGACAAAGGCTTCGACGACAAGGGCAACGTCGGGAACTTTGACGTCGTCCCGCTCGAAAACGCGTTCACGATCTGGAAGAAAGATTGGGGCGTGACCGACCTTCGAAGAGTGCCCCCGGTCATGCTCGCGAAGATGATCGCGGCCAAGGTGTGGGAGGTGGTGAAGCCCTCAGGTGACGGCCTGACGCTCCGCGACCGCACCGGAGAACTCTCCGGCATCAAACTGCAGGCCCCGGCCGAGACGCTCGTGAGAGGCAAGGGTTCCGAACACGACCTCACCGTACTTCTCGCTTCGCTCTACCGAATGGCCGGATTGCCCACACGGACGATCATCGGCTACGACGTGGGCGTCGACGACGATAAGTTCCTCGGCAAAGGCACCAAGAACAACCGGCTGCGTTCGTGGGTTGAGTTTTACCTCTATGACGAGGCCGCCAATACCTATAACTGGATCCCGGTTGATATCGTCCATCTCCGCCGCACCAGCAGCCGTCCGCAAAAGGTTGAACGCCCCTGGAAATATTTCGGGAGCAACGACGAACTCGATCGCGTCGTCCCCTTCGCGTTCCAGTTCCATCCACCCACCGATGTGGTCGCGTACGGTTCGCCCGGGTTCTGGGGTTGGTTCGTCACTCCCCAGCCCCCGGTCGCCGCCGAGCAGTCGCTGATGTTCTCCGCCAGCGCGGCGAGCAAGCGCTTGAGCGATGAGAAGGACAAAGACAATGACGACGATCCGAAACGCCCCGCCAAGCGCCGCAACTGATCGGGCGGTTCGTCTCCCTCACGGGAAGAACGTGTAGTCCGCGGTTTCGTTGACGATTCCCACCGGCACCTCAATGTTGCCGCGGGCATGGAAATCGAGGAAGAGCAGCCCGGCCCGGACCGCCGCAGACTTTGTCCATCGCATGCCGCGGTCGCCGCCCTGTTGGAAGTTGTAGATCGGCTGAGTCCCGATGACCCAGGTCCTTGAGGTCTGTGTGACATAGGGCATCTTGCCACCACCCGAGGGCACCAGCGTCGAGTCTTCTTCGCCGTTGAGCGAATGGTCGTTCAGGGTGTAACTGCTGCCGACAAGCGTGTACATGCTCTCAGAGCGCTCGAAGCCCGGGATCGGCACCCCGGTGTCGGTGCTCCCCCCATCGATCGGGGAGCGGCAGGCGGGAACATCAAAGACCCCCTCCTCCGCGTCCGGCGAAACCGCGACCGATGAGAGATACGGATTGAGCGGGCGGCCTTCCGCTCCGATGGTGTCGATCCCGTAGAACGGCAGTTGCCCCTTGGCCCCCGCGAAGAGCGTGCCGATGACAGACTCGCCCCCCCCGGGCAGCGGCCCCGCCCGTTGCGGCAGGGTGCGGTCAAAGTCGTTGAGATAGGCGGTGGTGGCGACCCCCATTTGCTGCAGTCGCGACAGGCAGACGGTTGCCTTCCCCGCCCGCCGGGCCGACCCCAGCGCGGGCAGCAGGATGCCAATGAGCAGCGCGATGATCGCGATCACGACGAGGAGTTCGATCAGTGTGAAAGCCCGCCGGTGACGCATCTGAAGAGAAGTTTACCCGCAGCTCGCCGGGTCTTCTCCGCTCTACCCTTCAGACATGCTTACCCCCGAACTTTTCAAGCCGCACTTCGAGCGGGCCCTCCCGTACGACGAATACGTCTCTTCCGGCACCCCCGATCAACAGCCCTCTTGGAAGAAATTCCACGGCAAGGTGGCGCTCACCGATTCGCAGCGGGCCGTGCTTTCCACGTTCTCTCGCCGCGTCAACGTCCTCGTGATTTCCGGCACCTGGTGCGGCGACTGCGTCCAGCAGGTTCCGATGTTCGACCACATCGCCCGCGCCGCACGAAATGCCGTGGCCCTGCGGTTGGTCGATCGCGATGAGCACGCCGACCTCGCGGCCCATGTGACCATCTGTGGCGGCCGCCGCGTGCCCACCGTCATTTTTCTCAACGAAGACTTCGAGTTGATCGGCCTCGCCGGTGACAGCACCCTCTCCCGATTCCGGGCCAAGGCGGCCAAATCACTCGGGGCCTCATGCCCCATGCCGGGGGCCGAGGTTCCCGCCGACGAAGTCGCCGCCAACCTGCAGGACTGGGTCAACGAGTTCGAGAAGGCCCACCTGCTCGTGCGCCTGAGCGCCAAACTCCGCCAGCGCCACGGCGACTGAAAGCCTACTTGATCCCGTGCTCGCCCCGGGCTGCCCGCTCGGCGTTAACCATCACCAGCGCGGGCGGGTGGGCCTTCAACAGTTTCACCAACTGGCTGAACGTACACCCCAGCCGCAGCGCGGCCTTCCGAACATCGAACGCGCTCGCATCGATCACGTCGAGCGCTTCCGCGAGCATCGCCGCGAAATCGTCGTGCTCCGAGCTGCACGAAATCCTTCCGCCGCCGCTCGGCGGACAGCGGGCTAGCCACATCCGGCTCCGTGCTTCTCCCAACGGCACCGGCGTCCGCACATGCAACGCCAACACAAGCCGCAGCCGCTTCACGGCCATCGATCGGTTCTCGATCGAACTCCGCCGCTCGCCCGCCTGCCCTTCCAACCCCGTGGGTGTGTGCGTCATGGTGACATGCGTCTCGACCTTGTTGCGGTTCTGACCGCCGGGGCCGGAACTTCGACTCTTGCCCATCACGCACGACTTCACCAGTTCGTCCACCGCCAGCATTGCCGGGTGCGGCCGGGCCCGTCGGATCGTTTCTCCCCCGCCGCTGCTCATACCCCAACCTCGTCATCCGTGAGCGCCGACGGATCCGCCTGGAGGTCCATGCCGTCCGTGCGGCCCGCCGCGTACAGCGCGGCACCCAACCCCGCGATCATCGCCGCGTTATCCATGCACAAACTCAACGCCGGCAACCGCACGTCCCGCCCGGTGGCTCGGCCCCACTCGGTCAGTCGTCGCCGCAGCAGGCTGTTCGCCGTCACGCCGCCGCCGGTCAGAACAAGCCCCCTGCTCGCCAATCCGATCCGTTCCGCAGCCCGGTCCAACTTCAGCATGATCGCATCCACCGCCGCCCGCCGGAAACTCGCCGCCAAATCGGCCCGGCGCGGTTCCGTCATGGGCAGGGCTGGCGCGCCCCGCGGCCCCGGCACACCGTTGACCGCATACAGGATCGCGGTCTTGAGGCCGGAGAACGAAAAATCCAGCGACTCGCGCGACAGACGGCTCACGGGGAACTCGTGCGCTCGGTCGTTCGCACCCGGCGACGATGCCAACCGATCCAGGTTCGGCCCCCCGGGGTGCGGCAACCCCAAGATCGTGGCGGCCTTGTCGAACGCCTCCCCCACCGCATCGTCGATGGTCGAACCCAACCGCCGGATCCGGCTCCACGATTCCACCACAAAGAGAGCCGTGTGACCGCCGGAAACGACCAGCCCGAGCGCTGGAAAAACGTTCTCCGTCGACGCCTCGCCCATCACCCCCGAGTAGAGGTGGGCCCGCACGTGATCAACCCCCACAAGCGGGCGACCGAGGGTTAGTGAGAGCGCCTTCGCCGCCGTCACGCCGACCAGCAGCGGACCAATCAGCCCCGGGCGATGGCCCACCGCGATGAGGTCGATCATTCCCAAGCCCACACCAGCGCCCGCCAGCGCCTCGCGAACAACCGGCAGGATCGCCTCTACATGGGCGCGGCTGGCAAGTTCCGGGACCACACCCGCGTACTCGGCGTGAATCTCGTACTGCCCCGCGACAACGTTCGAGAGCACGCGGTGCCCGCCCCCGTCCGCCACACCCACCACCGCCGCGGCGGTCTCGTCGCACGAACTCTCGATCCCCAGCGTCAGGCCCGACCCCCGGCGCCCCTCACCGCTCACGGCTTCTTCTCGACATCGGCGTCCAACAACCACCGCTCGAGGTCTTCGCCCGTGATGGTGAGCGTCGAGACCACGTTGCCCGCCGCATCTCGCACCGTCACCTCGCCGCCCTTCACCTTGGCGTCATCGGCCCACAGGTCGCGGGCTCCGGATTCCTCCGCCCCGGTGCCCGCGGCGGTCTCTAACGCCTCGATCCGCACCTCGGTCCTTTCCAGCTCGCGATACAGCCGATCCCGGAAATCCACCGTGCGTTTGAGTTCATCGAGCGCGAGCGCTCCGCCGGCCCGGCCTTTCTCGCCCGTCAATTTCCATTCGCCCGTCTCAACTTTCGCCTGCAGCGCAGAGAGCGCTGCGCCCAGTTGTTTGTCCTTGAGTTCAGTCACGATCCACGCAGGCTCCGACCACCGTCGTTCGTCCGCGACAGGGTCGGCACCGGCCGCCGGGATCGCCGCACCGCCGATGCCCGAGTGGATCACCTCTTCACGCCGACGAACCGCCAACATCTCGCCCACTTCGTTGTCCGTCATGGGGACGAAGTACCCTTCGGACGGGTCCACGCCCCAGTCCGGTGAAGAATCCTTCCGCGAGATGCTGCGCCCCGACGGGAGGTAATACCCCTGCTCGGTGACTTTCAGTTCCGAGCCGTTGCCGCTCGGAAGTTCCAGCACGCTCTGCACGCTCCCCTTGCCGTACGACCGAGTCCCCAGGACGATCGCGCGGTTGTTCTCTAGAAGCGCTCCCGCCAGCACTTCGCTCGCCGAGGCGCTCTGGCCGTTGAGAAGCACGGCGATCGGAAAATACGGGAGGGTTCCCTCTTTTCGGGCCCGAGTCACCTTCTCGTCGTACGCCCGCCCCTTGGTCGAAACAATGACTCCCTCTTCCAGGAACAGATCCGCGATGGCCTCGGCCTCGCTCAGCAGCCCGCCGGGGTTGAACCGAAGGTCCAGGACCAACCCCTTCAACCTTCCCTTCGATGCCCCGGCCGCTTCCAGCCCGGCCAGCACTTCCTCGGCCACGCCCGGCGTGAATTGCGTCATCCGGATATACGCGATCGCGTTCGCGGGATCGATCAGGTAGTTCCAGTTTTCGGCGTTGGCCTCGTCACGATGGAAGCCCTTTACCGAGCGGGTCTTGATCCGATCGCGCGTGATCGAGTATTCAATCCGTTCGCCCTTCCGCTCCACCAGCAATTTCACATCAGTCCCCGGCTCCCCCACCAGCATCTTCACGCATTCATCCACACGGACGTCTTTGGTGGTCTTCCCGTTGATCTCCAGGACGCGGTCCTCGGCCATCAGCCCGGACTTGAAAGCCGGCGAATCCTCCAACGGACTCACGATTGTGAGCCACCCGTCTTGAACATTCACCTGAGCGCCGATGCCGACGTATTCACCCGTCAGCTCTTTATTGAAGTCGCTCTTGTCAACGGGCGGGACGTACATCGTGTACGGGTCGTTCAGCGATTCAACCATGCCTCGAATCGCGCCCTGCCGAAGTTTTTCCTCGTCCGGAGGTTCGACAAAGCGTTTGGCGAGGATCGCCTTGACCTCGATCAACTCGTCGAAAAACTTATAATCGTTGCCGCGCTGCGCCAGAGCGACAGTGGAGGCCAGCACCGCCAGCCCCAGCACCACCACCAACGCCACATCAAAAACCAGACGCTTCTTGCTCACGGTCAGTTTCCTCCGGTTCCATTACCGATCAGAAACATGATAGGAAGCCGGTCGATCACCGCCGGAGCAGGTTCGCGATGTAGGGCATGTCTCACCCGCGAACATCGACCCTTCGGCCCAGTTCAATCCCCGTCGCCGCCGCGTTCCGATCCGCAGGACGGCGATAAAGATGGAACGAGCCCGCAGTGGTCACGCCCGCCATCACGCCCGGCGTGATGGGCGCCTCAAACTCCATCCCCTGCGCAACCCGAGACCCGATCAAGCTCCGGATCCCCGACGCGGTTGAAGCCCGCTCAAGAGCCGCCGCCGCTCTCGCCGCCGCTGCGGGACGTTGCACGCCATACACCGATGCCAAGCGAAGAGTCATCGGTGAGCCGGTCGGGATGGCGGATGATGCGTCCATGCGTACCTCAACTCTATCACATCCCCGCCCGTTCGGCACCCACTCCGCAGTGGCACGCCACAAAACTTCTCGCGTCGGGCGCGTTTACTGCGCTGATGCTGCGGTTGCCGGGAATGGCCCGGCCAGCGTCACTTGGCATCCGCAAGCAGCCCGGCGATCTCGCGTCCCTTTTCATCGTCACGGGCGGTCGCCCAATCCGCCGCAGAACGGCCCTGTCGGTCTCGCAGTCCCGACTGCCCGCCCGCATTCAGGAGCGCAATGACGCGCTGGGCATCGCCCTTGTCGGCGGCCCGCATCAGCGGCGTCAGCCCGTCCATGTCCGCGGCGTTCACATCCGCCCTCGCACCGATAAGGGACTCGAAGCCGTCGGCGTTGGCGTCCTCGGAAGCGGCCAATAACGCGAGGGCCGTTGCCCCCGATTGATCCTGGTCGTTCACGTTGGCCCCGGCCGAGAGAAGCATCGTCACCTTCTCGGACGACCCGCTCTGAGCGGCGATCATCAGGGCCGTTTGCTGCCACTTGTTCCGCGCCCCAACGTCCGCCCCCGCGTCGAGCAACGTCTTCACACTCTCCGCGCTGCCGCGGGCGGCCGCCATCATCAGGGCGGTCCAGCGGTTTTCGTCCCGCTCATCGACGCGGGCCGAGGCGTCAAGCAAGGCCCGCACCACCCCGGCATCAGCCCACCCCGCGGCCAGCATGAGGGGTGTCTTCCCGTCCGCCGCCCGGGCATTGACCTTCGCCCCGCCGCCCACGAGCGCTCCCACCACATCCGCCTTGCCCGATGTCGCGGCCAGCATCAAGGGGGTCTGTCCGTTGCGGCCCGAAACCCCTGTCAGCGGGGCATCCAGGTCCACCTTGGACGTGATGGCGGCGTTGATGACCGTGAGATCGCCCGACCCGGCGGCGTCATGCAACGACGACGAAGGGCGCACGGAACTCGCCGCCGGGGTGCCGCCGGCGTCCGTCGAAAGTTTATTGATCTGGTAAAACAGCGCGGCGCCAAGGGCCGCGAGGCAGAAAATCACGACGATCATCGAACCGACTCTGCTGGGGGCGGCCATGGGTTGATTCCGGGGGGTAAGAGTGCTCGGGCGGTCGCAATTCGCGGTCAATCGAACGACAGATACTTTTCCGACACGTGATCATTGCCCGCCTACTCCGCCTCAACTTTGGGTTTATAGGCGGCGATCACGTTCTGCTGGATGTTGATCGGGGTCCGTTCGTCGTGACTGTACTCGATCGAATAGGTTCCCGCACCGCCCGTCATGCTCTTGAGTTCATTCGCGTAATTCTGGAGTTCGCCCAGCGGCGCGCTGGCCCGGACCACGCAGGTGTCGGCCCCCACAAGGTCAGAGTTCTGCACCCGGCCGCGCTTGGTGGAAAGGTGGCCCGCGATGTCCCCCATGCAGCGGTTGGGAGCCGTGATCTCGAGCGTGACATACGGCTCCATCAGCACCGGTCGGGCCTTGCTCACCGCGTCGATAAAGGCCTTTTTCCCCGCCGTGATGAACGCGATCTCCTTGCTGTCAACGTCGTGGTACTTGCCGTCATACACCGCCACCCGCACCCCGGTGATCGGGTACCCCGCGATCGCGCCCTCACCCAACGCCATCCGCACCCCTTTTTCGATCGCCGGCCAATATTGCCGTGGCACGGTCCCGCCCACCACCTCCGAGGCAAACTCGAAGCCGGTCGGATGGTCATCGGGCAGCGGCTCGATCCGCAAATACACCTCGCCGAACTGGCCCGAGCCGCCGGTCTGCTTGCGGTGCCGGTGGTGCCCCTCCGCCTTGGTCGTGATCGCCTCTTTGTAAGCGACTTTCGGCGGCGTGGTGGTCAGCTCGATGGCGTACTGATGTTTCAGTTTTTCGAGCACGATCCGCAGGTGCAGTTCACCCAGGCCACGCATCACCGTCTGGTTCGTCGCCGAGATACGCTCGACCAGGAGGCAGGGGTCTTCGGCCATGAGTTTGTGTACGGCGTTGGAAAACTTCGCCTCGTCGGCATGGTTCTTGAGTTCGATCGCCAGCCCGAACATGGGGCGGGGCAACGGCAGCGGAACCAGACGCACGGAATCCAGGTCGTGGGTGTCGTGCAGCACCCCGTTGAACTTGACCTCGTCGACTTTCGCGATCGCGCCGATGCCGCCCGGGCCGATCTCCTGAACCTCGACGTGGTCCTTGCCTTGCAAGATGTGAACGTGCCCGATCCGCACCGGCTTCTTGTGATCGTCGATGTACAGTTCCGTCTTCGCCTTCAGCGTCCCCTGGTGCACCCGAAAAATGCCGAGTTTCCCGACGAACGGATCAGTGGTGATCTTGAAGACGTGGGCCAGGAGTTTTCCTCCCGCGTCGGGCGTGGCGTGCCACTCCTGCTCCTCCCCATCCTCGGAGTCCCGCCGCGCGAACTCCGGCGGATTCACCTCGACGGGCGAGGGGCAGAGGCTCGCGAAAATATGCAGCAGGTCGTCGATCCCCGCCCCGGTTTTCGCCGAGCAGAAGCAGATCGGCACGAGGTGCGCGCTCTCCAGGCACTTCTCGAACGCCGCGTGCAGTTTTTCCCGATCGAACTTTCCGTCGCCCTCCTCCAGGTACTGCATTGTCAGGTCGTCGTCCACCTCGATCACCTGCTCGACGATCTTCTTGTGAGCCTCGTGCACCGATGAAAAATCCGCTCCGTCGCCAAGCTCATCGTCGCCCGCGTGCTCGAAGACATTGATCACCCGGGCCCCGCCCGCCGTGGGCAGGTTGATAGGCAGGCACTCGTTGCCGAAGGCCTCGCGAAGTTGCTCCACCAACGACTCCAGGTCAACGTTGGGCTCGTCGATCTTGTTGACGATCAACATCCGAGGTATCTTGCGTTCCGCGGCGATCACCATCAGCCGCCGGGTCACGCTGTCCGGGCCCTTTAACCCGTCGACGACCACCGCCACCGTCTCGACCGCGGGGAAGCACGCGACCGCGTGCCCAAGAAAATCCGACAGGCCGGGCGTGTCGATGAGGTTGACGAGGTGGCCCTCAAACTCAAAGTGAACCAAACTCGGCTGAAGGCTGTGCTTGTGCAGCCGCTCCTCCTCCGTGAAGTCGCTCACCGTGTTCCCCTCTGCGACCGAACCCATCCGCTTGATGGTGCCCGTCGCGAAGAGCAACCGCTCCGCCAGCGTGGTCTTTCCGGACGATCCGGCCCCCGCCAAAACAATGTTGCGGATATCAGCGGGCGATCGATTGGGCATGGCGAGGCCTCCTAAAAGGTGGGGTGTGCTCGCGCCATTGTAAAGCAAATGGCAAGGTGGGCACAAGTGGGCGGAAATGACCCCCAAAAGACTTCCGCCGGGACAGTCAACCTGTCACTCCCCCTTTTAGACACGCCGGTCTCTCCTAGCCCTTCTCCCCGCTCTCCCCGGCCTGCGTCGGGTACCATGTTTTCAATTTTCGCTCGCTTCCCCCCAGGAAACTCCCCATGTCTTGCAACACCGCCCCCGAACCTCAGCATCACTGGCTCCGCCAACTCGTCGGCGATTGGACCTTCGACGCCGAATGTGTGATGGGGCCGGATCAGCCCGCGTCCAAACTCTCCGGCATTGAATCCATCCGGTCTCTGGGCGACCTTTGGATCATCGCCGAAGGCAAGGGCGAAATGCCCGGCGGCGGCCTGATGGAATCCCGCATGACTCTGGGCTTCGACCCCGCCAAAAACAAGTTCGTCGGAACGTGGATCGGCTCGGTGATGGCCAATCTGTTCGTGTATGAAGGCGAACTCGATCCTGCTCGGAAGGTGCTCCCGCTTTATACAACCGGTCCGAGTTTCGCCGACCCCACCAAACTCGCCACCTACCAGGACGTCATCCAGATCGAATCCGCCAGCCGCCGCCTGCTCTGGTCCCAGACCCAAGGCGACGACGGCGCGTGGACCAGGTTCATGACCTCCACCTACTCCCGAGTCGCCTAACCCGCGAATCCGCGGATTCCGCGGTCCGCCTGCGGGCCAACCCGTCCATCGACCGCCAAAACGCGGTCCGCCCGAGCGGCACCGCCGAGGCCATGTTCGCCTTGAACTGCATCCCGGCTTCCACACCGCCCGCCAGCGCATCCACGGCCGGTCTCGCGATCGGACCCGGACTCAGCGCATTGACCCGGATC